>Ga0056123_1000139_pt1 | contig 14794 bp, 15 predicted proteins | sample WorMetHEROISLAND_3_FD_71122 | JGI IMG/M metagenome (GOLD analysis project Ga0056123, IMG submission 71122) | Marine gutless worms symbiont microbial communities from Max Planck institute for Marine Microbiology, Germany - Olavius sp. 3 HERON ISLAND ...
TTTTCAAAGAGCTGATTTCCACTTATCTGCCGAAATTTGGAATATTCTGTTACTTTCGGCCAAATCACGCCGATGCATACCCAAAATTGGTCGCGTGAGTTTTTACAGGCGTATCATTTAATAATTTTGTTCAATCGTTTTGTACGCATTACTGAATTTAAACGGTCTTGCAGTAGCTCTAGTGTATCTTCCTCACTTAGATTCAATTTTTTACTCATATAAGGGAGTGATTTTTTAAGGTCGAAGTCTTTTAGCGGAATTGGTGATTGCAAAAACCAACCGTCAATGCTGTATACTTGCCCGTGTGTAATCCCGTATTTCTCTGTGGCTTGAAACTGGTTCATGTATGCAACCTCCTATATTATCAAAAAATTCGTTGAATAATATAGATTGATACCATTATGGAAAGCAAACATAAATTTAATCCTAATCCTGAATATCGTTTAACCAAGGAATCAAGCCTGCTCTTGACGCTTCTTGACGGCCATTTCCATATTCAACCCGAATTTTGCATGAAATTTTACCGGAAAATAATTTATATTGGATATTTCAGCTTGTTAACAATATGTTTACGGTTATTTCCCAAACACCGTTTTGGTGTTTTGACATTGATAACAGTTTGGTAACATTTCATCCGGACGGACGCTCACGGGCTGCGTCCATTGGCTGTGTTATCAAGGGCTCGCGGTATTAGAATACCGCTTCGCCCTTGCTGCCTTGCCAATGAACCCATCCGTGGCGTGCAAAATCCGGTTTTACATCTTTGATTAGCGGGATAACCGCATAAATTGACACAGCCTATTGACCCCCACCAACTCTTGTTTTAGGGTATAATTCAAATTTTAATTGCCGTTATGAACAAAAGATCATTAGGCCTGACCAGAGGATAGCAGGCCGCAACAAAGGACGCCCATGACCGAATTTATCTATTCTTTGCTGGAAAAAATCGGATATACCCATCCCCTTCACCCTGCGGTGGTGCACATGCCCATTGGCGCCGCTATTTTCGCGCTTTTGGCCCTTTTGTACAGCCGTTCCTCCCAAAACCAACGGGTGGCGGACACCGCCTACCATCTGCAGGTATTTGGACTGATCTTCACCCCTATCACCATGTTTGTGGGCTATATGGACTGGCAGCAGTTTTACGGCGGCGGCGGCGATATCCACATTTATATCAAAATCGGCTTGGGGTTTGTCCTGATGGCCTGTTTTGCAGTCAATGTATTGGCCGGGCGCGAAGGTGTGCTGGGGAATAAAAAGTTTTTCGGCGGTACGGTGGCCTGCTTTTTGATTGCCATTGTGATGGGCTTTTTGGGGGGGGAATTGCAATATGGCAGCTAAAAAACGCATTTTGGGATGGATGCTGTTGGTAACATGGCTGCTCTGTGCGGCGCCCCTGGTCGTCCAGGCGAAGCAGGCGCACGAAATGGACCATGCGATGGATCAGGGCGACACGGCCCATGATCACAGCAAGCCCGTCGAGGTTGATGAATCCGCCATCGGCGTAGATGAAAAGATCGGCGGCCGGATTCCGCTGGATATCGAGCTGACCGATGTGGACGGCCGGCCGGTCTTGCTGGATGATGTGCTGGATAAGCCGACGTTGCTTATGTTGGTCTTTTACAACTGTCCCTCGGCCTGCAGTATGATCCAGTCCAACGCGGCCCATGCGGTAAACAACGCACCCCATCAACTGGGCAAAGACTTCAGGATGGTGACGGTGAGCTTTGATGATGAGGATACACCTGAAAACGCCAATCAGGCCCGGACGGACTTTACCAAAATATTGAAAGATCAAGAGCATGCCCACAACTGGTCTTTTTTTACCGCCGACGCGAACAACATCAAACGGCTGACCGATGCCGTGGGGTTTACGTTTATGAAAACGGGCGTCCACAACTTTGTCCACCCCAATCTGGTCACAATGGTTTCGGGCAGCGGCAAAGTGATCCGGTATCTTTACGGAATGGATTATCTCCCCTTTGATATCGGCATGGCGGTGACCGAAGCTTTTCGCGAGGAGCCGGGTATTTCCATTAAAAAGATCGTATCTTACTGTTTTGATTACGACCCGAAACGTAAACGCTACGCTTTTAACATCGTTCGGGTGTTTGGAGCGGTCACCCTGGCGGGAATGGCGCTGCTTTTCGTCTTTTTACTGCGCAAAAAAAATTAATCGGCACCACCGTAACATAAAGGACAACGACAATGAGTACACATGCCACGCCATTTTTTGACACCCCGATGCCGGAAAAGTACCGCGGTGTATTAAGATGGTTGATCACTTACGATCACAAGCGTATCGGCTTAATGTATCTGTTTACGCTGATGACCTGGCTCACCGCCGGAATTTTACTGGGGCTTTTGATCCGCGTGGAGCTGATGACCCGGGGTGAAACGATCATGAACGCCCAGATATACAACGCCTTTTTCACCATGCACGGGGTGATCATGATCTTTCTTTTTATCATCCCGGGCATTCCGGCGGTATTCGGCAACTTTTTCCTCCCCATCCAGATCGGCGCCGATGATGTCTTTTTCCCCAGGATTAACCTGCTCTCCTACTACCTCTATCTTATCGGCGGGATTTTAGGCGTTTTGGCCCTTTTTTCCAAAGGGCCGCCCGACACCGGCTGGACGTTTTACGTCCCTTTCAGCATCTCCACGCGCACCGATGTTTCCATTACCGTATTCGCCGCCTTTATTTTGGGGATGTCGTCGATTCTTACCGGGCTCAACTTTATCACCACCATCCACCGCATGCGCGTCAAAGGCATGGGCTGGATGCAGATGCCTCTTTTCACCTGGTCGCTTTACGCCACTGCCTGGGTGCAGGTATTGGCCACACCCATTGTGGGGATCACCCTGCTTTTGATTATTATGGAACGGATTTTAGGGGTGGGCCTTTTTGATCCCGCCAAAGGGGGCGATCCGCTTTTATACCAGCACCTTTTCTGGATGTATTCCCATCCGGCGGTCTATATTATGATCTTGCCTGCAATGGGGGTAATTTCCGAGGTCATCCCGGTCTTTTCCCGTAAATCGATTTTCGGGTATAAAGCCATTGTCTTCTCTTCCATGTGCATCGCCATCTTCGGCTCACTGGTTTGGGCGCACCACATGTACACCAGCGGGATGAGCGATCTGTCGATTTTTGTCTTTTCACTGCTCACCTTTATTGTAGCGGTCCCCAGCGCGGTCAAGGTCTTTAGCTGGTTGTCGACGCTATACAAAGGCTCCATCTATGTGACGCCGCCGCTTTATCTTTCCCTTTGCTTTATCTTCCTCTTTGCCGTGGGCGGTTTGACCGGATTGGTCCTCGGTGCGGCGGGTACCGATATTTATGTCCACGACACCCATTTTGTGGTGGCCCATTTTCATTTTACCATGTTCGGCGGCGCCGGATTTGGTTTTTTTGCCGCCATGCACTACTGGTGGCCCAAAATGTTCGGCCGGATGTACAGCTTTAAACGGGCGTACCTGGCCACCACCCTTTTGGTCAGCGGCTTTGTGATGCATTACATGCCCATGTTTGTGATGGGGCTCAAAGGCATGCCGCGGCGTTATTTTGATTATCTGCCCGAGTTTGCCGGCGGCAACCTGTTGGCCGGGGTGGGGGCTGTCATCATGGTGGCGGGGCTCTTTTTGATGTTCTACAATCTCTTTAGCGCCATCAAAACCGGCGAGCCGTGCCGCAGAAGAGATCCCTGGGGCGCCACCACCCTGGAATGGCAGGCGCCGACACCCCCGCCGTTGCACAACTTTGACAAAGCGCCCGAAGTTCCGGACTACCCCTACGACTTTTCCGGGGTGTGGGAACGGATCAACACCCGACAATCAAAAACCGCAACCACGGGATAATCCGGCATGAACAGGCTGTATAAAATGGCAAAACAGTAATAACTCCTGTAAATTGAGCTATTGTTGAGATTTCCATAATAAAAGAAGGGCTATGACAACTGAAACCGCACACACAATGGACAACACGGGCAGCCGCTTTGGCATGTGGGTGTTTCTCTTTACCGAAATCATGCTGTTTGGAGGGCTTTTTGTTCTTTTTGCGGCCTATTTCAATGAGTATCAAACCGAGTTTATCTCCGGCGGTAAAGAGCTGGATGTGATTTTTGGGGCGGCCAACACGCTGATCCTGCTGACCAGCAGTTTTACCGTGGCGGCCTCCATTACCGCCATTCGCAAAAACGAGGTCAAGCACGCCCTAGCGCTCTTGTGGGCCACCATTGGGCTGGGGGCGCTCTTTTTGGTTAACAAATATTTTGAGTGGGGCCATAAATTCGAGCACGGGATTTATCCCAACAGCGATAAACTCAACAGCGGTCCTGTGGGCGAAAACATCTTTTTTGGACTCTATTACATCATCACCGGTTTACACGGACTGCATATTGTCATTGGCCTGGGTGCGCTCATTACGGCGGTGATTTTAATGAAACGTGAAAAAGTGACTGCCGAACACTATGTTTTTCTTGAAAATTCAGGTCTTTACTGGCACCTGGTAGACCTGATTTGGATCTTTTTATTCCCCTTGTTTTATCTTGTTTTGTAAAACGTTCTTGAAGCGGTTTTTTACGGGTACCGTTCATCGCATTAAAGGAGTCAGGTTGTGGAAGAGTCACACCAGGAACATATACTGTCGTACAAGAAACTGTTGGCTGTGCTGGGTGTTCTGTTTGTTCTGACCATTATCACCATTTTGGCCTCTAAAATTGATTTGGGAGCGCTTAATATCTGGCTGGCGCTGTTGATCGCCTCTGTCAAGTCCAGTTTTGTGCTGCTTTTTTTTATGCACTTGAAATATGAACCCAAAGTGTTCGCCATCGGATTTTTAGTGACCATTTTCACCCTGGCGCTGTTAATCGGTATGATGTTTTTTGATCTCGGTTTTAGGTAACAGTATTTGTTATACTACAATAATGATGGAAGCTGTTTTTGCATAAGGCCACCGGATCGCCAAGAAAAGGGCTCAAATACAAAGGCGTTGGGGTTTATCAGGCTCCAAATTATACAAATCAGTATATTGCGTGTCTGATGAACCACAGCAACGCCGTAGGTGAGTCTTTTTTTGACGCCGTTAAGAAGGAAAAAGAATGGATGCTATCTTAAACCCGGCCGCCGGTATTGATAACGCACTGGCTTACATTATCGGCTTCTCGTTTGTTCTTTGGATCGCCATTACCATTGCCATGGTCTATTTTGTCTGGCGTTTTCACGAGAAACGGCATCCCCAGGCAGCCGGTTTTCGAGGCGATGCGACCCTGGAGATCGTTTGGATGGTGATCCCGCTCATCATTGTTCTTTCCATGTTTTATTTTGGGTGGGCGTCCTACATGGGGCTGCGCAATGTTCCGCCCGATGCGTTACATATTGATGTCAAAGCGCGTATGTTTGAATGGGAATTTAATTACCCCGGCGGCAAGCGGAGCCTAAATGTGATGGTGGCGCCCGAAGGCAAGGCGGTTCGGCTCAATATCGAATCGGAAGATGTCATTCATAGTCTCTCGATTCCCGCCTTTCGTGTCAAGGTGGATGCTGTGGGCGGATTACCCACTTACGCCTGGTTCCAGGCCGGCAAGCCCGGCGAGTACACGATATTTTGCACCGAGTATTGCGGTTTGGGCCATTCGGACATGACAGCCACATTGAAGATTGTTCCCTATGAAGAATACAAAACCTGGTTGGCCCGGGTGGATGAACCGGCTCCCGCCGCCGAAACCGTTGTTGCGGATAGCGCGTCACCCCCCGTGGATCGTAACAAATACAAGACGGTGACCGGTCCGGTCAATTTTGCCTGGGCTTTGGACGGAGAAAACCTGCATGTGAAAATCAGCGCTGAAACCACCGGGTGGGTGGCCGTGGGGTTCAACCCGGAGGCAGCCATGAAGGGGGCCAATTTTATTTTAGGTGCTGTTAACGCCCAGGGTCAGGTATTGATCACCGACCATTTTGGCACCGGTTACACCAAACACGAAGAAGATACCGCCATCGGAGGGACTTCGGACATCTCCAGGGTTTACGGCAGTGAAAAAGAGCGTGTGACGGAAATCGGGTTTACCATTCCGTTGGATTCCGGCGACATGATGGATAAACCCATTGATCCCGAAAAACCGACAACCGTCCTTCTGGCCCACAGTGCGGCCCTGGATAAATTTACCACCCGTCATAAATACCGTGGTCAAATCATCGTTAATTTGACCACTGGTGAAGTCAGAAAATAGACAAAATGCCAAAAAGCAGCCATACAGACCGAGTTCTACCCGCGGTCTGGAAGCTTCCCGGCTATCTGACCGCGGGACTGAGCTTGCTCAAATTTCATTTGAGCCTGGCCATCGCGCTGTCCGGTCTGGCGGGGTTTTTGATCTACACGCCACAAATGGGGCCGGATGCGACCCTGCTTTTTTTCAGCCTGCTCCTTTTAGCGGCGGGTTGCGGCGGTTTGAATAACATTCAGGACCGTAAGTTTGACGGAAAATTGCTGCGAACCCAAACCCGGCCGCTGCCCAGCGGCCTGATTCAATTACGGCATGCCAAACTGTTAAGCGGCGTTGCTATATTTGCAGGGCTTTGCAGCCTGGCCGCCCTTTCCCGACATGAGCTTCTGTTTTGGGGCCTGCTGGCCCTTTTTTGCTATAACGGCCTCTACACCCCATTAAAACGGATCACCGCCTGGGCTATGCTGCCCGGTGTGGTGTGCGGGATATTGCCTGTTTATATGGGCTGGCGCGCAGGCGGCGGACCATTCTTCTCAATGCCGATTCTCTTTTTGATGGTGCTTTTGGCGCTGTGGCAGTTGCCTCACTTCTGGTTGCTGGTGCTGGTGCACCACCATGATTATCGCCGAAAACCAGCCCCGCCCAATTTGCTCAACCGCCTGGGGCCGCACCAACTGGAACGGATCAGTTTGGTCTGGATGAGCAGTGTAGCCGGGGTTATGCTTCTGCTTCCCCTGGCGCGTTTGATTCAGCACCCCTACTTTATTGCAGCAATCATGAGCAATGCCTTGTTACTGATGCTGACCATGGTTACAATTTACCTGGACCGCACGGATTCCAACAGCCGCCTACGCCAATTTGCCTGGCTTAATATCACCGTCTTTGCGGCCCTGGGCGTTGCGGTGGCCGATCGTTTCTGGGCAGCCATGGTATAGTCCATGCCCTCGGTGAGGCCCTCAATCCCTTCTATTTTCGCCGCCGTTTTGTCGGGTGTGATGCTCACCGCTTCATTCCCCAATATCGATGCCTGGTATTTCAGCTGGATCGCCCTTACACCCCTTTGCTGGATCGGACTTACCCAACCGTCAAAGACAGCGTTTCGTTGGGGGTTATTGGCAGGATGGGTGCATTACATGACCCTGACCTATTGGCTGGCGCCAACCTTGACCACCTACGGTCAGCTCCCGCTTTTTTTAACCATCCCCATGCTGGTGCTTTTGGCTGCTTATCTGGCTCTCTATCCGGCACTGTTCGCCTGGCTTTTGGCCAAGCTAAAACCGGGTCCGTGGGGCGTTTTCATCCTTACGCCTGTTTTATGGACGGCCTTGGAGTGGTGCCGCGCCTGGATGCTCAGCGGTTTTCCCTGGGCTTTGTTGGGGTATAGCCAATATCAGCAATTGTGGCTGATTCAGATCGCCGATTTGTGTGGTGTTTATGGCGTCAGCTTTTTGGTGGCGGCAACCAACGGGACCAGTGTGCTCATTTTGTGCGCCATTTCAAAGGGTAGAATCAATGGCGCCCGAATCTCCCCGAGCATGCTGTGGAAGGCTGTTTTGGTGCTGACCCTTTTCATCGGCGGGACGTATTACTATGGCTATCAACGGCTCCAAACCATCGAAGTGGTAACCACAAAAGCTGATAAAAAGCGTATCGCCGCGATCCAGGGGAACATTTCCCAGGACCTCAAATGGGAGCCGCAACATCTGCGTGCCGCTTTTGACACCTACCTGCGGCTTTCCGAAGAAGCTGTTGATGCGGCCCTGGTGGTTTGGCCGGAGACGGCGCTGCCCTATTATTTTCCCTACGACGCCGTCGCGGTGAACTATCTCAAAACGGAAATCACCCGCATCAATACCGATTTTCTTGTCGGCGCGCCCACAGCTATTGAAAAGGAGAAGGATCAATTCCAATATCAGAACAGCGCCTACCTGATCCTGACCGATCAAACGGTCACCGGAAGCTATCACAAAGCGCATCTGGTGCCCTTTGGTGAGTACGTGCCTTTTAAAAAATGGCTCCCCTTTTTAGGGAATATCGTGGCCCAGGTGGGTGATTTTATCCCGGGGGGAAAGGGGATCACCCTGCCATGGCGTGATCATCACATCGGCATGCTCATCTGTTTTGAGCTGATTTTCCCTGATCTGACCCGGGCGCAGGTACAAAATGGCGCCGACCTCTTGGTCAATATCACCAATGACGCCTGGTACGGTCGTACCAGCGCACCCCATCAACACTTTTCTTTTGCCCGTTTCCGGGCCGTCGAAAGCCGCCGCAGCCTGGTTCGGGCCGCCAACACGGGGATCAGTGGTTTTGTCGATCCGGCCGGCCGGGCATCCGGGGCCACTCCCATTTTCGAAGAAGCGGTCACATCGCGACCGGTGGCCTTCCTCAGCATCAACACCTTTTATACCGCCCACGGGGATTGGCTTCCGGTTGTTTGCGCGGGAATAGTGCCGCTCTTTTGCGTGGGGCGCTATTATCGGAACCGTAAAAGTGAGCCCCTTGCGCCCTGTATCAAATGAGGTTAAATTCAGCATCACCGCTTAACGGATCTAATGCTTACAGAGGAGGGACGTTATGTCTACAGAACTCAAACAGACCATCGACCATTTGACTGAAAAATTGATTCAGCTCCGGAACTATCTTTGACCTCACGGAACTGAAAAAAAGACTAAACGAACTGGAGGTGTTGATCGCCAAAAATGATTTCTGGGACAACCCCGAAGCGACCAAACCCGTTTTAAAAGAACGTACGCGGATAACCGGCAAAATTGACGGGTATCAGGAGCTTGCCACTGCGCTGGAAGAGGCTGATCTCTATCTGGAGTTGGCCCGGGAAGAACAAGACCGGGAGGCCTTGAAAGAGGTGGAAAGTCAGTTGACCGACCTGACCCAACGCATCGACCGGATGATGCTCAATATGATGCTTGACGGCGACGACGATGATAAAAACGCCATTGTCTCCATCAATGCCGGGGCGGGCGGTACCGAAGCCCAGGATTGGGCGGAGATGCTTTTCCGGATGTACATGCGCTGGATCGAGCGCAAGGGCTTTACGGTGGAAACCCTCGATTACCAGCCGGGCGATGAGGCGGGCATCAAAAGTGTTACGATTACGGCCGGCGGCGACTATGCCTATGGCTATTTAAAAGCGGAAAACGGGGTGCACCGCCTGGTGCGAATCTCGCCCTTTAACGCCGGCGGAAAACGCCACACCTCGTTTGCATCGGTATTTGTCTATCCCGAGGTCAGCGATGAGATTGAAGTGGATGTGGACGAAAAGGATCTGCGCGTGGATGTCTTCCGAGCCAGCGGCGCTGGCGGACAACATGTCAATAAAACCAGCAGTGCCGTGCGCATCACCCATATGCCGTCGGGTATCGTGGTGCAGTGTCAGCAGGAAAAATCCCAGCACCGCAACCGCGACCTCGCCATGAAGGTTTTAAAGGCGCGGCTCTACCAGAAGGAGCGGGAAAAGCAGCAGGAAAAGATGCAGGCCATTCATAATGGCAAGGACGACATCGCCTGGGGAAGCCAGATACGCTCTTATGTGCTGCACCCGTATCAGATGATCAAGGATCATCGCACCCAGATCGAGATCGGTAATGTCAATGAGGTGCTTGACGGCGGGATTGACCCTTTTATAGAAGGGGTGCTCCTCGGTAAAACGGGCAAACAGGCTGAGGGCGGCATATGACCCCGGATGAACTGATTCGAGAGTGTTATCCACCCGGAACCAAAGGGCACGAGATCTACATCCGTCATGCCGACGCTGTGGCCCAAAAAGCACTTACCATAGGCGACAAACTGCGCCATCTAAAACCCCGCTTGGATTTGCTGGAAAACGCCGCCCGGCTCCACGATATCGGTATTTTTTTGACCCATGCGCCCAAGATCGAATGCTATGGCCCCATGCCCTATATTTGTCACGGCTTTTTAGGACGGTTTTTGCTGGAACAAAACGGTTTTAAAGTGATGGCACCGGTGTGTGAGCGGCATGTGGGCGCCGGCCTGACCCGAAACTATATTTGGGAAAAAAGGCTCCCCCTGCCGGTCCGCGATATGCTGCCGGAGACTCTTGAAGAGAAAATTGTCTGCTATGCCGATAAATTTTTTTCCAAAACCGGCAAAATAGAAGCGAAACCCGTCGATCAGATTATTCAAACATTGAAACACCACGGTCAGGAAGTGGTCGACCGTTTTATTGAACTGCAACATTTGTTAGAACCGATCCCAAGTTAAATAACGGGAACCGAACTGGTGAAAAAACGTGGTCAGCTCAAAATTCTCCTGATGCAAATCCGCGACGACGACGTGGTCATCGCCGAAGAGCACGACAGTTTCGCCCGCCATAGCGGATTGCGCAAAGAGCAGTTCAGCCTGCTCAATGTGTTTGAAACCCCCGCTTTTCCGGCAAACAGGGTTGACGCTTTTGATGCCCTTTTTATAGGCGGATCCAGCAACGTCAATGTGTTAAAAACCGATCAGTTGCCCTTTATACAAAATGCAGCCGAGATGCTTTTTTACTGCATTGAGATCGCCAAGCCGGTTTTTGCTTCCTGTTTCGGTCATCAGATGGTGGTTACGGCCCTGGGCGGTGAAATCATTTCCGACACCGATGAGCATGAAATGGGGACGATCCCCATCCGGTTGACCGCAAAGGCCCACACCGATCTATTATACCACGATGTACCCGATGGCTTTTTGGCGGTTTCCGTTCATCAGGAGCGCGCCCTTGAGACGCCCTCGGGTTGTGATTTGCTAGCGTATACCGACATGTGCATCCATGGATTGAAGGTAAAAGAAAAACCCATCTGGACCACCCAGTTTCACCCCGAAGTAGACAAGCAGGTATTGGTGGAACGGGTCACCCGTTATGCCAAAAAATACACCTCCGGCGCAGATCAGCTCCAGTCCGTCATCGATAGCGCCAAAGAGACTCCCGAATCCAACAGGCTGCTGAAAAATTTTGTGGACCGGGTGCTTTTGGCAAAATAGAGAAAATACCGAAACCCCCAAAAATCGGAACTTCAGGATCAAAAAAGATGATACCACCGGGGAAATACCCTCCCCGTCTCCATTTGGCCAACACCCCGACCCCGCTGCATGGCATGGTATGAAACGGCTCAGCGGGCAATCGGGGATGGAGACCTTCTTTAAATGAGATGATTTTGCCGGCTGCGAACTTTCGGGCAACAAAGTGCGTACGCTGGAGTTTTTATTGGCCGAGGCAAAGGCCTTGAAAAACCGCTTGACAGGCTCCTGTAAGGGTTTTGCCGATACCGCCGGTGATCGCCGGTTCATCCCCACACACGTGGGGAACATCTCTGGCTATACAGCCCATTCTCAAATGGCAACTTAGACCTCCCATCAAACAGCTCTGGCTTAGTCACCTCACCGCTAGAGAGGGTCAGGATATCATCATCACTAAGAGTTTCAATTTTGAACGGCAAAAGTCTTATTTCTCTTCTTTTGCAACTTTTTCATAATCAGATATCAGGCCAACCAATATCTCGTAGGCTTTTTCGTCTTGATTCTCAATAAGGATCTTGGTAAATTTTTGAGTGGCCTTTACAAAATCCTTGGTTCCGCACAATGATATAACCTTGGATCGCCACTTTTTATGTAACAGCCCAAACCCAACCATTATAATGACCATACGAGCCAGCGCCTTAATATTAGAGGCCTCAAGGACAGCTTCCCATCGCCCAATTAAAAGCATCTCCATATTTTCCTCCGCATAATATTTGTAAAGTTCGGGCGCCCACTCTTTGAGAAAATCCTTAATCACCTCTTCCGCTTTGCCAATAACGCTTTGAGTAATCCCAAAATCTTTACCTGCATCAACCATCCGAAAATTGTTACGGCTGCCAACCTCTTTAATTTTTTTGATGATTGACGGTTCATCCCCACACACGTGGGGAACATACAATAAGATTGTATGCAACAAAAAATAATCACGGTTCATCCCCACACACGTGGGGAACATCTCCAGGGCAGTCCTCAAGTATGCTTCGTTGGCGGTTCATCCCCACACACGTGGGGAACATCCACTAACTCCAGCGCCGAGCTTAGGATCACGCGGTTCATCCCCACACATGTGGGGAGTATCTCCTTCTCAATATCCCGGCTAAATATCGAGTACTCGGTCTGAAGGGCGGCAATGGGATGAACAGCATGTGCCCGCTCAATCGTCTTGGCTGAAGCCTCTGACAGGCCAACAGCCCTGATCTTGCCCTCCTGAACCAACTTTCCCATCTCGCCGACTGTATCCTCGATCTGCGTGGCCGGATCAACACGGTGGAGATAGTACAGGTCGATCTTCTCGATACCCAGACGCGTAAGACTCTTTTCGCAAGAGTTCCGGGCATTGGCCGGAGAGCCGTCCACACCCACGAAGGCGCCCGTGGCCGGGTCCCGTTGTGGGCCAAACTTGGTCGCCAGAACAATTTGGTCCCAACGTCCGGCGAAAGCCTTACCCAGTAGTTGCTCGTTACGTCCCTGGCCGTAAATTTCCGCGGTATCAAAATGAGTGATACCCAGATCTACGGCCCGGTGGAGCAGATTGATGGCCTCCGACTCTTGTGTCGGTTCCCCGTAAAACTCGGAAAGTCCCATACATCCAAGTCCAATGGCCGATACTGAAATCCCTGATTGCCCAAGATTACGCGATAACATAACGCCTCCTTTACCTTTACCCCTAAACCTGGACTTGCCCCATAGTCCCTCATTTAGCACCTGACGGTAGAGTTCTGCATACAAGGTCCGTGTATCTCTGTATCCTCGATGCCCATGGACAGGTGGTGGTTCACAAAAACCGTAAAACCGGATCGGATGAGCAGATGAATACCATCGCACCGTTTCAAAACGATCCTGTCATCGGGGTCAAGTGCATGCTCTCATGGTATGGGGTATCAGATTAAATTGACAAAGAGAGGAGACCCCGATCTTTATCCCGTTTATTTTTATTGCCTATTGACAGGCGAAAGGCTCATACGTGTTATACCGTTTTATTACATCTGCTTGTGAACTTTCAGGCATAAAAGGAAGTCGCTGATTTTCTTTATTGGATTGAAAATAATCCTGTAAATATGCTTCCATGCCTTCATCGCTGTATTGCCTGTCTGCGTGCGGATACGCACAGGCAGGCATTGCGCTCTATTTTGTTTCCCCTTCCACAATCCTGATCTCCTCTTCGGTCAATCCGTAAAGGTCATACACCTTTTGGTCGATTTGTTTTTCGTATTCCCTGGCCTGCGCCTGCTTGGCGGAGTTGTCCAAATAATCGTCGTCTTTGGTGATGGCGAGGATTTTGTCAATCATATCAATAAATGGCTTTTGTCCTTTTAACGAGATTTTTTTTATTGGCAAATTTTTCAAAAATGATATGGGGTATTTTAAGGAACCTTGAGGTATCCGTGCCGTATAAAATGTTGTTAAATGAAGCCAGTTAAATAAAAAAGAATTCAGAAGAGCAAGAATATATCTTTTATCAATCTGTTTGTTTATCTTAGTTATTCCATGAACAGCGACAAGAAGCCCATAACCATCCAGATCCAACTGTGCAGTAATTTTTTTCGCAACTCCCCTTACAATAATTTTTTCATTCAAAAAGAAATCTTTTGTTGAATCATTTAACGGTGCGTGGTTAATATCAATATATGGATTTCTATAAGATTTTTTGTAGAGATTAATTTTTTTACCAAAAAGAAATGTATATTTTTCTATATGGCTATTGGCAATGATTCTAATAAAACCATCCTTTTTTTCTCCATCTATTATGTAAGGAGCCATGTTCCAGTACTCAAACCCCATTACCCCAGTTCTTACATCAGCTAAATTACTAAGTTTTTCCGTGGAGTCGCTGAATTTCTGAAAAATATCACGATTAGAATCACCGATGTAAATGTTAAATGCGGAGCCAATATCCGCAAACAAATTCCTAATATTAATTCTTTCAAAATCAATATTATCAATATTGAACACATCATCATCTTTTAAAATTGCCAGCTTTAGATCATAGTTATCTGCTTTTTGTTTGCAAAGAATTGTTATTGCTGGAGATACTAATGCCTCGAATACCCTTTTGCAATCTGCCAAATCCATAAGTGTTATTACAACCGAATTATTTACAATGTAAGATCTGATTTTTTTGGCATAGTCTGCAATAAAAAATTTGTTTGAAGTTATAAATGTAAGAATACCTTTGGTGCGTAAAATTTGTATTGATTTCTCAAAAAACAATACATAAATATCATAGCTACCATAAGCAGTAGTGAAATATGTCCTATAAAAAATCGCATTATCTTTCATTTGAATAGTATTTATGTAAGGCGGATTGGCAATCACCACATCAAACCCGCCCTTCGCATGAAACACCTCTGAGAAATTAATTTTGAAATCCATTGTAACTTTGTAGCCAAGGCTCTTTTCCGTATTTTTATATAATCCATAAATGATGCACCTGTAAAAAGTCAAAACGGCATAATTATCTGAAAAAGTTGAACATAAGTGATAAAAGCTCTTGCCAAAAAGTTGATGCTGTGTTAGGTATTATATTATAAATACAA
>Ga0056123_1000141_pt1 | contig 14714 bp, 11 predicted proteins | sample WorMetHEROISLAND_3_FD_71122 | JGI IMG/M metagenome (GOLD analysis project Ga0056123, IMG submission 71122) | Marine gutless worms symbiont microbial communities from Max Planck institute for Marine Microbiology, Germany - Olavius sp. 3 HERON ISLAND ...
CGGCAAGATAAAGTACGAGGAGAAATTAATTCACAGAAAAAGTCAAAAATGCGTACTTTAATTAAAAAAGTATTGGCTACTAAAAATTTTAAAAAAGCTGAGCCAATTTATAAAGAAACAGTTAGTTTTATTGATAAAATGGCCGCTAAAAAATTAATTCATAAAAAGACTGCAGGTCGCCGTAAAGCACTAATAACACGTCATTTAAATTCAATATCGAAGTAATTACTTAATAGATATTAGATTACTTACAGATTTAACGATTTGACCGGATCGAATCAGTTTGGATAGAGTTACAATATCTTTTCCATGAGGATGGTCTCCAGTCTTTATTTTGAGATGTTTTCTAATTAAATTCAAAACAGGTTTTGTGCCATCTCCAAGTTTTAATTTTTTGTGAAATAAGGAAATCGCCCTGATAGCGACTAATAGCTCTGCCGCTAAAATATAATCTACATTTTCTAAAATCCTCAATATTTTTCGACCTGCCCAAGGTGCCATACTGACAAAATCTTCTTGGCCTGCTGATGTTGAAATCGAATCAATACTTGCAGGATGTGCCAAAGTTTTATTTTCTGATGCCAAAGCAGCTGCAGTAACGTGGACAATCATGCAACCTGACTCAATGCCAGGTTTGCTAACAACAAAAGTAGGGATTGATGGTTCTATACCTTTCATAAAATAATTTATCCTTCGCTCAGAAATAGCGCCAATTTCACTCATTGCAATAGCAAGTGTATCCATTGCTTGAGCAACACTCTCAGCATGGAAATGACCGGAGCTGTAAATCGTCCCATCTTTCAATATTAATGGATTGTCACTTACACTGTTTATTTCTCGTTCGATGATGTGTTTAGTATAATCAAAGGCGTCTCGACTAGCGCCGTGAATATGCGGTATACATCTAATTGAATACGGATCTTGCACTCGGTCGCAATTATTGTGCGATTTAACAATTTCACTATTTTTCAACAAATTCCATATATTTTTTGCGACGGTTCGCTGACCTCTATGTACTTTCAAACGATGAATTTCATCTTTAAATACTTTTCGAGAAGATAAGCTTGCTTCCACTGATAGCGCACCAATAATATCAGCTGCAAGCAGCAGATTTTTTGACAGAATCAATGTCTTTATCGCAAATGCGGTGGAAACTTGCGTACCATTAATTAGACTTAAGCCTTCCTTTGGATGTAATTGCAAGGGCTCAATTCCAATTTCTTTCAATACAGATATGCTCGGCAGAATACGAGTTTTAAAATGCACCTCCCCTTCCCCAATGAATGCCAGAGCCATGTGCGCCAGTGGGGCGAGATCGCCACTTGCGCCAACAGAACCCTTACGTGGAATCACCGGTAAAATATCATTATTTAAAAATTGAATTATCTTATTTGGGACTGCCAACCTAACTCCGCTAACACCTTTTGAATAAGTCAGTAATTTGAGGAACATTATCACTCGAACCATACCAAAATCGAGTGGTTTACCTACTCCAGCTGCATGACTCCTGATTAAATTCAACTGCAATTGCATTTGATCTTCCGGTTCGATTGCCACCTGACTTAATTTTCCAAAGCCGGTATTGACACCATAAATCTTAACTTTTTTCTTTAGCACTGCAGAAAAAATGTACTGAGATTCTTCTATAGCTTTTATTACTTCTTTCGATAAACGAGTTTTAATTGGTGTGGTTAAAAGCGGTTTAAAGTCTTCAATCGAATAACTTTTATTGTCAATAACTAATGAATGCATAGTAAAATTTAGAGTGATTAATTATTATTTTACAACTTGCTAAAATAAATTTAATTCTTCAATCTAAAATTAAATTTGATGGTTATTCCAATTCAGCAATGCTTGTAAAAACTTTCATCTCAACCGGAATGGCTTCGCTAAAGTTTGAACCATACCGTTTGGTAACAATTCGATCATCTAATACAATAAAAATTCCCTCATCGGTCATTTTGCGGATTAATCTACCAAATCCTTGCCGAAATCGTATAACCGCTTCAGGTACTGTGAAATTAAGGAAAGGGTTTTGATCCGACATTTCTAACATTTCAGAATATGCTTTAATGATGGGCTCTGTCGGAACATCAAATGGCAATTTTGTTATGATAAGTATTTGCAATAAGTCACCAGGGAAATCAACCCCTTCCCAAAAAGCTGCCGTTCCTAATAAAACACCATTCGGAGTTCTTTTCATTCCATCAATTAGCGACTGACGCGATGAATTAATGATCTGTGCAAAAATTGGGATTTCGTGAGTATCGGAATTACGTTTAAGTTCATTAAAAACAGCATTTAAAGTGTTACGAGCTGTGAACAATACCATAATTCGTTGATTATACTTTTTACTGATAGTTTTTATTATATTCTTTATAGCGATATGATCTTTTGAAATACTTTTGCGATTTCCATATTGTAAATATGTTACTTGATCTTCATAATAAAATGGGCTTGGAAAATAATCGGATAAAACTGGCTTATCTATGATTCGGTCAAGTCCAGTCCGTTTGAAAAAATAATCGAAGCTGCTATTGACACGAATAGTCGCCGATGTTAATACACAATGTCCAATATTTTTAAAGAACAATTCACTTAACTTTTCGGATACATCAACCGGAGAAGCGTACAAAGAAAGTAACAAATCTTTTACACCGTTTTGTTCTTTAAATTCGCCTTCTTTCCAATAGACATTTTCCGGATTTTGAGCTGAAGTCAGCAAGCCAACATTTGTCACAATACCGGTCAATATATCTTTATGCTGTCCAATTACCTGATGCAATTCATCATAATCTTTGCGCTCCGGATCAACTTCCAACAGTGCGGATATGGTCCGTTGAATTATTTTTTGCAAATTGTTCAAAGCATTTAAAAAATCAGTTAATTCCAACGAAGAACTACTAAATTCTGCATCAAGATTTTGCATGATTACTTTCTGAGTATACACAGAACTGCTATTAAACTCAGACACACTTTCATTGCCTAATCGTTGAAAAAATAATTCAAGATTTTCTATTGCTAAATCAACATGGTGGCTGATTTCCTTTTGCAAGCTAATAAATTTAGGATATAATCCTCCTAAAGCGCTCAAAATTTTATTCCACCGCTGATTTCCACGAAATTTTGGATCAATACTTTGTAAATAAGAGCTGTATCCAAACTGATCCATACTAAGACTTAATTGCTTATATGCAACCAGGACTAAATTGTGAGCTTCATCAATTATTACGGTATTGAACATTGGCAAAAATCCGGGCATGGTAATTTCGGACAATAACAAAGAATGATTTACAATAATTATTGATGCTTCATACAAATCTTTTCTAACCTGACCGAAAAAACAGCCATCTTGATGTGAACATAATTTAGTTGTGCAAAATCCGGGTTCACTTTGAACCAAGTAAGCTATTTTGCCGGGATGCGAATTCCAAAATCCGTTACACTCTGACATATCGCCGGTTTTAGTCCAATGCAACCAAATAATTAGAGGTAAAATTTTCTCTATCTCGATAGGATTAAGTGTTTTAGAGGAATCAGCTATTAACCAATTTAGACGGGTTAAACAAATGTAATTATTTCTGCCTTTTAGCTTAACCGCTTTCACCGGCAATGCTAATGCCTTAGCCATTACTGGTAAATCTTTGTAGAATAATTGATCCTGTAAATTTTTTGTATAGCAAGATATTACCACTGGTCCATTTTCGATGAACTGCTCCGAGCGTTTTAAAGTTGCAAATATATAGGCGAATGATTTGCCGAGACCGGTCCCGGCTTCAACAACACCAATTTTTTCTTCACCAGAAATGATTTTTTCAATACATTTTGAATATTCAATTTGTGTGTCTCGATTTTCATATTCATCCAATATTTTACTTAAAAACCCACTATTACCAAAAACATCAGTAGCATTTACATCGCAGAGCGAATTTTTCCCATCGTGAATAAAAACATTAGAAAAAACTGAATGCGCTTCCTTGGAATTTGTGAGACCTTGCTGCATTTCTCCTGCTTTGGTTAGAGCATTTGCGATATCAATAAATAGAGCTTTATTAGGTAATTTTGTGCTTTTATATAATGTTAATACCTTAGTGATGACATCCAAAGGATAGCTGGCAGCTTCTTCAATTAGATTTAAAAAAATTAGTCCACAATTTTCGGTATCTTTTTCCGCACGGTGCGAACCAGTTGCTGATAATCCACAATATTCCGCCACAGCACCTAAATTAAAAGATGGCAAGTGATACAAAAAAGTTCTCGCTAATGGGAGTGTATCATATAATTCAGGTTCAGTAAACTGTATCTTATAACGCTTTGCCAACTCCTTTAAAAATGCAATATCAAACGAAGTATTATGGGCTACAATTGGAGATTTAGCAATAAAATCAAAAAGGTCATTAACAATATCAGCTTCAGGTGGTGCGTCTTTAACCATTTCATCAGAAATGTTGGTTATATTTGTTATTAGCTCAGGAATAGGACGACCTGGGTTGACCAATTTAACGAATTTTTCTTTGGCCACACCATCGCTAAAGCGAATTGCCGCAACTTCAATTATGCGGTCATTTATAGTATCAACTCCGGTGGTTTCAAAATCTAAGGCAACAAAATCGGATAAATTCAGTACTTTTAATACCTTTGGACGATCCATCAAATACCGACAAAAACTTTAGCAATATCTAATAGAAGAGATGGTTTTTGTGGGATAGCGGCAGTAAAAATGCGTGCTATAGTTTGCTTTTCTTTGGGAAGTTTTTGCACCTTTTCTATAATTTGATTTAAATCAGGATCAGAGATTTTTGTTACCGCTTCTTTTATCCGATAAATTCGATTAATTTGTTTACCTTCGCTTTTGGCCCATCGATTTTGATATTCAATTAAGTTCTCTAAATTTGGTATTAATTTATTTTTGAAAATTTTAATTGCTACCTCAGCCGCCAATGCTGCACTTTTCATACCAAGTATAATTCCTCCACCTGTTAGCGGATTAACAGTTCTAGCTGCATCACCAATCATCATTAAGTTATCTGTAACCATTTGTTTTATCGGTTTGGATAGTGGGATTCCGCCAACTGTTTCTGATTCAATTTTGTGTTGAGGAAATTTTGTATCTAAAAATTGATTTAATCGTACTTTGGCAGACTCACCTTTCATTGCATCAATTCCGGAGATACCGATGCCTACATTGGCGCGTCCGTGACCTTTTGGAAAAACCCACAAATAGCCATGCGGTGCTAAACTGTACGACGTATAAAAATCACAAGTTTCTTGATTAATATCAACACCTGAAATAGTTTTCTGATAGCAAGAATCGATTTCCGTTAATTTTAAGGTTGTTTTTAATCTAGCCATTCGTCCAATACGACTATCGACACCATCTGCAGCAATTATTAATTTTGCCGAGGCTTCGAATAATTTGTCATCATGTACTCCTTTTACTCCAGTAATGTTACCCGTTTCAAAAAGTAATCCGGTGACATTAGCATTTGTTACAACTGTTGCCCCACTTTTTTCGGCAAAATTGGCAAGATCAGCATCAAATATAGTACGATCTAAAACGTAACCTTTGTTCTTTAAATTTACAGTAATACTCTCATCATTTGGAGCAATAAATCTAAATTTGTCGATGGTAGCGTTAATCCATTCAGATTTTGGTTCATAAAAATTGCGAAGACCCGGATCGGCAACTGCTTCCCCACAGCGTACAGGCACTCCGATAGTTGTTTTTCTTTCGAGCAATAATACCTGTAAACCGCCATCAGCCGTGAGCTGTGCAAAGGTAGAGCCAGCCGGCCCGGCACCGACTACAATTACATCATAGTTATTCTTTTTCCACATAACTCATAACTTCTATTGGGCAGACATAAATACACAGTTTACAATCGGTACATTTTGGCTCAATTATTTCGATATCTTTTTCGGCTAATTCAATGCAATCTTCGGGACAAACCGCAACACAGGCACCGCAAAAATCACAATTTTCTTTGTTAATTTGGATCATGCGTTACACCGAAAGTTGGGAATATCTTTTGGTGTCGTAAATAATTATATGTACGTAATATAAAAAATGAAATGGCCAATGGCACTATGAACCACGCTTCACGGGCGGAAACAAACATGGCCAAAATAAAAATCGGATAAAACTTTGCGCGTTCCAAATGACGTACATGTTTTCCAAATAATAGCACAATGAAAAATAGTAACGAAACAATTGCTGAAGTAGCAATAACCGGATCACTTTCTTTAAAGCTGAAATATAAACACAATATGAATGAAAATATTGCAGTAATTGTGTGAATATATTTTTGCCTTAAATCATTAATTATAGTATTTTCAAATTTTATTGTGTTAATAAAAATAATACCAAAATAATATGAGCCAATCAGCATTAAAAAATGCGTCATGCAATGCATATCAAAATTATTTACCAGTAGCCAACCCGAACTAAATAACAAAATTAGAATAAATAAATAATATATTGAGGTGACTGTAGTTTTTTGTATATCAATTTTGCCAATTGCTCCAATTTTAAATGTTTTCGTGAGTAAATAATGTATAATTATAATTGCAATCAATCCAATTAACCCAATCAACCAATCACTCCAATCCCAAAAATAATAGCGGTCATTTTGGGCTTTTCCAGCTGCCATTCCTGCCACAAAGATTGTCCAAAGTGCAAATAATTCTGTTGGTAGCCAATCTACCAGTTCATCTAACGATTTGATTTTATTGGATAAACTTTTATATCGTCCGGAACCAATGGGAGCTAATCTTGCTAAAATCATTTATTTGTCTTTTTCCTTGAAATTATTACAACCAATATAACAACTGCCAACACAATAATGATCCAATAATTTTTTACTTGTTCAATGGCACTTTCCAAAATACCGATTGAATGTAAAAAGACGATAAATATCATTACCGGTGCAATGAATTTTAAAAATATTTTAAATGTATTAATCAGCCAATCTCTGTTTTTAAATACGTTTTCAGCACCCCGTTTTAACTCAATAAGTGCTTTATCGAGCCCCCAAATCCATGCTACAAATACCGAAATAAAGAAACCGCCAAGCGGTAGTAAGATATTGGAAGCAGCAAAATCAGCTAAATCGAAAAATGTTTTTCCAAACATAGTAAATCCAGCAAGTAAATTAAAAGACAATGCACTTGGTACACCAAAGAGAAACACAAATAATCCAAACATTACAACAGCCCGATGCCGTTTCCAACCTCTTTCGTCAACAAAGTAGGCAACAACAACTTCTAGCAGAGAAATTGACGAGGTTAGGGCGGCCAACGTTAATAGTAAAAAAAATAGTAAACCAAAAACATATCCTCCGGTCATATTTCCAAAAACTACTGTCAATGTATTAAAAATTAATCCTGGACCAACTGCCGGATCTTGACCAGTTGCAAATACTGTCGTGAAAATTGCTATGCCGGCCATCAAGGCAATGAGCGTGTCTAAAAATACTATTTGTGTGGCGGCATTGGGTATATTTGTTTTTTTATCGAGATAACTTCCGTATGTCATCAATGCGCCCATTCCAAGACTTAATGTGAAAAAGGCATGTCCCAAGGCGATTAATATCGAACTCCCATTAATTTTACTCCAATCTGGTTTCATTAGAAATGATAGCCCTTCGCTTGATCCTTTGAGTGAAATTCCTTTTATCATCAAGATAATCAGGATTATGAATAAAATGGGCATCATAATTTTTGAGCCTTTTTCAATGCCATCTTTTACACCTAAATAAACCACTGCCATAGTAAAGACAAAAAAGATTGAATAAAACCCAATCATCCAAGTTGGATCACCAACTAATGAATTAAAATAGTTTGTTGAGTCAGTTACAGTGTTAAAACTTGAAAACGTGCCCTGAAGTGCCTCGATCATGTAACCGGCCGACCAACCTGCGATTACGGCATAAAATGAAAGAATGATAAATCCTGCTAATACTCCTAATCCACCAACCATTACCCAAAATTTATTACCGCCTAATTTTCTGAATGCTCCAACTGGATTACGTTGCGTTGTGCGACCCATTAATATTTCGGCAACTACAACCGGTAATCCAACTATAGCGATACAAATCAGATAAACAAAAATAAATGCTGCTCCACCATTTTCACCAGCGATGTAAGGGAATTTCCAGATATTTCCAAGCCCAATAGCAGAACCGGATGCTGCTAATACAAACCCAAATCTTGAACCCCAATGTTCCCTTTTAATCATTTATCTGAATCTCCTTTTCATCATATTTTATTTCCAATGAATCATTTCCCATAATTGCATCAAATGGTTCTAAATGGCTATCAACTACTGCATCGATAAATCCAAAAATATGGATGAAAAACGCCCACCATGCATATTTATTTCGCTCTTGTAAATATATGGAATTTGATTCTTCGTTAGTATATTTTATTCCATTGTCAATTGATTGCCATAGTGCTAATGATTCAAGAGTGATAAACACACCAGCTTTTAAATAATCACCATTATAAATTTGCCCGCCACCCGGAAAAATACTCCACCAAGCGGCTTGTTTTGGATGTTTAACTTTACTTGAATCAATTTCTTGGCTGTTCAATATTGATGCAGCAATAAATAAAATAAAAAATCTAGGCAACAAATCGTTTATCCTTTATCCAATTTCCGATAATTGGTTGTGCTTTTGGATTAACAATAAGCCTATATTTTCGTTTATTTACCACAAATGGCTAACTTATAAACTCGCTATACAATCAATTTCGATTAGTACATCTTTTGGTAATCTAGAAACTTCCACAACTGATCTTGCCGGAGGAGATATTCCCGCAAAGCGTTCATTAAACACGTTGTTAAGATCATTATAATTCGATAAATCAGTAAGATATACGTTTAACTTAATAGATTGATTTAAACTACTGCCAGCTTCGGTCAATACTGCTTCTAAATTTTTGAAAACTTGTTTGGTCTGTTCAATAAAATCTGTTGATATTATTTCACCATTCTGAGGATTTAGCGGTATTTGTCCTGATGTATATATAACTCCATTTGCGATAATAGCTTGACTGTAATATCCAATTGCACTTGGAGCATTTTTAGTTGATATAATTTTTCGATCCATTTTTATTTTAAATCCCAAGTTGCTAAACCAATTTCTGTATCAAAAGTTCGTTTCATTTTATCATGAATTTTAGTTATTATAAACTCTCCTACTACAGCAATTTCCATATTGAAAACATGTCCACCATAGATTTGCATATCATGGTTGCCAATTGTGGCATGCGCGTGAATGAAAGGTTCCCCGTCCAACAACATTATGTTTCCTTGAAATGAAATCAATTCATGATCTTCCGTAAACTTTTTCCGAACATATTCCTTATTTTGCTCATCGTAAGAACCTAATTCAACTTTATTCACAGCACCAATTCCCTGTAAATAGCCATTTTGAATACCACGATCTTTGCAAAATTTTGTTAACTCATCAACTACCGAATCACCTTTTTCAAGGTATACGAGAAATGTATCATCGATTTGCTTGAATTGCACGACTAAATATTCTCCAATTTTTCTTTCATAAATGCGATTATTTTTTGCATTACATTCTTAAGTTTTATATCCGTTCTGCCACCAGCTGTAGCAAGATGCGGTTTACCTCCTCCACCCCCACCCATCATCAATCCAATTTCTTTAGCTAAATCACCTGCCTTTAGCTCTAATTTAATCAAATTCTTTGTTGCTACAATTACCGCAGTTGGTTTCTTATCAATTATTGAAATTAATATGCTCACACCGGTGTCCAATACTGATAGCAAATCATCTCCAATTACTTTCAACTCATTAATTGATTCAACGCTTAATTCTGAAATAATTAGCTTCTTTCCATTAATTGTTAAAGCATTTTTTAGAAGTTTTTGAGTATCTAATTTATTATATACATTTTTCTTTTTTAACGATTTTTCCAATTCTTTTTTTTGGTCAACAAGCTGTGCCGCCCGCTCAACTAATTCCGATTTTGAACTACGAAAAGTTTTTTGCAACTTCGACAAAATATTATCCTGTTGTTGAATATATTCAATCGACTCCTTTCCGGTAATTGCAACAATCCTGCGGACTCCTGCTGCTAAAGAACTCTCTTCAACAATCTTGAACAAACCAATATCTCCCGTTTGATTTACGTGTGTGCCTCCACATAATTCTTTGGAAAAATTTCCAATTGTCAATACACGAACCTCATCACCATATTTTTCGCCAAAGAGCGCCTCAGCGCCCTCCTTTTTGGCTTGCACAAAAGACTTAATGGTAGGGGTTGCATCTGTATTTTTTATTATCTCTTTGTTTACGAGAGACTCAATTTGGGTTAACTCTTTATTGGTAATTTTTTCAAAATGGGTTAAATCAAATCGTAGATTTTCCGGGCCTACCGATGAGCCCGCCTGATGAACATGTTCACCCAAAACCTCTTTCAACGCGGCATGTAATAAATGTGTGGCGGTATGATTGCGCATTATCGCTTCACGGCGACGCTTATTCACATTACATTTTACAGTTTTAGATTCACTTGCAACATCAATATTACCTTCACAAATATGAATAATTCGCTCGTGCTGTTTTTGTGTGTTTATTACATTTAAATCAATTTTATCACCGAGAATCACACCTGTATCACCAACTTGTCCTCCTGATTCTGCATAAAATGGTGTTTTGTCTAAAACAATGGCATAGTTATCATCAATTTGCGACCAGCGCATTATTTTTGAAGTTGATTCCAATGTCTCATATCCGATGAATTTTGACTCACTATTTTGGGAAATTATTTCCCATTGTAATTCTTTCGAATCCGCTTTGAATTTGCTGGATAATTTTGCCCGGGTTTTCTGTTGTTCCATCGCTGATAAAAATCCTTCTTCATCAACGGTAAGATGCTGCTCACGCGCTAACAATTGTGTCAAATCTAAAGGAAAACCATAAGTATCATATAATTTAAATGCCTCATCGCCGGGGATAGTTTTAGTTGATAAATTTTTAACAACTCTATCAAAATGGTTCAAACCTCGATCAAGTGTTTTGTTAAATGAATTCTCTTCGGCTTTAATCACGTTTACAATATGTGCTTTTTTATCAACAATTTCAGGATAAACATCACCAAGAATATCTCCCACAATATCAACAAGTTTATAAATAAACGGTTTGGTTTGATTTAATTTCCTGCCAAATCTTGAAGCACGCCGTAATATTCTACGAACAATATAGCCTCTTCCCTCATTCGATGGCATCACTCCATCAGCGATTGAGAAAGTAAGCATACGAACATGATCCGCGATAACCTGATGTGGAACCGGATCACTTGCGTATGAAATTCCAGTGAGTTTTTCGACTACCGAAATTATTGGACGAAATAAATCGGTTTCATAATTGCTAACTTCATTTTGTAATACCGCTGTGATGCGTTCTAATCCGGCGCCAGTATCAATATGTTTTTTGGGAAGCTCGGAAAGTTTTCCATCACTGCTACGATTAAATTGTATGAATACTAAATTCCATAATTCCCAATATTCATCGGAAGCATTAACACCTTTGGCCGATTGTTTGGTTAAATCATTGCCAATGTAATAGTGGATTTCAGAACAGGGACCACACGGACCGGTCTCACCCATTTCCCAAAAATTTTCTTTCTTGCCAAACTTTGAAATCCGATCATGACTTATATCAGTTACAGTTTGCCATAATTCTAAAGCTTCATTATCTTGGTTGTAAACGGTTGCCCAAAGGCGATTTTTTTCCAACTTCCACACATTTGTTAATAAATCCCAAGCCCATTTTATTGCTTCAGCCTTGTAATAATCTCCAAATGACCAATTGCCCAACATTTCAAAAAAAGTGTGATGATATGTATCCAATCCAACTTCTTCAAGGTCATTATGTTTTCCGCTGACTCGTATACATTTTTGACTGTTTACAACTCGTGTAGACTTAGGTTCTTTCTCATCTAGAAAAATAGGTTTAAACTGATTCATTCCTGCATTGGTAAACAATAAGGTTGGATCATCCAACGGAGCAACCGCTGAACTCCTAACTTTAAAATGCTCTTTGTTCAAGAAATAATCAATAAAAGATTGTCGTATTTCGCTACTTTTCATTTTTCAAATTAATAAGATTTTATGGATGGAAAAACAAATTAGTAAGGTGGAAAGTTAAAAAATCAAACTAATATGGAAACAATCAAAACCCAATACTGGTTTCCAACAGTGAAATATTTATAACTTCATTGGCGTCAAGTACGTCGCCATCGCCGTTTTTATCTTGGTATGAGCGCTTATAAGAATAAGTAAGAACCATCCCCGGGCTAATTTTTGTACCGATTGTAATTCCCATAATTGTAGTTTCGGTCGGTTCAAATTGAAATGGATTTGGCACATTGCGCTGTTGATAAAAGGCCGAGGCCGTTGCGAGTCTATCGATTGGTTGTAGCAGTTCAGCAGATGCTAAAAAACTTTCAATTGTTTGTTTTTCAAAGGCATTTGTTTCACTATTCCATTTGTCACCAATTAGATTTTGATAGGTTGCTCCGATTAAAATATTTTCGTTCACATCAACATCAACGCGACCAAAAATGCCGCGCATAGTACCAAATTCGCCTAACTTATCGGATTTAGCAGTAACTTTGATTGAAGTTGTCCCATTTTCAATCGAACTTACGGTTGCTCGAGTATGTTCATAAGCCCTATCCCAATATTCGAAATCAAAATTACCAGCGGGAATTATCCGATATTCTGCTTGCCAGCTGAAAATTCCAAAATGATTAAATACTCCAAGCGGTGAAAAACCGTATTTTAAAGCTTCTTCTGCACCAGATTCTGGATTGACCGTAGTGCCAATCATTTTGGCCATTTGGCTGTAAATTGCTAATGAAACTGATTTTGATTGAATAAATGGTATAGATAGATCAATCGCTAAGGCGCTAATTGACTTGGGATTCTGTAAAATATTTATTGGTTCATTTTTCAAGATGATATTGGGATCGGGGATTGAATCGTAAAAGGGCTCACTTGAAAAATCACGTCCAACGGCGACGCCCAAACTATCCCAATAGCTGTGAATTACATCAGGATCATTAACATCAGGAAAGCCATCACCGTCGCGATCATGCTCATCAGGATGGTCATCTGCCAAGCCATCATCGTCAGAATCAAGCCAATATTTTGAATTTTCAGGAAAACTATCGACGATATCAGGGCGTCCATCATAATCGCGATCTTGTAATCCACGATATTGATTTCGATCGGTTACAAAACTAATGCCAAGCTGCATACCAAAGGGAATTGCGCGGCTGGCACGTAAACCAATCACGCTGGCATTTTCTTTAAAATCATTGATAAACCCTTTCAAATTTACTGATTTTGTTTGCGCACTGGCAGTGAGCCCAATCTTGCGAAATTGCGGATAATTAAAAGTGTTCGAATACCGATTGGCTAATATTCCAAAGCCAAGCGTGGTACGGGGCAAAGCGCCTGCGCGCAGGTATACAGAATCATACGGAGCAGCATATTGGACAAAATAGATTTTATCTAATATGGTATTTTTAGTAGCGCTGCCATTCGAAAAATCCCATTCCTCTTGATGCAGCTGGCCATTTTGATCGATATACAAAATTAAATCTAAGCCGACTTTAATCTTGCCAAAATCTATGGTGGGGCGTAAGGCAAACTGCCCCCAAACTTGATCATCAATTGTGGCTAAGCCAAATACACCACGTAAGGAAAACGAATTTTGTGCAGGTAAAGCGGTTAGGCAAAACAAGCTAATCAGAATAATATATCTTTTCATTTGGCGTTAAAAAATTTGCGCAAAGCTACTACTTTTTTGTCCAAATATTGTATTATGAAATGATATTTCTACACTTAATTAGAGCACAGACATTAACCCCACCCGGCAATTATAATTCAACTAACATTTTTTACTTGCCTTAAAAATTGTTTTGATGTTAAGCTAAGAGTGTAATTAAATTAGTTTAGTTACATTTGTATAAAATTTAAAAAAACTATTGACATATAATTATTAACTTAATTAACTTTACTCAATGCTAATTAAAGAAACATCACAATTACAGTCCTCAGCCACCAGCCGTGTGGCTGTAAAGTTCTACCCCCCCCTCCCCCTGTAAGTACTTTAATAACAAGAACTTACAGATTTCCTTAACCAATCTTTTTATTCTTAATAAAAGGACACTATAGTAGTGCAGCCATGAATAAGAAGATTATAATTAAACAACTAAATAATCCAAAGGAGGATTATGAAATGAATAAAATAAGACTGAGTTTTATTAGTTGCTTGTTACTATTGGCAATTAATACAAACTTACAAGCACAGTGTGCTTGGACTACCCAAGCGGCCGGTGCCTGGACCGATGCAGCTACATGGACCAACGACGGCGGCGCGGGTTGTGGTGTTGCTACTACACCGCCTGCCGATATTCCAAGTGGCACAACGGTAACCATAAATCACGCAATGATTACTTCAAGTACTGATATTCGAGTTCAATCGGGTGCTACATTGAATTTGAACAGTGGTAGCTATTTACATATTACCAGCGGCGGTTTAATTATCAATTCCGGCGCGGTTCTAAACGTCAACCATGCGGCTATTGAATTAGAACATAGTACATCTTATTTAAGAAATGATGGGACTGTAAATGTCACTAAATGTTTTGTCATACCAGTGGGTATTT
>Ga0056123_1000142_pt1 | contig 14701 bp, 14 predicted proteins | sample WorMetHEROISLAND_3_FD_71122 | JGI IMG/M metagenome (GOLD analysis project Ga0056123, IMG submission 71122) | Marine gutless worms symbiont microbial communities from Max Planck institute for Marine Microbiology, Germany - Olavius sp. 3 HERON ISLAND ...
AAGGCGAGGTGGCAATCGATCCGGCCCGATTTGGGATCGAAGGCCACGTCAACGACCTCCCAAGGAGCCGGAAGGCCGAGCGCAAGGGGAAACAACGACCATGGGTCCATGATGAAAACCTCCGACGCTTGGCCTGACGACTGGCCAGCCAGTTCCACCGACTGGTCCGAGCCTACCAGGCGAACAAGAGGGCACAGAGTGTGCTTGGAAAGGGCTATCCTTCGCGACAAGAAAAACGGCGCTACCCACATCAAACGCAAGAGCGCTTAGAAAAAAGGGGCGAATGTCGGCTCACCCCGGAGCCGTTGCAGGAATGACCGCCGATCTGCCAGATGTCCCCGCCAAAACGCGGTGATTTGTTTGAAAGTAGGCTTGGGTAGGCGCGACGGGAACACATCTCGTCATGTCCTGCGAAGGCCATGGCTCATTGCCGGTGGTGGCAGTCTGTCGAGCACACAGGAGTCGCGGTGGCCGAAACGGTGAGGGGCGAATGCAATTAACGAATTGGGTGGGGCTCTCATCAAACATCTAGTAAGATACTGTTTTACAGTTGAATTTATTCGCGCACGTCAAACGGCCTCACGGACTGTAAAGCCGAGATGCTTGGCCTTCACACCAGTGTCTGAACGGTCTCGGTTCCCTGCGGTCCCCTGTCTTGCCACTTGCCACTTGCCACTTGCCACTTGCCACTTGCCACTTGTTTGCTGCGCGACAGCGCGCCACCCCCCGGTGGTGTGGGTTCTCTTTTGAAACGACACTGGGGGTCCAAAATCCGAGAGTCGAGGCCGGTTTATCGGACACCTTGTGGAGCTTGTGCACCGTCCATATCACGCCGCCTCGCCCTGAGAGACCTAGCGATCCGTGCCGCCCCGTGGATTCGAAAAGCCCCGTGGCCAGGTTTACCGCACCGGCGGGGAGGTAGGGGCAGTCTGTTCCCATCGGAAAAAAATCGAGCGAACGCTGCGGGGAGAAAATTCAGCCGCAAATAAACGCTAATGAACGCAACTCTATTCAAGGAAAGTCGACGAGGATGAACCCACCTCTTGGCGTGTTCTCGGGTGTGCGTTTGAGGTCAGCGAAGTCTTAGGTCCCGGATCTTTGGAATCCGTGTACGAGAAGGCTTTGTGCGTCGGGCTAGCCGAGCATTTTTCGGCTCATTTGCGTCCATTCGCGTTCATTTGCGGCAAAAAGAAAATATCGAGCAAGTTCAATGGTGGGGCAGCTTACCCTACGATCGGCCAAGCCTTTGTTTCCAGGTTTCTCCGCGTCGTTCGAAAGAGCCGCACCCAATGCACCGCACGGGTACCTTGAATTTTTCAATTTTTCAAGGTGCCCTGAATTCACATGGCTCATACCTGTTGCACGTGAATATTTCGCCGCGATGCGTGCCACCCGTACCCGATAGTCGCGTTGCGACTCGTTGCCATCGGGCTGGCTATTCTTCCTTGTCGCGCCTTGCTCTCGGGTACGATTCGCTGACCAAAATATTCACGTGCAAACGGGTATAGCATCATACAGAGCATCGGGTATCAGGCACTCCAGGCCTTGTGAAGCTGTTGCCGGGCCTGCTCATAGGCCCGCGCTGCCTCGTCGAGACGACTCTTCAACGCCTCCAGAGACTTGCGCCGATCTTGCGGGAGTCGATCTCGACCTGCGGAGGCGCTCCGGCTAGTGGCTACCGACCATTCCCGTTCGGCCGTCTGCCAGTCGTAAAAGGCCCTTCGCTCGGCACTATATAAGTCGAGGGCGGTGTTCGGTTCCGCCAGCCAATCCCATTTAGCCGCTACTTGTATCTGGTTTCTCATGGTTTTCCCCACCTCGGCGCCTGGCTAACATGATATTTTTATAGGGACCTGAAAGAATTCCATCTCTGGCATCTTTCCTGATGCGAAATCGAGTCGGTTGACTCGACCGTTCAGGTTATAAGGGGCCTTTAGCGGACTCCGGCCGGGAGGCCATTCGAAATTCCTCGTCAGTTCTCTGGTTGAACCGCCTCGTCGTATTCGAGCTCGAAGCGGAGCTTATGCTTGGCCTCTTCTTGGGCAAGCGACAACAGAGTAGCCTTCACTTCCGGGTCGGGGCTCTTTTCCGCCAGATCGCTGTAGAGTCTGAAGGCCGCTTTCTCCCGTTTCATGGCCAAGATCAGGGCATCCTGATAGCCCAACTCGGAATCGGTTGCCGACTCGACCAGATAGTCGGTCATCTTCATATCCACGGTCTGCCCGCTCTCCGGTTGCAGCAGCTTCTCGGTCTTGATATTCGTCAGCTTTGTCTTGTGACCCTCCTCCTCACGGGCAAACCCCTCATACAGTTGCCGCATGCCGGGTTTCTTCGTGCGGGCCGCCAACCGCCGATACAGGTCTGCCGCCTCTTGCTCCTGTCCGATGGCATACTGCAAAACATCATCCACGCACTTCCAGGTTTCCACGGTATCCTCCTATCGTCTCGTTGTCTGGGCCGGAGGGTGCCTTGAAACATTCGAGGTGCCCGTGCCGGGCAGTGATACCCGACCCTTTTCAAGCCGCGGAGCAAAAACACGGTTTTCACTCCACCCCCGGCTTTCAAGGACTGAAAGCCGGCGGGGAATCCCTGCCCCCGCACGAGCATCCTGAGGAGCTATCTAAAAACTAACTAACCTGTAGTGTGGGCTGTTCCCACCAAATACTAGGACTGACCGGTAGGTACAGCCCGATCTCTGGATTCGTATCTATTAAAATCAATAGGTTAGTTCTTAGTCAGACTCTGAGCTTCTCGCCGGTATCCTCGACTCGGGTCACCGGCTATAAGTGAAGCGAAGCGAAAGCCGCATTTTCGCATCGAAGCTTGGAAGCCGGAGTGAAGTCGAAATCCTATTTCGAACTCGACACCAGGCTGTTCCAGGGGAGCGGAAGACTGGGTATACTGTCCTGCCCGCTAGCGCATCCAGCTTAGCCACTTCGCGCGGTGCCGCGTCCGGGTCGAGATCGGCATCAAAGCAAGGGGCGTGGCGTAAAGGTGTTGTAATTATGTTTCGCCTCACAGGCTAGCAGGTCCACATCCAGTACATGTAGTCGCCCCCCCTTCAGCTCCAGGAGCTTGTCGTTTCTCAAGGATTTTAGAGTCCTATTCACATGAATTTGGGTCAACCCGCAGACATCTGCGATCAACTCCTGGGTCAAAGGCAGATCCACCGTTTGGATCCCTTCTGGGTCTTGCTGGCGCAATCGTAACCGGTGGAACAGGTCCAACAACAAATAGGCGACCCGCTCTCGGGCGGATCTTCGACCTAGGCTCACGACCTGTTCATAGGCGACCGCCTCGTCATAGGCCGTCATCCAGATCAGCCGAATACCCAAGTCCATATGTTCTCGGACCATATTCAAAATATTGGCATTGGCGAACACGCATAAAGTCGTCGTCGTGAGGGCCTGCGCCGAATGGATGCGCACGCCATTCCCTATATCCGCCTGAAAGCCGAAAAAATCTCCCGGTAGAAGCAGCCTGAGGATTTGTCGTCCTCCATCCATGAGATTCTGATACAAGTAGGCCCAGCCAGCGTACAGCGTATAGACTTCTTTTATGACCTCACCCTGCCGAAAGATCGGGGTTCCCGGCTTCAGGTGACGGAACTCGGTACGAAAGGTCTCGGCAATGGCGATTTCTGCCGGATTCAAGGGTTGGAACAGGGCCAACCTACGCACCGGGCATTCCAAACAGCGGATCGGTACTGCCACCTCGAAACCGGTATCTTCGTTCACAGAGAAAGCTACCTTCGGCACGATGCCGACCCCGGGCCTCTGCCCGGTCTGTTCAGGGTATTCCCAACCGGTCCGCATCCTGTCGGGCCAATCTCCCGGGGTTGCTCCTAGGGGAAGGGCAACCGTGTCCACCATTGGGACCCGATACCCGGTGAATCAGTACCCCCACGTTGAAAGCCTACCGGATAAAAGCCGAGTAATTCAACCGTAAACATGGTGATGCCCGGTATCCGTCAACTTTACACGACCTGGCCGGTTGCCCGATTTTCAAGTCCCCTCGAGGCTGGTCTTTACTCACACTCAAGTCCGCCAGACTATCATTAGGCCATGGGGTGGCGGCAGATAGCCACTTAGGGTAAGACCCCCGGAATTTCGAGGACGTGAAATCAAAGTGTGATTTTGATTCTCATATGAGACGGGTATAAGGCGATTGCCGGAAAATGGTGTACTGGATTGGGCCGGATTTTGGTTCGTATTCAAGGCGCGGCAACCGGCGCCTAGTGGACTATGTAACGGTTGCCGCAACACGGAAGACGGACGAAAAGACCAGCAAGATGGTATTTCATTGACAGAAATTGCCTAAAACACCACCGAAAATCCAAGGTGTCCTTCAGCGCAGATAGAGATCGTCCTCGCCGATCTTGCCCGGACCGTCGAGGACATAGATACCGGCGGAGCTGCCCTTGACATGGAACGCGAGGTTTCCATCCTGGACCGAGACCTCGCTGCCGGTGACCACATCGCGATAGAGGCCGTCGCGCATGCCGTCGACGCGGATATCCTGTTCGCCGCCGATGGCGAGTCCGACCACCACATAGCTCTCGCCCTAGTTCCAATCGCGGACGAAGGAGATGCCGGAGTCCCACTCGGCGATGTGGCTCATGGGGGCCTTGCATAGCATAGGGCGGGGACGGCACGGCGGATCCGGTTGAGGTGTTGGATGTGCTTGTATAGGGGATGGCCGCCGGGTGGCGGCGATGTGCTCGTCGTCGATGTGGTCGCCGAAGTAGGCGCGCCCGGTGGTCTCCAGGGTATCGTCGTTGCCGATCAGGAAGGTGACCAGCTCGGTGGCGTTACCGTAGATCCGGTCCATCTCCGGAACCCGGGCAATACCCTCGAAGCTACTGCGGCTGAGGTTGTCGCGAAAGGTGGAGAAGAGGCCGAAGTCCAGCTGGGGAAAACCCGAGTCGTCCCCGGGGTCGGGGTCGCGCGGGTCGTGGCCGAGGCGGGTGTACCACCAGGGATGGATCTGGGAGGGTCCGTTGTCGCTGCTGCCCAGGTCGCCCCAGCCGTAGCCTTTGACCAGGTTCTTGCCGAAGACGAAGAGCCCGGGCTTGTGGGCCTTCCAGGCATTGACGTATTCCAGCAAATTGCCGCGCTCGATGTGCTTGACGGTGTCGATCTGTAAGGCGTCGACACCCATGTCGAGATAACGCTTGATGCTGCCGATTAGTATTCCTTGACGTTCTCCCGCTCGGTGGCCAGGTCGATGCAGTCACCGGCGAGATGCTTGTGCTAGAACGGATAGGTGCTCTCCCAGTCTCCGCCGGCGATGAAGCCATCCTGGTGATACCACTCGGGGTCCAGGTGGTTGGCGTCGATGCCGAAGAAGCGTCCGGGGTCGTAGCCGGGTTTGGGTACGGTCTCGCCAGTTTTGGGGGCCACCAGGGGTTCGATACCTTGCGGGTCTCTGTTATGGCATTCCCGATACTAGTCCGGGGCCAGGGGGTTGTCGATGTCGTCCCGGTTCGGCCAGGCGTAATTATCCAGGTTGCCCTGGTAGGGACCATGATCGATCCGACCCTGCTCCGAGCCCTGGGGGACATAGTATTGATGGGTAAGTGGTCGGTCCATACCTTACCCCGGATGCCGTACTGGCAGGAGTGGTTGACGACCACGTCCTGGATGATTTTGATGCTCCGCGCCTGGGCGGCGTCGATCAGGTCCAGGTCCTGGTTAGGTGGCGTCCAGAGATTCCAACCGCGGGTCGATCCGCGTCCAGTCGTAGCCGTGGTAGTCGAGGCCGGAGCGATTCTCGATCGGGGGGTGGTCCAGATCGCACTGAAGCCCAGGTCGCGGATATAGTCCAGACGTTGGATCAACAAACCGCGCATTGAGCAGGAAATAGATGGTCTCCTCCCGGAAATCCAGCAGCCCGGTCCGGTCGGCCTCGATACGCGGCGAGGCCTTGGGGCGTGTTGGGGCCGGGGAAGGTGTCTTGTCCGCAGCCATCGAGGCCGACCCCGGTGGCTGGTCGTGACATCGGCCGTCCCGTGTACCAGCCGTCCGCGTCCCGGTACAGATCACCGGTCTGATGGCCCCGGCCATCGTTGAAGAGGAAGCTGGCCGACCCGATGCCATCGGAACCGATGGACCAGCCAGTCATCCGCTTCCGTCATGGGGACCCCCGGCCATGTGGAGTCCCGACCCTGGGGTCGGGTATTCCAGTAATGGATACGGACATCGTTCGCCCACGCGGCGGGCTTTTTGAAACGCACGACAAGTCGGTCATAGTCGACAAGCCCCGGGAGAGAATCGCGAACGAAGGGCCCTATCCCTGGGCGGGGATCCGTTCCGCCATAGGGACATAGGTCCTTTGCTCATAACCGGTATAGATCTGCCGGGGTCGGGCGATCTTCTGTGCCGGGTCCTCGAGCATCTCCGTCCATTGTGCCAGCCAACCCGCAGCGCGGGGAATGGCGAACAGCACAGGGAACATGTCTGTGGGAAAGCGCATGGCCTGAAGGATGATCCCGCTGTAGAAATCCACATTGGGATAGAGCTTGTAGGAGATGAAATAATCGTCCTGCAAGGCGATGCGCTCGAGCTCCAGGGCGATATCGATCAGCGGGTTGCTGCCAGTGACCTCGAAGACGTCATAGGCCACCTTTTTGATGATGTTGGCCCGTGGATCATAGCTGGAGTAGACGCGATGACCGAAGCCCATCAGCCGGATTTCGCCCTTCTTGACCCGCTCGATATAGGCGGGAATGGCGGCTACCGAGCCGATTTCTTCCAGCATCCGCAACACCGCCTCGTTGGCACCTCCGTGTAGGGGACCGAACAGGGCGGCGGCGGCGGCGGCCACCGAGCTGTAGGGGTCTACCCGCGAAGAGCCGACGCTGCGCATGGCGGCAGTGGAGCAATTCTGCTCGTGATCGGCATGCAGCAGGAACAGCACATCCAAGGCCCGGGATAGGGGCTCGGGTACCTCGTAATCGCGCTCGTTCATGTAGTCGAGCATGTAGAGGAAATTACCGGCGTAGCCCCGGCTGATATCCGGGTAGTTGTGGGGGCGACCGATGCGTACCCGATAGGCGAAGGCGGCGATAGTTGGTAGCTTGCCGAGGATGCGCCAGATCTGCTTCTTCCGAATCTGGGGATCGCCCACGTTTCTCGCCTCCGGATGAAACGTGGACATGGCGGCTACCGAGCTGATGAGTATCCCCATCGGGTGGGCGTCGTACCGAAAGGACTCGATGATCCGGACCAGGTTCTCGTGGATGAAGGTGTGCCGCATGATGCGGTTGGTCCAATACTCGAGCTGGTCCGCGGTGGGCAATTCGCCGTAGAGCAGAAGATAGGCGCACTCGAGAAAGTTGCTCTTCTCGGCCAACTCCTCGATGGGATAGCCGCGATACCGGAGGATGCTCCTCTCCCCGTCGATATAGGTGATCGAGCTGGCGCAGGCCGCCGTGTTCATGAAGGCGGGGTCATAGCTCATGATCCCGAAATCGTCGGGATTCAATTTGATCCGACGCAGGTCGAGGGCATAGATGCTGCCGTCCTTCACCTCGATCTCGTAGGTTTCTCCATTGCGGTTGTCGGTGATGGAAAGGGTATTTTTGTTCATGATCGGTTCTTCTCCCAGGGAGATTCGACCCTACTCGGCGCAAGAGCCGGAGTGAGAGATCGGGGGGCCTGGCACTGTGCAAGCCCCGGGGTTAGGAAGCGAAAAACGAAGCGGTGTGTCGAGTCGCCCTCGAGCCTGGAGGACCTCGAAGAATGCCATCTCCGGAATTTTCCAAGCCGCCAAGTTAAGGCAATTTCTGTCCAATGAAATACCATCTTGGTGGTCTTTTCGTTCGTCTTCCGTGTTGCAGCAACCGTTTCCTAGTCCACTAGGCGCCGATTGTCGCGCCTTGAATACGAACCAAAATCCGGCCCAATCCGGCACTCCATTTTCCGGCAATCGCCTAAAATGCGATTTTGACCTCGCTCCGTTTCCAATCGGTTACCCCATTGAAAACGGTGGGGCATCCCTGCCCGATGCGGACCCCTCGAACGGTTCAAGGTGTCCCCTGGAATCTCTTTACGCACAAAGAGGCATTGGTGCCACCGAACCCGAAAGAATTAGACAACACATAATCGATATCGATATCGTCGATCCGCTCGTAGGCGAGCTTGAGTCCCGCACACTCGGGATCCAGCTCCAGGATATTCATGGATTGGTGGATGAACCTATGCTCGATCATCAACAACGCCATAATCAGCTCTGCGGCCCCGGCGGCCCCCATCATATGGCCGGTCAGCGACTTCGGGGCCGTGACCCACGGGTCGTCCGTACCAAATACCTCCAGGATGGCCTCCGCTTCTTTCTTGTCGCCCACCGGCGTACTGGTGGCGTGGGGGCTGATCAGATCGATATCCGCCGGCGTGATTCCTGCCATCGCCATTTGCATGGCCCGGATGGCCCCCTCGCCGGAGGGCTCGGTCATGTGATGTCCGTCGGAGGTGGCACCATAGCCGACCAGCTCACCGTAAATTGGGGCCCCGCGCGCCAGCGCATCCTCCAGGACCTCCAGAATCACCACGGCCCCGCCGCCGCTGATCACGAAGCCGGTCCGATCCTTATCGAACGGGCGACTTGCCGTCTGCGGGTCGTCATTCAGGTTCGACAACGCCGGCATGGCATCGAACATCACCGATTGGGTCCAATGGAGGCCCTCGGAGCCGCCGGCGATCATGCAATCCTGGCGCCCGGTTCTGATCATCCACCAGGCCTCGCCGATATTGTGCGTACTGGTCGCACAGGCCGAGGCGATCGAAAAGCTGGCCCCCCTGACCCCCAAGTTGGTGCCGACCGTGGCGGAGCAAGAGTTGGTCATGGTCTTCGGCACCCAGCGTGTACCCGTTTTTTTCGGTCCTTTCTTGATCGCGGTATCGATGGCATCGACGATATCCTCGGTGGACGGACCACCGGTGCCGAGGAGCAGCCCGGTCATGGGATGCGACCGGATGTCATCGGGTAGCCCGGCATCGAGGATGGCGGCCTCCGCAGCCTGATAGGCCCACCCCGCCTGCTCGCCCATCCATTTATGCACCTTCATGGCCAAGCCTGCCCGATACTCGCGCTTGACTGCTCCGATCACCTGCGAGCGAAATCCCCGCTCCTTGTATTCCGGACAATATTCGATGCCGGACCTCCCCTCCTTCATCGCTGTCGTGACCTCGTCCTTCGTGCAACCCAGCGGACTAACGATTCCCATACCCGTTATAACGACTCTTCTGTACATAGTGCTTGTTTCTCTTCATCGATTGCGGGAGAAAACCAAGGAAAAAGGGCGCCCCGGAAATTCCGTAGCGACTGTATGGGGACGCAAAACCCCATCCTATTTTGTTTGGTTACCCGGTGGAACAGACGGCACAGTCGCAAGCGTACCGGCGGCGGTGCGGGTTGAAAGCAAAGATTCCGAAAATGGGGTTTCCCGGGGATCTCGAAAAATCCCATCCCTGGAATTTTCTAAGCGGCAAAGCGAAAACATTTCGCTTTGTTCTCAGCTTTCAAACACATACGTGCCTGAAAGCTAGCGGGATATTCCTGCTCCGCGCGGGCACCTTGAATTTTTCCAAGGGCCCTTTCGGGATCCCCGAGCTCCGGGTGGCTGCCTGCCTGGCACCGCCCCGTCCCTTGTGACGATAGACTACAACAGGCACGCTATTAACGCATCTTGGCCGGGGCAATTGCCCGAGGCACTAGTTATACGGGCACCTTGAAAAATTCAAGGTGCCCGTTCAGAGAGGGGATATTCCACCGATCTTCAAGCACACAATTACTTGAAAACCATTAGCAAAATCAAAATCATATTTGGCTTTGCAATTTGCAAAATTCCAAGGGTGGAATTTTGCAAGGTCCCCTCGAGACCCCCTCAAGGAGCCGGAGAAGGTCATCGTGGCAGCGGCTCCCCAACCGGACCGTCCAGCCCGGCCAGGGACTCGACCAAATGCCAGCAAGGGACCTTGAAGGTTGACCGGCAGGATCTCCCAGGTGGTCAGCAGGCGCGCCAGGTCTCCTGCGAGACCGAGGCATTGTCACCGTAAATACTCTCCGGCTCTGCGATCCGCCCCTTCCTGCCGGTTGCCAGCCACTCCATAGGATACGCCCAGGGTATGCCCCAGGGCGGCCAGTATCTCGGGTGGGGCACCTTGAAAAATTCTGTCCTTGGCATTTTCCAAATCTCAATGCGAAGATGCGATTTTCGCTTCGATCGGATTTTTCAATCACTTATGTGCTTGAAGACTGGAGGGGCATCCTTACTCCGCATGGACACCTTGAATTTTTCAAGGTCCCCATAAGTTAGGACACCCTGAAAAATCCCAGATGCCCTTTACCGTGGGTCTTGAAAAGGTCCGTCCCTGTAATTCTCCAAGTCGCAAAGTGCCCCCCCGGCCTTTGCTTCATACTGGGTTTTCAATCACCTATGTGCTTGGACGCCGGCGGGCCATGCCCGCTCCGCACGGATACCTCGGATTTTTCAAGGTATCCTGTGAGAGACTCGATGGCCTTCTCGCCAGCGTTACTCGCGATCCCAAGTGTGTTCATAGTCAAAAAATTCATTGACATGATATTTTCCATAGTATATTTATTCATATAGATACTGAAAATATGGTGGCGCCTTGAGGAGGCCTTGAAAAATTCCATTCCTAGAATTTTCCAAGGTGCCCCCTTGGACACTCCCCGAGCTGGCCGTTCTCCCGATCCCATCGAATCCGCAACAGCAATCGTGCCGGGTCTTCCGGGGCCTGAGTGATGTGCATGAAGCCATCGAAGCGTTCGTCAGGCGCTACAATGCCCACTGGCGTATCCGGAAGTTGGGCTTTCTCATTCCCCTGGCAGCTCGACAGGCGGCCTGCTCACAGGAGGCCACCTGATTTACAAATTCGTGTCCGATCAATAGGGGCCGATACGGCTTTCGTATCGAGACTTGAAAAATCCCAGGGACGGACCTTTTCGAGGTCCCCTTTGGATAGCCTTCGGGATCGAGTATCAGGAGCCCCCCGATGCCGCAAACGTTCAGTGATAACATTCCGGCAAGCCCCGCGAATTTTCTGTTCCCCGGTGGTTTTGGCAAGGCCCTGGTCCTGAGTATGGACGACGGTCCGGTCCAGGATCGCCGCTTGGTCGCGCTCCTAGGGTGCTATGGGATCCGCGGGACCTTCCATCTCAATTCGGGGCGCCTGGGCCAGTCGGACCATGTCGGCCCGGATGAGATCGGCTCCCTGTATGCCGGCCATGAGATATCGACCCATTCGGTCAGCCACCCCTACCTGGACTCCCTGTCCCGGACCGAGATCGCTGCCGAGATCGGGGACGACCGCGCAGTGCTCTCGCGGCTCTCGGGTCGGAAAGTGCGCGGGCATGCCTATCCGTTCGGGGCGCGCAATGCCATCGTCATCGAGGTATTGAAAAGGCTTGGCATGGCCTATGCGCGGACCGCGGATCAGACTCGAGATTTTCGTCTGCCCACCGATCCGCTGGTCTGGGACCCGAGCTGCCACCACAGTGCCGCCGGCGAGCTGGCCGATGCCTTCTTCGCCCAGCCGGACGATACCTTGGCCTTGTTCTTCATCTATGGCCATAGTTGGGAGCTCGATTCCGGGGAGCCCACCAACAGCTGGGCCTATCTGGAAGATTTGGCACGAAGGCTCGGTGGTCGAAGCGATACCTGGTACGCGACCGCGATTGAGGTCGCGGACTATCTGCACGTCATTCGCAATGTCCACTCACCCCGGCAGGGGATGGTCTGTACAATCCCAGCGGGATCGATCTGTGGCTAAGTGCCGGACCGGCCAGCGTGCGACTGCCGGTCGGTACCCGCGTTGTTTACCCCCCGGTTGTTACTTAGGCGATTTCTGTCAAATGAAATACCATCTTGGTGGTCTTTTCATCCGTCTTCCGTGTTGCGTCAACCGTTACAGAGTCCACTAGGCGCCGGTTGTCGCGCCTTGAATACGAACCAAAATCCAGCCCAAGCTGGTACTCCATTTTCCGGCAATCGCCTTAGGTTAGGGCGACTTTGGAAAATTCCGTCCTTAGGTTTTTTCAAGATCCTCCCGGAGTAGGATAGCCTTCAATCGTTACCAGCTACCGACACCGAGCCCATGTCCGAACCCACCGATTCGCCATCAGAGCCCGGCCCGGACTCCTTCGTCCACTGGTTCCGACAGGCGACACCCTATATCCATGCCCATCGGGGGCGGACCTTTGTCATTACCTTCGGTGGCGAGGTTGTGGCGGGGACCGATCTCTCCGATCTGGTCCATGACCTCGCGCTGCTCCACGGGTTGGGGATCCACCTGGTGCTGGTACCCGGGGCCCGACCTCAGATCGAGGAACGGCTCCGGCTACGCGGAGCCGAGCTGCGCTATGTCGATGGGTTGCGAGTAACCGATGCCGCAGCCTTGACCTGCGTCAAGGAGGCCGCCGGGGCTGTGCGGGTCGAGCTCGAGGCCCTGCTCTCCCTCGGCTTGGCCAACTCCCCCATGGCCGGTGTACGCATCCCCGTTGTCTCGGGCAACTTCGTCACTGCTAAGCCTCTGGGCGTGTTGGATGGTATCGACTATCAGCACACGGGCGTAGTTCGCCGCATCGACCGCGCGTCGTTGCGTCGGTGTCTGGGCGGTGGTGCCCTGGCCCTGGTGCCTCCCATCGGCTATTCACCGACCGGTGAGGTCTTCAACCTTGCGGCCACGGACGTGGCCTACTCCACCGCCGTCGCGCTTCAGGCCGACAAGCTCATCTTTCTGCTCGAAGAGCCGGGTATGCCGGACCCGTCCGGGGGTCTGATCTCCAACCTGCTGAGTCCGGATGTCGAGGCCCTACTCACCGGCTCGTCCAACCTCTCGAAGGAGCTGATCCAATCCCTGGGCGTCGGTGCCCAGGCCTGCACCCAAGGGGTGGCTCGGGTACACCTGGTCGGCCGCCATACCCGCGGGGTCCTGCTGCGCGAGCTCTTCACCCGCGATGGTGCCGGGACCCTGATTACCGCATCCCCTTATGAGACGCTGCGGTCCGCGCGCATCGACGACCTGGGGGGCATCCTGGGGCTACTGCGTCCCCTGGAGCAACAAGGTGTGCTGGTACGACGTTCCCGAGAGCGTCTGGAGACCGAGATCGATCACTTCTCGCTCATGCAGCGGGACGGTATGGTCATCGCTTGCGTAGCTATCTACGGTTTTCCCGGGGCGGATTTGGCTGAACTCGCCTGTATAGCCGTCCACCCCGATTATCGCAATCAGGCCCGAGGCAACCGGCTCCTGGAGCATGCCGAGGCCGTCGCCAAGGCGCGGGGTATCGGTAGCTTATTCGTGCTCACCACCCAGACTGCCCACTGGTTTCGCGAGCGCGGCTTCGTCCCTGCCGGTCCGGAAGAGTTACCCGCGGAGAGACAGGTCTTCTATAACTACCGGCGCAGCTCCAAGGTTTTTGTCAAGCGGCTGTGATTGCACCGGTGGGAGGTCAGCTTGAAAAATTTAGTAGTGTTATAGATTTGTTGTTAAGAAATAAAGGAAACCTTGAAAGACTAATTCCCATGGTATTTTTCAGGTACTCTCTACACCGGATACAACAAAGCGAGAACACTACTTTCTGATGGTGTGCCGATCTCGACCGATTTGGGTTTATTGGCGGCAAACCTGTAGGGGCGACCGGCCGGTCGCCCCTACTCACTATCGGCTGCCGGTGTATCCGTTTTCCGGATACGCCGGCTCGGTTCGGGAGGCTGTGTGGTTAGGGTCCGGACCGGCTTTTCGGTCCGCGGCAAGAGTTTGCCGCTGCCAGACTCCAGCCGTTCCCGGCGGGCGCGTAGACCGTATCCCACGGCGGCACCACCCGCGGTGCTCAGGGTGAGCAGGCCCAGGGTTATGAACTGTGTCAATGCCAGGACGGCACCCAGGCCGGCTACCCCGCCCAGCAGCATGCCGGTCTTGAGGTTGCCGCTCGTCCGCATCCGCTGCGACTGCTGGGAGACCCGCTGGCGATTGCTTTTAATCTCCTTGGCCTTTTCCCTTTCCGCTCGCACCCGGATTTTCTCGCGTTCACGGGCAAAGCCTTCCTTTGCCCGTGACAGTGCCTGCTTACGCACGCCTTCGGCCATGGAGGTGAACCAGAATGCGGTTAAGGTACCGATACCTAGATTGAGCAATAGAAACAGGAGGCCGGTCCGCTCCAGATCGGTGCGATAGGCGGTGACCACCAATAGCACGGTGACGCCTTGAACAAACAGGACGCTGATCAAGTATTTGAGGAAGCTGGTCAAGCTGAATGGCCGCATGGGAATCCGGGAATGAATGTAAAGGGCGATTCAAGGTGCCCGTGCAGTGCAAGTATGCACCGCCGTTTTCAATCGGATCACCGATTGAAAACGGGTGCGGCTCTTATGGAACGACGCGGAGAAACCTAGAAACAAAGGCTTAGAGAGGTGTTAGCGAGAAGATATTGAAGACAGGGTCTCGTTTTGGGTATGAAACTGAAGGTATGAAACTTTTGCCCCATACCCAAGGAGGCCCCGTCGATGAAATCTTACACGATTATGGTCGCCGCGATCGAGCCTTACGCGGAAGCCTGTAGGGAGCAAATAAACTGTCCGGAGTTGTAGGCCGTGATGTGTCCGGTTTCATTGGACGCCGAGGAGGAGTCCAATGAGCCGAACGAACTTGCTGCAGGAGATTCGAAGATAAGATTT
>Ga0056123_1000143_pt1 | contig 14653 bp, 19 predicted proteins | sample WorMetHEROISLAND_3_FD_71122 | JGI IMG/M metagenome (GOLD analysis project Ga0056123, IMG submission 71122) | Marine gutless worms symbiont microbial communities from Max Planck institute for Marine Microbiology, Germany - Olavius sp. 3 HERON ISLAND ...
GAGAGCGGTTAGCTCACGTAGATGATAGGCATGGCAGAAGGCATGCCAAGATGGGTAGCGCTGGTAGGCTGACCAGTGGTCATGCATGAGTACGCCAGCGAACAACGTCAACAAGCCGAACCCATCCAGGGTCTCGGCCCCGACGGTGCGCTGGTAGGGCAACAATTGGTATTGGGTCATGTAGACCGCAAAGGCCGATACGCTCGGTCCGTATTGTACCGGGGCCTCAATCCCTGCAGAAAACGTGCTGCGTTGCTCGTTCCCATAGGCACAGGTTCTGCCGACAATGCGGTACTTGATGTACCTTACGCTGGATCACCACCTCGACCACGTGGCATCGCTCCGCGAGCACTCAGGTCCCCGTCAACGGGATGATCACGCACTGGTCGGGGTGATCGACCCAGGAGCGAGTGACACTGCGTCGACCCGGTTGTGCACCGGGCTTGCGCCCACTGGGTTGACGTTGCGAGCGTGGTGGCGGCTTCGTGAACGGAGAGTCCGAGGATGGCGGCCGGCTAGAGTTGTGGTTATCCTTGGCCAAGCGCGCTTCCAACTCCCGGATGCGCTCGCGCAGCGGCTCAAGGAGCGCCGTCTGCTCCGCAACCTGTTCACACAACCGCTTCAGCTTGTCGTCAGGGATTTCCAGAGAATGGGTTAGAGCGTTCTGTTCAGGCATAGTTCTTAGGGTGCGCGCGTAGCCTACTTCTTGGCAAGAGGTCCTGAATAGTTACTATTTGCGGCTGAATTTTCTCCCCGCAGCCTTTACTCGATATTTTTCGGTGGGCGCAGCCTGCCGCCTATGGAGCCTCACCGGTGCGATCAACATGGCCACGGAGCTTTTCGAATCCACGGGGCGGCGTGGATCACGTCTCAAAGTGAGGCGGCATGATACGGATGGCGCGCAAGCTCCACAAGGTGCCCGAAAAACCGGCCTCGACGCTCGGATTTGCGACGCCCGGTGTCGTTTTAAAAGAGCCGCACCCTTTCAAGCTTCCAACTCGAATGGCCTCGATGGGACCTGAATACTGGGCGGTCATCCCCGCGGCCGGTGTCGGACGCCGGATGGGGACAGAAATTCCCAAGCAATACCTGAACCTGGCCGGCCGTCCCGTCATCGATTGGTCCCTGCGCCTGTTGTTGGATTCCCCACGCATCGCGGGCGTCTGCGTCGCCCTGGACTCGGAGGACCGATTTTGGCCCCACACCACAGGTGCCGACCACCCTCGGGTCCGACGCGTAGACGGGGGGACCGAGCGCTGTCATTCGGTGCTCAACGCCCTCGAGCTCCTGGTTCGGGAGGCCCCGACAACGGATTGGGTCCTGGTGCATGACGCGGCTAGACCCTGTCTGCGCAGGGAAGACCTGGATCGCTTATTGGCCACTCTGCCGAACCACCCGGTGGGCGGTCTCCTCGGGATACCTGCACGGGATACCATGAAGCAGGCCGCGGAGAGTAGCGAGATACGCCGTACCATCCCCCGGGACGACCTCTGGCACGCCTTCACCCCCCAGATGTTCCGTCTCGGCCTGCTGCATCGGGCCCTGCGTACGGCCCTGGACCGGGGGCAACTGGTCACGGACGACGCCAGTGCCGTGGAGCTTCTGGGGCTCGCGCCCGTGCTGGTCGAAGGCCATGCCGACAATATCAAGATCACACACCCGGAGGACCTACCATTGGCGGATTTCCACCTCCGACAACAGGGGCGTTGGGACTGATGCCGATACGGATCGGACAAGGTATGGACGCCCATCGTTTCGTGTCCGGGCGGCCCCTGATCCTGGGCGGGGTCCGGATCGAGCACGATCAAGGGCTTGCCGCCCATTCGGACGGCGATGTGGTCATCCACGCCCTGATCGACGCCCTGCTGGGCACCGCCGCCTTGGGAGACATCGGCCGCTACTTTCCCGACGACGAGGTCCAATACGCCGGCATCGACAGCCGTATCCTGCTGCGGCATGTGGTAGCCACCCTACACCAACGAGGGTCGAGCTTGGGCAATGCGGACCTGACGATCATCGCCCAGCGCCCCAAGCTCGCGCCCTACAGAGCGGCTATGGCCCGAGTCCTGGCCGAGGACTTGTGCTGTCCGATAGAGCGGGTCAATATCAAGGCGACCACCACGGAAGGGATGGGCTTCACCGGCCGTGGCGAGGGCATCGCCGCCATGGCGACGGTACTCCTGGTCGAGTTCGGAGTAGAAGGAATCGGCAGGACATGAGGGATCAGAGCCGAATGGCACTGACTTAGAAGCTGTCTAGAAACCCCCTTGCAGCAGATGACTTGATAAAAATTAACTCTATGTTTCTAAAGGTGTTAGACAGATAGAGACTATCTAAAAAGGCAGTCTCTAACATTCCACTTTGTGCTTATTTTCAAATTACTTGAACACATGAAAACAAGCTGGGCATCCTTGCTCCGAACGACTACCGGCACATAGTCGAAGAGCTACTGCAGGAAAACCCGATCCGATCTCCAAGATCGAGCCCGAGGACACGGCGTGCATCCCCCTGATTGACCGCCAACTCCACCAGGCCGAAGGAATTCTCGTACCAAAACGCCTGCCCCGGAGACACCGCGCAAAAGGTGCACGCATAAGGGATTCTCCGTTCGCTGACCTGCAACCCTATGTCCCCGTCCAGATCACAGGCCTGTATTCCGGTAATCAAATTGCCATATCCGTCTACGTAGATCACCTTGGCGAGTCCTTGCGGCCAGTCGTTTCCGATTAATGCATCCAAACCGAGCTCGGTACCATCAGGCTCCTTTCCCTTGCACAACATAGCCGCAACGGGCGCGAACAGGTCTCGGCCGTGGAAACTCGGTGACAAGACCTGGGGACGCCAATCCACCCGCAAGACCCGCACCCGACCCGCACGCCGGGTAACCAACGCCAACAGGCCATTGTCCGGTCCCACATACCAGTTCCCGTCGGCCTTGATAGCCAGTGCCGCCCGCTCACCACCGACGCCGGGATCGACCACACAGAGATACAGGGTACGGGGCGGCATATCCCGCACCAACGCGGGTAGGAAATAGGCGGCTAGATCGGGACGGAAAGGTGCAAAATCGGAAACCAGATCGAAGATCGGAATGCGCGGGAGCAGCCCCGAGAGGCGTAATCTTATCTGGCCCATATAAGGACCGGTGCCCCCGAAGTCCGTGACCAGCGCAATCCGCTCGACTGTCTGCATTCGACCGGCTCCGAATCCCAGGAATAGGTTGTTTATTTGCCTTAGGGTGCAGCTCTTCTGAAACGACGCGGAGAAACCCGGAAACAAAGGCTCAGCCGACCATAGGATGAGTTGTGCTCCCCATTGGGCTTAGGCGATTTCTGTCCAATGAAATACCATCTTGGTAGTCTTTTCGTCCGTCTTCCGTGTTGCGGCAACCGTTACAGAGTCCACTAGGCACCGGTTGCCGCGCCTTGAATACGAATGAAAATCTGCCCCAATCCGGGGCATCATTTCCCGACAATCACCTTACTCGATATCTTCTTTTTTGCCGCAAATGAACCGAAAAGGTCGGTTCATCCTCGTCGACTTTTCTTGAATGATTTGCGTTCATTGGCGTTTATTTGCGGCTGAATTTTCTCCCCGCAGCCCTTACTCGATTTTTTCCGATGGACACAGCCCAGCTCATGAATCCCCGCCGGTGCGGTCAACCTGGCCACGGAGCTTTTCGATTCCACGGGGCGGCGTGGATCACTACATCTCAGAGCGAGGTGGCATGATAGGGAGATGGTGCGCAAGGTCTACAAGGTATCCGAAAAACCGGCCTCGACTCTCGGATTTTGGACGCCCGGTGTCGTTCCAAATCAGACAGTGGTTGTCGAGCTAGGGGAAGAGAGCACATCAAGGGCACCTTGAAAATTCCAGGCACCCGTGTGGAGCTAAGAACCGGCTACCGGATGTGAGCGATGGGCATCGCGGTGGAAAACCCAGGTATTGAGACGGGTATACAAACACAACGACAGGCCCACCATCCAGTTTAGAGCCCACCCTTTGCCTTATTGGCCCTATAGGTTTCAGGCACCCGAGTCCCGGCGGGTACAAGCACGAGAAATTGTCCGCCCGATTGTCACAAACGGCAACATAGCCAGCCAGCTTTCAAGCACGCAATCGTCTGAAAGCTGAGCGGAGCGGGAATATTTTCGCCCTAAGAGTTGAAAACCCAGGTGTTTTATCAGGAGAAGGATACTCGGCTATTCAGGGCACGGATCCGGGTACCGGCTAGGGAAACTCGTGAAAGGGGTTTCGAGGTATTCGGAAACCATGGGGACCTCGGATTGTTCAAGGTACCCTCATACCGCCTCACTCTATGGCCGATTCTTCGGACTCCGACACCGGACGGCCTACTAATTCCACATAGGCCATGGGGGCGGCATCACCAGCACGAAAGCCACACTTCAAGATACGCAGATAACCACCGGGGCGAGTCTGGTAACGCGGGCCCAGTTCGACGAAGAGCTTGCCGACAGCCTCCTTGTCGCGTAGACGCGCAAAGGCCAAACGCCGTTTATGTACGGAATCGGTCTTGGCCAGGGTAATCAGGGGCTCGGCCACACGCCGTAGCTCTTTCGCCTTGGGGAGTGTGGTCTTTATGATCTCATGGCGAAACAGCGAGCCGGCCATATTCCTGAACATAGCGCCGCGGTGCGAGCTGGTACGATTGAGATGTCTTCTGGCTTTGCGATGACGCATGGTTCTATTCTCGCATCAGGCAACCGACAAACATTGCCTTACTTGACGACGAACTCATCGATGTTCTCCGGTGGCCAATTCTCCAGCCGCATACCGATAGACAGCCCACGGGTAGCCAACACATCCCGGATCTCGGTAAGCGACTTCTTACCCAGATTCGGGGTCTTGAGCAGCTCGACCTCAGTGCGCTGAATCAGATCCCCGATCAGATAGATGTTCTCCGCCTTGAGACAGTTTGCCGACCGCACGGTGAGCTCCAGGTCGTCCACCGGACGCAGCAAAATTGGATCGATCAGCGGTTGTTGAGGCTCGTCTTCGGCATCCGCATCGACCGGCTGGGCACCTTCCAAGACCACGAAGCTGGACAGCTGATCCCGAAGGATGGCCGCTGCTTTCTGGATCGCCCCCTTGGGATCGATGGTACCGTTGGTCTCCAGGTCGATCACCAGACGATCCATATCGGTCCGTTGCTCGACACGCGCGGATTGGACATCAATGGCCACTCGGCGTACCGGACTAAAGGAGGCATCCAGTGGTAGCTTACCAACGGGTCGCTGGCTTCCCCCTTCGACCTCGCGCTGGGTAACCGGCTCGTAACCGCGGCCCCGGCGAACGGTCAAGGTCATGCTGATCTCACCCTTGTTGGTGAGATTGGCGATAACCAACTCGGGGTTGGCAATTTCCGCCGTATGATCGAGGCTAATATCATCGGCCGTTACCGGACCTGGTCCACGCTTGGAAAGCGTAAAGGTCGCTTCGTCCTTGCCTTCGAGGGAAATCGCAAGCTCCTTGAGGTTGAGCAGGATCTCCAACACATCTTCCTGGACGCCTTCCAATGTCGTGTACTCATGAAGCACACCCCGGATCTCCACCTCCGTAACCGCACAACCGGAGATCGAAGAGAGCAGAATACGGCGCAACGCATTGCCCAGGGTATGACCGAAACCACGCTCGAGCGGCTCCAATGAGATCCGAGCATAACTTCGCCTTCCCTCGACCGGCTCGACCTTTACGATACGCGGCTTGAGAAAATCGCCAACAGCATCAACCATACAAGGGCCCTCTGCGCTTCCTTACTTGGAGTACAACTCTACGATAAGGGACTCGTTGATATCCGACGGAAGGTCCTCACGGTCCGGAATTCGCTTGAAGACCCCCTTCAAGGCGTTGGTATCGACCTCGATCCAGTCCACGAAACCATATTGCTCGGCCAGGGCAACCGCATTCTGGATGCGAACCTGCTTCTTGGCCTTCTCCCGAACCTCGATTCGATCCGCTTCGCCAACCTGAAAGGACGCCACATTGATGCTTTTGCCGTTGACCAGTATGCCCTTGTGGCTCACCAATTGCCGTGCCTCCGCACGAGTGGCCCCGAACCCCATCCGATAGACGACATTGTCGAGGCGCTGCTCGAGTAACCGCAACAGGTTCTCGCCGGTGGCACCCTTGGCACCGGCCGCCTGCTTGTAGTAGTTGCGAAACTGCTTCTCCATGACGCCATAGATGCGGCGCACCTTCTGCTTCTCGCGTAGCTGTAGGCCATAATCGGAGATCCGACGCCGCCGTTCAGTGCTCTGACCTGGAACCTTCTCCATCTTGCACTTGGTGTCCAGCGAGCGTGCACGGCTCTTCAGCGAGAGGTCGGTACCCTCGCGCCGTGCCAATTTACAGGTGGGACCCGTGTACCTTGCCATATTCTTATGCCTAATGGAGTTCCTATACACGCCGCTTCTTCGGCGGACGGCAACCATTGTGAGGGATCGGCGTAACGTCCGTGATGCTCGCTATCTTGAAGCCGGCGTTATTGAGTGCCCGCACCGCCGATTCCCTGCCAGGCCCTGGCCCCTTGACGTTGACGTCCAGATTCTTCAGTCCGAATTCCTTAACCGCCTGACCCACCCGGTCCGCCGCCACCTGCGCCGCGAACGGCGTGCTCTTTCTGGAGCCGCGAAAGCCGGAGCCGCCGGCGGTCGCCCAGCCTAGAGCATTTCCCTGCCGGTCGGTGATGGTGATGATGGTGTTGTTGAAGGAGGCGTGGATGTGGGCAATCCCATCCGCCACTTGCTTTTTGACCTTCTTCTTGGTCCGGGTCGGTTTTGGCATCGGTTATCGCTACCAGTGTTGATCTAACGGGAACCTTGAAAAATTCCATCTTTGGAATTTTTCCTCCACGCCAAGTCGAAATGTGATTTCGACCTGGCTTCATTTCCAATCAGCAACCCGATTGAAAATGACCGAGCATCCCTGCGCTGCACGGGCACCTTGCATTTTTCTAAGGTGCCCTAACGCTTGATCGGGCACCGTGGCCCTTTGCGGGTATGGGCATTGGCACGTGTGCGTTGGCCTCGTAACGGAAGACCGCGACAGTAGCGGGTATCCGGTTGCAACCCAGATCCATCAGGCGCTTGATATTCATCGGTTGAAGGTTTCTCTGTTCTTTGTTTGTTGGCTCTCTTGCGTTTGGTGTGGGTAGCGTCATGTTTCCCGTCGCGTCGGGTAGCCCACTCCAAGCCTACTCTGTGATTGTCGTTGTTTCCCCTTGCGCTCGGCCTTCCGGCTCCTTGGGAGGTCGTTGACGTGGCCTTCGATTCCGAACCGGGCCGGATCGATTGCCACCTCGCCTTCGCCTCGGGAACACGATTTGCTTGTCCGCATTATTGTGGCGCGGAACACCAGCCAGTCCACGATACTCTCGAGCGCGACTGGCGTCATCTGAACTTCTTCCAGTTCCAGACCTCATCCACGCCAAGGTGCCCCGTGTGCGCTGCGGGACCTGCGCCAAGACCACCCCCAGGTCGTGGCGCCCTGGCGCGCCCCAACAGCGGCTGCGATCAGGCGCACGCTCAAGAGGACTTCTCGATCGTCACCGCGGTTGGTCTCGACGAGACCGCCTCGCGGCGTGGACACAATTACATTAGCTTGTTTTACGATCTCAATGCTCAGCGTGTGCTCTATGCCTGCGAAGGGCGAAAAGCCCAAGTCGTGGCTCAATTTGCCGATGCACTCGAGGCTCATGGCGCCTGTGCCGAGAACATCCGTGCCGTCTGTATGGATAGGTCGGCAAGCAACCAAGCTGGCATGTGTGAGCATCTGCCCGGGGCGGCGATCACCTTCGATGAGTTTCACGTCATTCAGCTCGTCAACAATTACCATCGCCTACCTTGTGGCGGGTAAGTTAACTCAGTTGCCGACTTCTCCGTTCGTTGTCAAGTCGGGGCTTCCCATCACGACTTGAGTCAGGGCGCTATGACCCGCTACACACACCAAACGCAAGAGAGCCTTTTTGTTCGCTTTAATCCGCATCCATGTTTTTTAAGATGTTCTTGGCCAAGGGTTCTTTAATTCCATCGTGCCTTGGAATAGCCCCCTCTTCTCCTGCTTTGGATTAACCCAAAGGGAATGTGCAGAACCTTATAAATAATCCCGCGGATCGAAGTCTTTATTTCCAAATCCTTATTTTTCAAGATATTATCAATGTTTTCTTTAAAGAATCTTCGAGTAGCCCTCTGCAATAACCATCCATCAGATCTTGTACTACCAATTCAATAGATTGCGTAAGACTCTCTCTTATTTCTTCAAGGGTTTCTCCTTGACCATAGCTACCTCGATAATTGCCGTTACTTCGGCTTCCATACTCTCTTATTCTCTTCATCGCCATAATGAGTGCTGCTCGATACGAAGATTCTTTACCGTTTCTTGCCAAGCGGTCAATTCACTGATTGTATGTCCATGGCATTATGATTTTTCCTTCTTAGGAAACGCTGAACAATTCCGTTCCTAGCTTGCTCATCGCCGGATAGCGAAAAGCGTGGTTTTCTCTATCCTCACATTTTCAGTAGGGGCGACCAAGCCGGTCGCCCCTACTGAAAATGGCGGCACCTCCGTGCACCGAGGGAGACGCTGAATAAATCAACGCTTCCCTAACGCTTGATCGGACGCCGCGGTCCCTTGCGGGTACGGGCATTGGTGCGTGTACGTTGGCCACGCAACGGCAGGCCGCGGCGGTGCCGGATACCCCGATTGCAACCCAAGTCCATCAGACGCTTGATATTCATGGAGACTTCACGACGCAGGTCGCCTTCCACCGTATACTTGGTGACTTCCACCCGCAGCTTGTCGATCTCTCCCTCGGAGAGGTCCCTGATCTTGGTATCGGCGGCAACACCAACAGCCGCGCAGATCTGCGTGGCACAGATGCGGCCAATGCCATAGATCGACGTCAGGGCAATCACGACGTGTTTCCTATCGGGAATGTTGACACCGGCGATACGGGCCATGCTCTTCTGCCTCCAAATCCGCTTGCGCGCGGCTGACGAAAACCGAGCATACTATCAAAAGTATGCAGATAAGCAAGAGCGTAAAGCGAAGACACGATTTTCGCTTCGCCCCTATTTTTCAAGGACTCACGTGCTTGAAAAATGGGAGGTCATCTCACGCTGATAGCCCAAGACCAGTGTAGCTAGTCGCCGTATCAGCCCTGACGCTGCTTGTGGCGCGGATCCTTACAGATCACGCGCACTACGCCATTACGACGGATAATCTTACAGTTGCGGCATATCTTCTTGACCGAGGCCCTGACTTTCATTTCTTCACTCCAAACCGCCGTTGGGTGCGGCTCTTTTGAAACGACACTGGACATCCAAAATCCGAGTGTCGAGACTGGTTTATCGGACACCTTATGGAGCTTGCGTACCGTCTCCCTATCACGCCACCTCACCCTGAGACCTAGCGATCCATGCCGCTCCGTGGAATCGAAAAGCTCCGTAGCCAGGTTGACCGCACCGGCAGGGATTGCCTAGGCGGCAGGCTGTACCCACCGGAAAGTATCGAGCACGCGCTGCGGGGAGAAGATTTAGACGCAAAATCAATTACTATGGACTGAAAGTCCATAGTTTTTACTAGCGACCAACAATAAAAGTCGACGAGGATGCCCCACCTCTCGGCGTGTTCTCGGACGCGCATTTGAAATCGGCAAAATCTTGGATCTTGGGTCTATAAGACCGTGTACGAGAACGCTTTGTGCGTCAAGCTGGCCGAGCGCGGACCTAGGGCGATTTCTGTCAAATGAAATACCATCTTAGTGGTCTTTTCGTCCACCTTCCGTGTTGCGTCAACCGTTACAGAGTCCACTAGGCGCCGGTTGACGCGCCTTGAATACGAACAAAAATCCGGCTCAATCCGGTACTCCATTTTCCGGCAACCGCCTTAGCCGAGTGTTTTTCGGCTCATTTGCGTTCATTTGCGGCAAAAAAGAAAATATCGAGTAAGTGCAAGGGTAAGCACAGTCCACCCACCCTCTGGTCGGCTGAGCCTTTGTTTTCAGGTTTCTCCGCGCCGTTCCAATAGAGCCGCACCCACTGCTGTTTCCTATGGAACACCGAAACATCAACGGATCATGCCGGCACCGGGTGCCTTGAGATTGGCCTTTTTCATTAGACCCTCGTATTGGTGCGACATCAGATGGACCTGTATCTGGGCCATGAAATCCATGACCACCACAACCACGATCAGCAATGAGGTACCACCGAAATAGAAGGGGACATTCCAACCTACAATCAGGAACTCCGGCAGCAGACAGACGGCCGTGATATAGATGGCACCGGCCGCCGTCAATCGCGTCATTACGGTATCGATATAACGTGCCGTCTGCTCACCGGGTCGAATGCCTGGAATGAAGGCACCGGACCGCTTCAGATTGTCTGCCGTCTCCTTGGCGTTGAACACCAGTGCCGTGTAGAAGAAGCAAAAGAAGATGATGGCCAAGGCATAGAAAATAACGTACACCGGCTCCCCAGGAGAGAGCTTGCTGGTGACCTCGGCCAACCAGCGAAAATCCTCGGATTGGCCGAACCACTGTCCCAGAGTACCCGGGAATAGGATTATACTGGAAGCGAAGATGGGTGGGATCACGCCCGCCATGTTCAACTTCAAAGGTAAATGGGTGCTCTGGGCCGCCATCATGCGACGCCCCTGCTGACGACGCGCATAATTGACCGTAATCCGACGCTGACCACGCTCGACGAAGACCACGAAGGCAGTCACTCCCAGGGCCAACACGAAGAGGGCGAGCACTGCAAGTGCGTTCATCTCCCCGGTGCGCACCAGTTCCAAGGTGCCGCCGATGGCCGCGGGTAGCCCGGCGATGATACCGGCAAAGATAATCAGCGAGATGCCATTGCCAACACCCCGCTCCGTAATCTGCTCGCCAAGCCACATCAGAAACATGGTTCCGGTAACGAGTGATATGGTCGCCGTAAATACGAATCCATAGCCGGAGGTTACGACGATCGCCGAGCCACCGGCCGTTTGACCCTGCAGGGCTATGGAAATACCGATCGCCTGGAAGGTAGCCAAAACCACGGTGCCATAGCGCGTATATTGGGTGATCTTGCGTCGCCCCGCTTCGCCCTCTTTCTTGAGCTGCTCCAACTTGGGCAAGACAGCCGTCATCAGCTGCATGATGATGGACGCCGAGATATAGGGCATGATGCCCAATGCGAACAAGCTGGCCCGCTCCAAGGCACCACCCGAGAACATGTTGAACATGTCTAGGATCGAGCCCTGGCTCTGATCGAAGAGATAGGCCAGGGCCTCCGGATTGACGCCCGGCACCGGAATGAAGGTACCGATGCGATAGACGAGCAACGCACCGAGCACGAATAGCAACCGCTGACGTAGCTCCGTGAGCCGCCCCATACCACCGACCGAGCCGACCATGGATGCGCTGTTACCGGCCATCAGGAGTATATCGCCTCAGCCTTTTAAAAGAGTTCGGAATCAGGGACTGTCAACCTATTGTCGTGCCAACCGCTAATAGGACAGGATTAATAAGATTTCCAGGATTAACAGGATTATTTAGTAGTAGCTGAGTTTCAAGCTAGATATAGCTAAAATTTAAAAATAGCTCCTTATTACCTATACAATAAATGACCTACTCTGCTCCCAGAAATCGTAACCAAGGAAGCGAACACAATAGTTCACCACACAGTTCTATTTGTCCAATTCCTTTCTTACTTCCTCAACTGAATTACCGACTTCACCAACAACTTTCCTGATTTCTTCCGTTGAAACACCAAGAATTTTTGACCAATAACCCATTTCATAATCTTGATGAGTATCGATGGTTTTTGGGTCTTGGGGTTGTTTGCTTTCCGTACTATCGATCACGACATTTACCTGTGTGGTTGAAGGAATGCTTGATTTGATTACGGCACAAGCTTTACCGTTTCGAAAACTAACACTCTGTTAATCCTGGAAATCCTGCGAATTCCGTACTATCAGGAGACAAGCCAGGAGGTCAGGGTTTACTCCTTTTCGACCGTACCGCCCGCCGCCTTGATGGCGGCACGCGCACCCTTGGTGACGGCCAAGCCACGCACCGTCAGAACACGCCCCAGACCCCCGGAGGCGATGATCTTGACGCGCTTGATCCTTCCCGAGATCAGGCCTGCCTGCCTCAGGGCCGAGAGATCGACGACATCGCCGGCAAGCCCTCCGAGCTCATGTAACCGAATCTCATCGCCGGTACGGGCCTTGCGCGAGCGGAAACCCACCTTCGGCAGGCGACGCTGCAACGGCATCTGGCCACCCTCGAAGCCCGCCTTGAGACCAGGTCCGGAGCGGGATTTCTGGCCTTTGTGACCACGCCCACAAGTCTTGCCAAAGCCACTACCGATTCCACGACCGACACGCTTGGCGGTACGCTTACTGCCCGGCGTAGACCTGATATCATTGAGGCGCATCGGATGCTTCCTCCACAACCTTCACCATATAGGCAGCCTTGCGCACCATGCCGCGCGTCGCCGGCGTGTCCTCGACCTCCACCACCTGATACATTCGCCGCAGCCCGAGACCATGCACGCACGCACGATGCGTCGCCAATCGCCCGCCAAGGCCACGTACCAGGATAACCTTCATCGTCTTCTTGACCGTCATCGCTTACCCCAGGATCTCTGTGACCGTCTTGCCACGCTTCGCGGCCACCTGCTCGGCATCCGACATGATCTGTAAGCCCTTGATGGTCGCTTGGACCACGTTAATCGGGTTGTTGGTGCCGATACATTTAGCCAATACATTCTGCACCCCGAGCACCTCGAACACTGCGCGCATGGCCCCCCCAGCGATGATACCGGTACCATCGGAGGCGGGTTTCATGAACACCCGCGCCGCACCATGATGACCGACCATCGGATATTGCAGAGTCGTGCCATTGAGTCTGACTTCGATCATATTTTTACGCGCGCCCTCCATGGCCTTCTGAATGGCAATCGGGACCTCACGCGCCTTTCCGGTACCGTAACCGACGCGGCCCTTGCCATCGCCCACCACGGTCAACGCCGAGAAGCCGAACTGACGACCACCCTTGACCACCTTGGCGACACGATTCACCGCCACCAACTTCTCGAACAAGTCGTCGCCTTCCGGCTTGGGATTGTAGCTCGCCATCTTTAAGCCCCTAGAATTGCAGTCCGTTTTCCCGTGCCGCTTCGGCCAGGACCTTGACCCGACCGTGGTAACGGAAACCGGAGCGATCGAACGCCACCTTCTCGATACCCGCCGACTTGGCACGCTCGGCAATGGTCTTACCGATGACCGCGGCAGCCGCCGCATTGCCCGCATGCCCCTCGCTCGACTGACGGTACTGCTTATCGAGGGTAGACGCACTCGCCACCACCTGACCGCCACTCGGTGCTATGACCTGGGCATAAATATGGCGGGGGGTACGAAAGACACACAGACGGTAGGCACCCTGCTCCCGAATCTTGGCGCGGGCACGCATCGCACGGCGCATGCGGGCTTGTTTCTTATCCATCCCCCACCCCCTACTTCTTCTTCGCTTCTTTGCGCAGAACCTGCTCGTCCGCATAACGCACGCCTTTACCCTTGTAAGGCTCCGGCGGACGAAAGCCCCGAATCTCGGAGGCCACCTGCCCTACCAGCTGCTTATCGACACCACTCACGACGATCTCCGTCGGGGAAGGGGTAGTAATCCGTATGCCCTCGGGCAGCGGATAATCGATTGGGTGCGAAAAGCCCAGGCTCAGATTCAGGACCTTATCCTTTGCCTGCGCACGGTAGCCGACCCCGACCAAAGTGAGCTTGCGCTCGAAACCATCCCTGCAGCCGATGACCATATTATTGATCAACGCCCGAGTAGTTCCCGCCAAGGCCCAGGACTCCTTGGTCTCCTCGACCGGATTCACCTTCAGCTCGCCATTATCCCGGGTGACCCTAACCTTGGGGTGTACGGACCAGGACAGCTTACCCTTACCCCCTTCGACCTCGACCTCCTGTCCGGAAATCTCCACCGCAATCCCCTTGGGAACGCTGATGGGCGCTTTGGCTATACGTGACATCGCTCGCCTCCTTACCCTCAGGCAACATAGGCGAGGATTTCGCCGCCATGCCCGGCCACACGGGCCGCCCGGTCGGACATGAGACCCTTGGACGTAGATACGATGGCAACACCCAGACCGCCCATGACCTGCGGCAAATCGTCCTTGCCCCGGTAGATACGCAGCCCTGGACGGGATACGCGCTTGAGAAGCTCGATCACCGGCTTACCACGGCAATACTTGAGCTTGATGACCAGCTGTGGCTTCTTGCCCTCTGACTCGATGCCGACCTCGCTCAGGTAACCTTCCTCTTTGAGCAGATTGGCAATAGCCACCTTCTGTTTGGACGCCAGCATGGCAATGGTAACCTTGCCACGCGCCTGCCCGTTGCGGATGCGGGTCAGCATATCCGCGATGGGGTCCGACATACTCATGTGCAATTCCTCGGGTCAGACCACCATTGCGGTGCGATACCCCTTGTTTGATTATTGGTCCGCGAATGGACGCGAATGTTTTTAGATATCCGAAGTCGATTTGCCTTGCTGTTCAGTGAATCTACCGCACTTCCATCCGTAGCCTGCCCCGCTCCCGTACCGACTCTTTGACGCTACAGTCCT
>Ga0056123_1000144_pt1 | contig 14641 bp, 8 predicted proteins | sample WorMetHEROISLAND_3_FD_71122 | JGI IMG/M metagenome (GOLD analysis project Ga0056123, IMG submission 71122) | Marine gutless worms symbiont microbial communities from Max Planck institute for Marine Microbiology, Germany - Olavius sp. 3 HERON ISLAND ...
TCACGAACCTATCAGGGCCTAGACGGTTACGCGCCTATGGTGGCTTATCTGGGTCGGGAAGGCTACGGTTTGGAGTGGGAGCTGCGCGCGGGCCGTCAGCCTTTTCAGAATGGCACGCCGCCGAACGCGACCTGCGCTAGTCATAGTCATTTATTGAGTTTCAACAAGGTATCCAAGCCCGCGAAGGGCTGATGGGTGGTCCGGTTATCGGCTTTCTGTTCGGTGCTCCTACCGCCGGCGGCTATGTGCTCTTCGTAGCGTTGGTGCTCGTTGTCGTGGCAGTATAGACACAGTAGCTCCCAGTTGCTGCCGTCGAATGGGTTGTTGTCGTGATTATGGTCTCGGTGGTGGACGGTCAACTCGCGCAGGTTCGCGTGGTCGAAGGTGCGGCCGCAGCGACCGCAGACCCAGGGATAGATCTTAAGTGACTGTTCCCGATAGCCTTTCTCACGCTCATCCCGAGCTTGGCGGGCGTCGGCGACGATTCGGTCCAGGCGCTGGGTATCCATGGTTTTACCTACCTGAGGATGGTTCGGTGGGATTGGTTTTGACATCTCCGGTGTCTCCGAAAGGTATCCTTTAATCGCCGCTGAGGCGGCTCTGATTGATTCGGTGCTTTCCGCAGTGCATAGAGGCACCGCCATTTTTCAGTAGGGGAAACCGGCCGGTTGTCCCTACTCTCGTCGAAACTGTGAGGATGGCAAAAGCCGGGCTTTTCGCCATCCGGTGATGAACAAGCCAGGGATGGAGTTGTTCAGCGTTTCCCTATAGTTATCCGGACCCTATCCTTTTGATCCAGGAAACAGAGTATCCATATGGGCTGAGTTGTCGTCAATGTCCGGTGAGATCGAGCGTGCGCGGGATCCATCGCAGTGAAATCCAAAACACTTCTGCTAAACAAAATGGGTGTCTTTTTCTTTTTTTCTTTGGGTGCGGTTCTTTTGAAATGACACCAGGGGTCCAAACTCCGAGAGTCGAGGCCGGTTTTTCGGACACCTTGTGGAGCTTGCGCACTGTCCCTATCGCGCCGCCTCGCTCTAAGATGTAGCGATCCACGCCGCCCCGTGGATTCGAAAAACTCCGTGGCCAGGTTGACCGCACCGTGTTTAAGGGTGCCTTGAAAGATTCAAGGTCCCCTTAATAAAGTCGACGAGGATGAGCCCACCTCTCGGTGTGTTATCAGGTCTGCATTCGAAGCCGGCAAAGTCTTGGGTCCTGGGTCTTTGGAATCCGTGTACGAGAAGATTTTGTGCGTCGAGCTGGCCGAGCAACGAATTTTTTCGAGCGGCAAAAGGAGTGGATAGTTCGAAGCCGAATATTTTTCGGCTTATTCGCGTCCATTTGCGGCAAAAAAGAAGATATCGAGTCAGCCCAATGGTGGATACAACTCATCCTATGGTCGGTTGAGCCTTTATCTCCGGGTTTCTCCGTGTCGTTTCAAAAGAGCCGCACTCTTTTCTTTTTCACTTTCAGATACCCGACAACCATCACAACGCTGAATTTCGGTGGAATCCTCAATACTATATGGATGTAGTCGGGCATCGCAGGCCCTTCGAGAATCTCCACACCCTTTTGCCGACACAAGTATCACAAAATCTTCCCGATTTTCCTACACGTTCGACCATACAGCATCTTCCGATGGTATTTCGGAACGAACACAAGGCAATACTTACATTCCCAATCTCACGTGGGCTAAGCTTTGCCATTTTTTCATGGTTACCTCCTGAGCCAGGCCCCAGGATTTTCCTCAGGAGGCTTTTTACTGCAGGAACGGCAGAGCCTTTTCTAGTCGCACCGGAAAAACCGGTGGTTTACTAAAGTTCTAAGTTAAGGCTCTTTACAGATTGCGGACTGTTTTTCCAAACTAAAGATAGCGACATGACCGATTCCGTATTCCTGACCCGAGTGGTCCTACGCCAATACAAGAGTATCGCCGGGTGTGATATTCGATTTGGTCCCCTGACCTGCCTGTTGGGGACCCAATGGTTCAGGCAAGAGCAATTTCGTCGACGCACTGCGTTTGGTGCGTGATTCGCTGAGCAATTCCCTGGATAATGCCCTGAGCGAGCGGGGCGGGTTGCCGGAGGTAAGTCGGCGATCCAGCGAGTATCCAATGCATTTTGGTATCCGATTGGAGTTTATCCTGCCCGATAACCACGCGGGGTTTTATGCCTTCCAGGCTGGTGCGCTCAAAGGCGTTGGCGTTGGAGTCCGGAATGAGGAATGTAAAATCGGTGCCACATCCGGTGGTGGTCCTTTTTTCTGGATCCGGCGGGGGGAAAGTAGAGGGGACCAGTGAGAATAGCTTCCCAACGGGGACCAGCGACCGGCTTGGCCTCGTAGTCGCATCCGGGCTTACGGCTTTCCGTCCGGTCCTCGATGCTCTGACCTCGATAGCCTTTTACGATTTGGATCCCAAGGTAATGCGGGACCTCCAACGACCTCAGGATGGTCATCTACCGAAATCGTCCGGCAAAAATATCGCCAGTGTGTTCCGCCGTTGGAACTGTCGGATTCGGAGTCGCTCAGGGTTATCCGGGAATACCTATGCAGCATTGTACCCGTGGTGCACGGTGTGCAACACGAGCGGTTAGGGCCAGCAGAGACCTTGGAGTTCCTCTAGGAAATGGCCGGGCAAACTCATCCCTGGCGATTTTGGGCCCAGAACATGTCCGATGGGACCCTCCGTGCCTTGGGCATTCTGACCGCGCTGTTTCAAGGCAGTAATAACCACCGAGCAACCTTGATCGGGATCGAGGAACCCGAGACAGGACTCCACCCGAGCGCTTTCGTGGTGCTACGCGAGGCATTGCAACGGGCATCCGTGTAGAAGCAAGTACTGATTACCAGCCATAGCCCGGACCTCCTGGAGGATCCGGAGCTATCCCCCGACACGCTCCTTGCCGTGGTACCCGAGGGTGGTGAAATGCGAATTGCCGCCGTGGATTCTGCCTCCCGAAAAATGCTTGAAGAGCGGCTGTTTACGGCCGGGGAATTGCTCCGTCTCGATCAAATCGGCCTGGACGAAACCCCTCTCGCGGCGCAAGGCAGTCGTCAGCCTGAATTGTTCGATGACGGATTGATTATGTAGCCGCGGAGCTGGCTGGAGCAAAATGACCCTCAAGATTGTGCCGATCGTCGAGGGGCATGGAGAGGTAAAAGCCCTACCCATCCTGCTACGGCATCTCTGCTATTGGATTGACCCCGGATAGTTATACGGACGTAGGAACACCCATTCGGGTACGCCGAGACCGTTTCTTGAACAAAGACGAGGAGTTTCGGAAAACAGCGGTTGGATATTCATCTTGCTCGATGCCGATGATGACTGCTCGGCAGCGCTTGGGCCAAAAATCATCGATCGTGCTCGTAGCATCATGCCACATTGTCGAATATCGGTTGTATTGCCGAATACGTGAGTATGAAGCCTGGTTTCTAGCAAGTGTGGGTTCCCTCGACGGCAAGCGTGGATTCGTGCTGAATGGGCACGTCATCTCCGATCCGGAGACACCCCGGAATCCCAAAGGCTGGCTGAGTCGACACATGCCGAACGGTACATATAGAGAAGTGATCGACCAACTAGCCTTCTCGGCGGAAATAGACTTAGAGCAGGTACACGACCACAGTCGGTCTTTCCGCAAACTCGGTAGCGAATGGATCAAATACGCCAGGAACTCACCAGATACTTGAAATTTCAGGTCCCAGGTGATTACTTAGTGGCTATTTGTCAGCCACTAAGAACAGTGTTCCTCTATCTTGGCCATGAGATCACCTGCGATGTCGAGCTCGAATCGGGTATCCAACTCCCGGATACAGGCCGGGCTAGTGATGTTGATTTCGGTAAGGTAGTCACCGATCACGTCGATGCCAGAAAACAGGCTGGCCCTGCCGGCGCAGCTCGGGGCCAATTTGGGAGGCGATCTAGCGGTCGCGCTCGCTCAAGGGTCGCCCGATGCCGATCCCTCCGGCAGCGAGGTTCCCTCTGATCATCACCATTTTTCCTTTGGGATGGAACGGGATTGCATGATATTTATTCGCGGCATGCTTGCTGGAGCACCAAGTCAGATTTTCCCGTGAAGTTGAGAATTTGGCGGTGCTACTAAGATAGCTCTCAGTACCTTATTTACCGCCTCGGACATTGTAAAGACCCGGGCTACATTAGGGTCTAAAGATACACTAATTCATGTATCTGCCTGCTTGGTAAATCTGTTTGGTTTTGGCTTTGAGTAGTCAAAATGGTATTCGGAATAGCATACCTTGAATCTGTTCAGTGTCTTCTATAATTATTCATAATCTTTACGATCTCTCCAAGGTTATCTGCCGTGCACCGATTACCCGGATGACTCTCGGCAATTTTTCTGTAAACGACACAATCAAAATCTGCTTGTCGTTTGAGTAACCGATAATGAGCTCTCTTTGTTCTCCGAATGAATTCCATTTATCATCAAAAATGCACGCAAGCGGATCATCAAAAACAGTTTGATCTTTATCGAAGCTGACAGTATGTTTTTTAGAAGCTGTCTAAAAATTTATTAATAATAAAAACTTAACGCACAGCCATTTTATAGGGTGTCTGATTATTACAGATTTTCCGGAGAAGCAAACGAATAGATGCGAAATAAACCTGCGTTTCACTCGAAGTTGGTTTCCGTTCATAATCGTTACTCAATCGACGCCATTGACTCAGCCAAGCGAATGTTCTCTCGACTACCCAGCGATGAGGTCAAACGTGGAAATCTCGCTGTCCTTTTTTCTTTCTCACAACTTCGAGTGGGCACTCGAATTGGGTCAAGACCCGGTTAGATAGGTCCGCACCGGAATAGGCACGATCGCCCCAGATTTTTTTGACGGTATGGAGGCTCGAAAACAAGTTCGTAATGACTTGACGAGCGGTTTTACCGTCAAACACATTGGCGGCGTGTACCCGGACGACAAGCACACAACCGATGGTATCGACAACGATAGGACGTTTTCTGTCCGTAACGAGTTTGCCCCAGGCAAATCTCGATTCTACAGACGATTCCGGGATTCCCTTGACACTTTAGCTATCAATGATCGCTCCTGTCGGCTCTGGATTTCGGTCTTTTTTTTGGCGTAGCTTCTGACGAAGCGCCGTCTTAACTTTCTCTAAAAAATGATTATCTGTCCACTTGTTATAGTAATAATTAACGAGCCTGTAGGAAGGGAAGTCTTTTGGTAAATACCGCCAAGGACAACCTGTTTTATTCAAATAAAAAACGGCATTTAGGATTTCGCGAAGATCATTTTTTCGTGGGCGTCCGATGGTATCGGGTTCCAATTCGTTGATGATGGGCTCAAGGGTTTCCTATTCTTCGTCGGTGGGGTCGCTTGGGTACCTGACAACAAATCGAATCTTGTCTTCAGTCCTAGTAAACTCCGGGATTACATCGCATGAAACCACAAAATGTACATATTTTATAATTTAAAATCAATATGTTACCTTCTAGACAGCCTCTTAAGATTGTAATTATTCAGGACCTCTTGCCAAGCGGCAGGCTGCACACGAAACCTAATCTTATGACGGAATAACTAACCCTAACCCATTCTCTGGAAAACCCTGACGACGAGCTTAAAACGGTTGCGTGAACAGGTTGCAGAGCAGACGGCACTCATTGAGCCGCTACGCGAGCGCATCCGGGAGTTGGAAGCGCGCTGGGCCAAGGATAGCCACAACTCCAGCCGGCCGCCATCCTCAGGCTCTCCGTTCAAGACGCCGCCACCAAGCTCGCAACGCCAAACCAGCGGGCGCAAAGAGTGGACAACCGGGCCGACGCGGTGTCACTCGCTCCTGGGTCGATCACCCCGACCAGTGCGTGATCATCCCGTTGACGGGGACCTGCGCCTATGGACGTTGCGGTACCGAGATCGCAGCTACAGTGCTCGCGGAGCGACATCAAGTGATCGAGGTGGTGATCCAGCGTAAAGTCATCGAGTACCGCGTTGTCGGCGGAACCTGTGCCTGTGGGCACGCGCAACGCAGTACGTTTCCTGCAGGGATTGAGGCCCCGGTACAATACGGACTGAGCGTATCGGCCTTTGCGGTCTACATGACCCAAATACCAGTTGTTGCCCTACCAGCGCACCGCCGAGGTGCTCAATGAGCTAGCCCGGCCTTAGGATCCACCGGGCACCCTCCAGCGCGCTGTACGAGTAGCCGCTACCCGCTGGAGCGCCAGTCAACGCGATTCGCCGCGCACTCGTCGCCGTGCCAGTGGCCCATGCCGACGAAACTGGCCTGCGCGGGAACGGCAACCTGTACTGGCTACATGTACTCAGCACCGGCCCGCTTACGCCTATTTCCCTCAGCCCAAACGTGGGGCCGAGACCCTGGATGGGTTCGGCTTGTTGACGTTGTTCGCTGGCGTACTCATGCATGACCACTGGTCAGCCTACCAGCGCTACCCATCTTGGCATGCCTTCTGCCATGCCTATCACCTACGTGAGCTAACCGCTCTCGCTGAGAGGTCCCCAAGCCAGCCGTGGGCAACCGATATGATCGCGCTGTTGTGCCCAGCTAATGCCCTAGTCGGCGAGGCCCAGGACCAAGACCTCAAGGCCTTGCCCACCGGCGACGTCGAGCACTTGCGGACCCGCTACGACACCATCCTCACCGAAGCCAAAGCCGGCAATCCTCCCCGTCCCCGCCGTCCTGGCACCCGCGGCCGGGTCAAACAAGCCCCGGCCTACAACCTCTCGCTCGTCCTGACCTTCCAGGACAACCCCCCAATGCCCCCATTGGAGTAGTTGAATAGTTACTTTAGATTTATATCGGCCTTTTTCCGATCCCACTCGAACTTCACGGTTTTCTCTCAATCATGTTATCAGTCCATGATACCCCTATTGCTCGTCCACCAGTCACATTGCACATTTGCTCACGTTCACCCGGCCTCAAGGGTTAGCTGTGCCCACCAAATACTACGCTCGATCGGTGGGCACAGCCAACCCTACGGATACTTCTATATTAGAATCAGCAGTTTAGTTCTTAGTCGGCCTCTAAGAGCCTGCCTTTTTAGACGGGCTTTCAGCTTTTCGGATACGGCCTGTTGGGAGTATCGGGAACGGACCAGGTTAATTGTTTAAGCGGCTGCTGAAGCGGACCGGAAAAATCATCTGTCCCCGCTTCCCTGATCCGAACCCGCTATCCGAAAATGTTTCTGAACTTGACCGGTTTTGTTCTTTTATCTTTTTTGAAAGTTGCAGAAGCATATTCTCTGTGCTTTTTTATTCCTTCATTTACATTTTGAATTGTCTGTATTATTCCTGATTCGAATGCATCCAGGATTTCTTGCTCCTCTTCATTTAGTTTGTACTTGCTCATAGCCATTCTCCAATTATACCTTTTCATTGCTTTACGACTAAGTATGATCGTTTTTAGAAAGATAATATCTTCTGATTCCACATAAGGAACCGGATAGACGTAGTCATTTACAGCTACGAAAGAAATCGGTTGGTTTGGATAGGCTCCTGATTTGGATGTGGGTATATGTCCAACTCATCACCATTTTGGATATGGATGACAATTCCCCCAAACGATATACCTTCTCTCCCTTTAAGATCTTATTCTTCTCTCGATTTCAAGTGTAACTCTTCATTCATGAGATCATAACACATCGTGTGCCTTTTGCATTCGAAGGCTAACATGCAATAGGCAGCTCTACTGCCTATTGACTTTGGGTGCGGCTCTTTTGAAACGACACGGAGGAACCTGAAAACAAAGGCTCAGCCGACCAAAGGGTAGGTGGACTGTGCCTACCCTTGCGCTTACTCGATATCTTCTTTTTTGCCGCAAATGAACGCCAATGAGCCGAAAAATATTCGGCTAAGGTCCGCGTTCGGCCTGCTCGAGGCACAAAGCCTTCTCGTACACGGACTCCAAAAACCCAGGACCCAAGACTTTAGCTGACTTCAAATGCACATCCGAGAACACGCCGAGAGGTGGATTCATCCTCGTCGACTTTTCTTGAATACATTTACGTTCATTGGCATTTATTTGCGGCTGAATTTTCTCCCCCGCAAGCGTTTACTCGATGGTTTCCGGTGGGCGCAGCCAACCCCATGGAACCTCTCCGGTGCGGCCAACCTGGCCACGGAGCTGTTCGATTCCACGGGGCGGCGTGGATTTCTGGGTCTCAGAGCGAAGCGGCGTGATAGGGGCGGTGCGCAAGCTCCACAAGGTGTCCAATAAACTGGCCTCGACGCCCGGATTTTCGACGCCCGGTGTCGTTCTAAAAGAGTCACACCCATTGGCTTTGCTGATAAAGAATCCTCTCTAAAGTTATCTAGCTCCTATGTGGGTCAGATCGCCAGGATAAACAAGGTAGCTCCAACCCAAAAAGAAGCCGACAGCCAGCACGATGAGTGCCGATGTAATGGATATGAGCCAAGAGCTTCCTTCTCTCGCTGTTGCAGGGGCCCGCGTGAATGGTCCCTCTACAGGGGTTTCTCCCTCTTCGGGTTGGAAGAGTTCTTCTTCGATATCGAGTACTAGAGCGCGCCAGTGCCTTTGCAGAAGTTGACCGGCTATGTTTTACCCAGATCCATATCGACGAGAGAAATATCCCGGCAATGGGTATCAGGGGCGGAGGTCCTGGCCATGTATCGGCCCACCGTTCACGGCGAAAGCAAACAGTCCGCTGTCGACCAGTAGGAAAAAGTTGTTTCTCGTCCAGATCAGTGAGGGATGGAGACGAGCTGGGCGATCGCTTCGGTGTATGCGTGTTCGATCTACTGTGCGCTTTTCATGACGGGTCTTCCCGGGATCAAGGGGTCCCTTGCGGCTCTTCATCATCGGCCGCCGATGATGATCCGCTAGACGTGGCCTCCGTGGTTTCCTCCGGTTCTTTATCGTCCGTTATCGCCGATTCGCTGGAAGCCTCTTCCACGGTTTCTTGCTCAGGTCCTTTGTCGACCATGGCCGGTGGCGATGCGGTGGACGCACCCTCCGTGGTTTCTTCCAGCTTTTTCAGCAGGTCGGCTCGGCTCCGGTCGGTCAGGTCCTCGACCTCGTAGCCGGCGAGCTTGAAGCTTTGGGGTCGGTTGGAGGCTTCGAGTAGGTAACTATCGCCTTCCGCAAACTTGGTAATCCGGTAGCGGATGGCCTCGCCATCGGTGAGTACCGCCTCGAACTCGATGGGGTCGGCTTCCGTATCCGGGGCGGGAGCCTCTTGTTTGCCGGCCAGGGTGCTGAGAAAGTCGATGTTGGTCAGAGTACGGACTCGGTCTTCGACGGCCACTTGGTCTTGCTCCTCACCTTCGGTCAGGTCCGCAAGTTGCCAGCCATCGTCTGTGCGTTCCAAGGCCAGGCCGGCGAAGGTGAGCTGCCGGATGGCTTCCGGATCCAGGTGGAGCAGTGTCCGGTCGCTCCAGCCGTCCGCTCGGTCCGGGGCGTCGTAGAGGCCGAGCTCCGCCTCGTAGATGGCCCCATCGCCTTCGGCGCGCACGAACAGGTGCCGAAATCCGGGGGAGTCGCCCAGGTAGAGAACTACGGGCGGGGCATCGCCGACCTCCAGAGTCAGCTTGCGCTCGAAGGTCTGGTCCGAGACCTTGAAGCGTTTGAGTGCCGCTTCCGATGTGGCCACCGGCAGGCCCTTGCGCAGGCCCTCCAGCTTGGTGAGCAGGGTGGTTACCTTGTGCTCGGCGGCGGGAAGGTCGGCCAGGGATGGGATGATCCAGCCGTCCGCGGTCTTAGTTACCTGCACCGGCTCTTTCTCTGGAGTCCGGACGCGGATGCCGGTTACCTGTTCCGGGTCGAAGACGAGGAGGGGGCCTGTGGATTCCGCGGGGCCCGATTTCCCCATCCCGAACCCCAGGGCAAGGGAGGCCAGGATCTGTAGTACCAACAGTGTGCCGAGGATGATGACCAGTGGCGAGAAGAGGGTATCCCCGGTGGTTTTGGTCGGCTCGGTGCCGTGTCCTCGATCTTGGGTCTTTGTCGGCATGATTTAGGACCTCCCTGCGGATAGGATCGTCCGGTAATGGCTTCGACGTTGGCTCCGGCTACGTCGGTATAGGCCGTAGACCAGGGTGAGACCCGCCAGGGCCAGGGCGTAATTGAGATATTCCCAGATCATCTGGTGGTTCCGGGTCAGGGGTCTGAGCAGCCGTGAGTATTGGCCCCGCCCGCGTAGGCTCAGCAGGCCACGGTCTTCCAGGGACCAGTCTACGGCATTTTGGATCAGCTCCAGGGGTTTGGTGTAGAGGGTTCGGGTAGCTTCCGTGGCGAGGCTGATGGCGGTGTCCGTCAGGAAGCTGGCAGAGCCGATCAGGATCAGCCGGGCCGAGGGGGGCGAGGTCTCCACGACGCTCGATATCGTCGGCTGGGCCGGCTTCTTTTTCTCCTCTGCTGCTTCCGTTGCTTGCGATTCGGTGGTCGGCTCCTCGTCCGCTTCTTCTGCCTCCTCCGCAGCTTCCAGCAGGGGCGAAGGCTTGCCGGCAAAGAAGGAGCCAAAGCGGCCCCGGACCGCGACCGCCAAGAGTCGGCTGCCCGGGTCCTTCCCTATGGTGAAGCCGAGGGGACCGTGGGTCTCGAAGTCGGGCCGAATGTCGGCGGATTCATTGACCCAGGATTCCGCCGAGCTCTTCAGCAGCTCGGTCACCTGGCGGTCTCGGTTTTTCTCCGGATCGATCTTCAGGGGCGAGGCCCAGTTCAGGGTGATTTGCCCGAGCCCGGAGGTGATGCCCGTCTCCTGGTCCATGCCCTCGTCACGGATATCCGGGAAGTAGGGGTAGGCGATCTTCCGGATTTCTTCGATCAGGAATCCTGCTACTTCGCGTTGCATGGGGATCGGGAAGGGGGTGCTCTGCCGATCCAAGACCAGGGTCGGCTCGAGCTCGATGCCTTGATGGGTCAACCATTCCTCCAGGCCTGTCAGTTGGCTCCGGGCGTGGATGGTATTGCCGCTAAAGTCCAGATGGTAGGGCGAGGCGGCGAGGACCACCGTCCCCCCCTGCATCAGGAATTGGTCGATGGCGAAGACCTGTTTCGGGTCCAGGTCCTCGGGTCCGGCCACCAGCAGCAGGTCCGTGTCTTCGGGGATGGTGCCCTGATCGAGCGTTGCCCGCTTGAGGGTCATATTGGCCGTCAGGCTTTCCTCCAGCGCGCTGTAGCCCGGGCCGGACGACGCCATGAATCCGCCACCGGTCCGGGGCGGTGTGTAGAGGGCCACTGTCTTGAGGAAGCCGGGTGCGAAGCGTTTGATTCCAGCCTCAATGCCCCGTTTCATCCCGGCCTTGTCGAACTCCTCGGGCAGGGGAATGGGAAGGGCCTGATCGCCGGATTCCAAGACCATATAGAAATGGAAGGATTCGGGGCTCAACAGGTTCAAGACCAAGGGTTGGAAGCCGAAACGTTCTTTGATCTCGTGCTCCAGAGTGCCGTCGCCGGCGGCCGGGTCCCGGACGTCGAAGGTGAACTTGCCGTCGGCGTCTTCCGCCAGCTCGGCGAGTACCGCCCGTAATTCTTCCAACAGACCGGGCAGGGGCTCTGGCAGCTTGTCGACCGTCGAGATGTAGCCGTGGAAGGCCACGGGTCGGGTCAACTCCTGGAAGATATCGCCTCCGCCCTGGTAGCCGTAGAGCAGCTTTTTGATGGTCCGGGTGATGTCGTGCTCCGGGTTGCGCAGGCGCACCTCCAGCTCTCCCTCGCCCGGGTCCCGGACCTCGATGAGTTCGCGGAAGCTCAGCTTTTCGTGGCGGTCGCCGTACTGGATCAGCAGGTCAAAATAGGAGTTCACCACCGCCGCCTGGTATTTGCTGGCGGTTTGGAAGGCCACCGGGCGGATGCCGTAACGCTCCCCGGTCTCCCGCTCTAGCTCGGGCTCCTCCATCGGATCGACGAATTCCACCCGGATGCGGCCGTCGCCGGCGACCTCGTACTCCCGCAACAGGTCCCGCAGCTGGGGTACCAGGGGGGCCAGCAGTGGATGGGTCCGGGCACTGAAATAGCCGCGGATCAGCAACGGCTCCCGGATCTGGTCCAGGTAGTTGTGGGTGGCCTCGGAGATGGAGTAGATCCGTCCCTGGGTGATATCTGCCCGCATCCAGTCGATCTGGTGCAGCCACAGGTTGGCGACCAAGAGGTTGGTCGCGAATAGCCCGGTGACCAGGGCACAGCGTCGGTGGCGCTTGGGGTTTGCGGTGGCCTCGGCCCAGCGCAGCTTCTCCAGCGAGTAGACGTTGAAGGCCAGGAACAGGCCGACGATACCGAGATAGAAAGAGAGATCGCGTAGGTCGATAACGCCGCGGGTGATGGATTCGAAGCGCGAGCCGCTACCCAGCAGCTCCAGGATCTCGCCGCCGCGGTGTCCCAACAGGCCGGTGAGGGCATCCGAGCCCAGTAGAAAGAACAGCCCACACACCAGGGTGCTGCCGATGAGGCTGACGATGGGATTGTCCGTGCGGGCGGAGACGAAGAGGCCGATGGCGATATAGGCCGCGGCCAGCAGCAGGGTGGCCAGATAGGCCCCGAGCACGGGTCCCCAGTCCAGGGGCCCGAGGAGCGAGATGGTGATGGGCAAGGGTAGGGTGAGCACCAGGGCCACCGCCACCAGGGCCAAGGCTGCCAGGAATTTGCCCAGCACCAGGCGCAGGGGTGACACCGGCAAGGTGAGTAGGATCTCCAGGGTGCCGGCGCGGCGTTCTTCGCTCCACAGGCGCATGGTCAGTGCCGCCACCAGGAAGATGAGCAACACCGGCATCCACTCGAACAGGGGACGGGCGTCCGCCAGGTTGCGGGCGAAGAAGGCCTCGACCCAGAAGAAGACGAACAGGTTTACCGCCAGAAAGGCGCCCAAGAAGATGTAGGCCACCGGCGAGGCGAAGAAATCCCACAGCTCCTTGCGGGCGATGGACCGGATCTCAGACATGGGGCTCCTCCTGTTGCCGGCTGACCGCGCCGAATAGGGTCTCCAGGTCCCGGGCCTCCGGTTGCAGGCCGTACAGGTCCCAACCGGCCGCACTTACCGCACGGGCGACCAGGGGAGCGGTCCCGGCCGGGTCGGCGGTGTCCAGGGCGTAGCGGTGGCGGCCGTCCAAGGTCCCCATGGGCTCCACGGCGGTCACCGGGTCCGGCCCCATTAGCACCGGGGTCGCCTGCTCGGGGGTCTGCATCAGGGCCACGAGCAGGCGCTGCGGGTTGCTCAGGGCGTCGAGCTTGGAGTTCAGGGCCAGGCGTCCAGCGCGCATGATGAGCACCCGGTCGCAGACGGCCTCGACCTCTTGCAGGATATGGGTCGATAAGATCAGGGTCGCGTGCTCGGCCAGCTCCCGGATCAGGGTCCGGATGTGTTGGATCTGGGATGGATCCAGTCCGTTGGTGGGCTCGTCCAGGATCAAGACCCGCGGCCGATGCAGAATGGCTTGGGCCACGCCGACCCGCTGGTGATAGCCGCGGGAGAGGGTGGCGATGACCTGGTCCGCCTTGGGCCCCAGGTCCGTGCGTTCGATGGCATCGCGGATCGCGGTAGGGCGCTCGGACGGCGGTAGGCCGTGGAGGGTCGCCTGGTAATCCAGAAAATCGATCACCGTCATTTCCGGGTATAGGGGGCAGTTCTCCGGTAGATAGCCGATGTGCTGCTGGACCGCGCGCCTTTGCCCGCGGATATCGAGACCCTCGATGAGGATGTCCCCGGCGTCCGGCTCCAGGTAGCCGGTGAGCACCTTCATGACGGTGGTCTTACCGGCCCCGTTGTGGCCTAAAAGACCCACGACCTCGGAGTAGCCGATGTCGAACGAGACATCGTCCACGGCCTTGAGGTCGCCGTAGCTGCGGGTGAGTCGTCGAACCTCGATCATGCAAAGGCCCCTTGCTATGTTCTCTATTGCCGGTCAGATGTTGGAAGAACCCGGGAAGGACCGCCGATTTGCGGGGGAGTTCCCGAAGCCTAAGATTTTAGCCGAAAGTCGCTTTCCAACCCAACAGGGTGAAAAGGGGGCAGGACTCCAAATGATCATCACGGCTGAGACAAGCGGTTGTTCAGGTAAGCAAGCCGGGAAGGTCGGATTATCTACCCGATCCTTTGGAGTGCGCCGGTTTGAACGCCCTGGCCTGATCGGACCCTGAGAGTAAAGATTACTCATGCAGCCATACCGAAATATCGATAACATCGGCTCGGTTGTTCCATCGGAAGCTCTTTTTTGCCGCCAATGAACGCAAATCAATCGAGATCGGCCCGCCACATCAGCGACGCCTCCTGGCCCCTTAGAAGCTATCTAAAAACTAACTATCCTGTAAGGTGGGCTATGCCCACCAACATACTACGTCTGACCGGTGGGCACAGCTCACCCTACGGGTACTTATATATGTAAGTCAATAGGTTAATTCTTAGCCGGCCTGTGGTCTCGGTCTACGAGGTCGATTCCTACCCGTGCACCGCCAAGTCGATCCTGGGTCTTGAACAACCGCCCGAGCGGAAACGGCCGCGACCAGAGCACAAACGCACCTGGGCCCGGGGGGAGGCCGATCAAGGGACGGTGATTGAGCGGGCCTTTGCGAAGCCGCGCGCCATGATCCTGACCAGCAGATGCGCTGGGTGGTGTTGACCGACGGCCAGGCAAACCTGCTGCGCCAGGTCTCGGCCATCGCCAAGCGCTATCCGGTCGATCCCGTGGTGGTCCAGGATTTTGT
>Ga0056123_1000145_pt1 | contig 14610 bp, 15 predicted proteins | sample WorMetHEROISLAND_3_FD_71122 | JGI IMG/M metagenome (GOLD analysis project Ga0056123, IMG submission 71122) | Marine gutless worms symbiont microbial communities from Max Planck institute for Marine Microbiology, Germany - Olavius sp. 3 HERON ISLAND ...
CTAGTTTGTGGCCTTAAACTACGATGAAACCGCTCAATTTGTCAAGTTACCGCAGAGATCTCATTAGAATTAAGAGACTACTCTTTTATTTTATCACAGACATACCAGCATTGGCACCTTTTATAAAGAGCGTCTGTTGATTCTGCTATCATGGCGTCAGGGGCCTACCGGCCGTCAGCGGGACGGGATCTGTCCGCAGCAGGTCGGCATTATTGCAACCTTCATAACCCGTGTCAATCCGGTAAACCCCTTGCCGTATCATTTACTCCAAAGATTGCCTTGACGGGGCACAGACTTTCTGTTTTTCAGCAGTGTTGGGAGCGCGGCATGATCCTCCTTGGCAAATCATGCCGTTTCAGGTGGCGGCTTTTCAAATCCCACCGTGATACTGTAAGAAAATTTCTGATGCCAAAATCAGAAATTGCCCAATTGAAACCCATGTCAAAACCAACTATCTTCTGTTTACCTTCTTGGAAATTATTGTAGGTGGGTTTTGGCATCATTGATTTATATTTATAAGGTCTATCCGAAACCGCCGAACCATTGACCCAATCGAAAGGAGTAAAGGATGAAAAAAACACTGTTTACGACCATCGCCGTGATTGCGGCCCTCACCCTGGGGCTCTCTTTTGGCGCCGTCGCCCTGGCTAAAGAACGCGTTATCTTTGGCGGCGGCCCCGCGGGCGGCACCTTCCAGGTGGTGGCCAACGCCATTCAGGTTTATGACCCGGTCAAAGAGATGGAGGACATGTCCGTCAAGGCCCAAACTTCCGCCGGCTCGGTTGAAAATTTACGTAAAACCGATGCGGGTAAACAGCAGATGAGCGTGGTTTACTCGGGCCATGTCTGGCTGGGCCGCGAAGGCAAAATGAAAAACGACACCAAGAAGTATGAAAATGTCATGGCCGTGGCCTGGCTCTACGGCGCCCCGGCACAGTTGGTGGTCAAGAAAGATTCGGGGATCAAGAGCGTCAAAGACCTCGCAGGTAAAAAAGTGGGTGTGGGCAACGCCGGTTCCGGCGCCTTTGCCAACTGCGAGCTCTTTTTCACCCATATGGGCGTGTGGGATAAAATCGAACGCAACGCCATGGGTTACAACGACGCCGCCGCCGCTTTCGGCAACAATCAGCTGGACGCTTTCTGGCTCTTTACCGCTTTTCCCAGCGGTGCAGTGATTATGGCGGCCCAGACCAACGATATCGCCATGATTGACCTTGAGGCTGACGCGGAAGCCTCCGGCTTTTTCGAGGGCTATCCCTATTTTGGCAAACTGGCCGTCCCCGCGGGAACTTACAAAGGGGTGGACGTTGATGTTCCTTCCTTCCAGGACAGCGCCCTGTGGGTTGCCCACAAGGACGTTCCTGATGACGTGGTCTACAAACTGCTGTCGGCCATATACACCGAAGAGGGGCTGGCCCATATGATCGCCCAGAAAAAGACCTTTAAAAACATGAACCTCGATACCGGCGCCACCAATATTGTCACCCCGTTCCATCCCGGTGCCGAGAAGTTCTGGAAAGAGAACGGCAAACTGTAAAACAGATTATTAACCTCTTGATTTAGCAGAAAACTTGTGGTGTAAAGGGTTAGAGGCATACGCCTTTAACCCTTTTTACACATCCACAGCGTGGGGGTGATCCGTGTATAGCAAGCTCAACCCGGTCGAAAAAATCGTATTTGATGTGCTGGCTGTTTTGCTGGTGTTGTTCTATTCGTACTCTGCGGTATTGCAGCCGGCATCCACCGAGTATCATCGCGGGATCTATGTCATCATTACCTATGTGCTGGTTTTTTTGACCTACAAGTCGAAAAATTCCATTTTGCGGGTAGTGGATTATATCCTGCTCTTTTTGTCGATCTTTACCGTCGGATACTGGATCATTAATTTTGAGGCCATCAACTACCGCACCGGCGCGGAAACGCCGTTTGACATGGCCGTGGCCATCGTTGGTGTACTCATCGGTATTGAGCTGGCCCGCCGGGTGGTGGGCAATGTGTTTGTTATTATCGGTACCCTGATGCTGGTGTACGGAGTCTACGGTAATCTGGCGCCCGATCTCTTCTCCCATGCCGGCGCCACCTTTCCCGAACTCTGTACCAGTATTTTCTATAAAAGTGACGGCGTCTTCGGCATCATGGCCAACGTGCTGGCCACCTACGTGATATTATTTGTGTTGTTCGGAGCCTTTTTGGAGGCCAGCGGCGCGCAGCGCTTTTTTATCGATTTTCCCCTGGCCGCTGTGGGCCACAGAGTCGGCGGCCCGGCCAAAGTTTCCGTGATTGCCAGTGGTCTTTTCGGCTCCATTTCCGGAAGCGCCATCGCCAACACCGTTTCAACCGGCGCCTTTACCATTCCCATGATGAAAAAAGCCGGTTTCAGGCCCCATATTGCCGGCGGCATCGAACCGGCCGCCTCCATTTCCGGCATGTTTATGCCGCCGATCATGGGGGCCGGTGGTTTTATCATGGCCGAACTTACCGGAATGCCCTATTCGTGGATCATGCTGGTAGCCATCTTTCCGGCCGTCATGTACGTTTTCAGTGTCTTTGTCATGGTGCACTACGAAGCCAAGATGTACAACATCAAGGGTGAAAAAAGCGCAGAGGACGCCATGACCATTTTCAAGGATCAGTGGCTCTATATCGCCCCGCTGGTGGTGATCACCATCCTGATGCTGGCCGGTTTTTCGCCGGGCTACTCGGCTATTATCGGCATCGCCACCTGTATTGCCGTGAGCCATAAAACCGCCGACACCAAGATCGATCTGACCATGGTATGGATCATGGTGGTGGTACTGCTGGGGGTGCTGTTACCCCGGTTTGCAACTATGATCAGCCAATTGGGCGCAGGGCTGGACAGCGCCTTGGGCGCCAAAAGCCTCTTTAAAAGAAACTTGCTGCTCTTTGCGGGGATCATCGTCGCGGTGGTGATCGCGCTGATGCGTCACCGCCGCGGGGCGGATGTTAAAGGGGAACTGGTCAAGTTTGTGGAAGCGTCCCGCAAGGGGGCCGAAAACAGTTTGAAGATCGGCGCCACCGTCGGTGTGATCGGTATTATCATCGGCGTGTTGACCTTCAGCGGTCTGATTTTGACTTTTGCCGATATTGTCATCGAACTGGCCGCCGGACGATTGTGGCTGACGATTCTCTTTATCGCGCTGGCCTCATTGATCCTCGGCATGGGGGTTCCGGTGACAGCGGCCTACCTGATCACCGCCGTTGTGGCGGTTCCGGCCCTGACCCATCTGGGGGTCAACGAGATGGCAGCCCACATGATCGTCTACTGGCTCAGTCAGGACTCCAACATCACGCCGCCGGTCTGTATTGCCGCCTTTGCCGGGGCCACTATCGCCAAGGCCAATATGTGGCGAACAGCATTTGCCTCGTTTAAATTCGCCAAGTTTCTCTATTTAGGGCCCTTCCTCTTCGGGTATGTGCCGGCCTTTTCCCTGGACGGCAGCGCAATGGATATTGTAAAGGCGTTCATTTTAATCATCATCGGCACCTACGCCTATGCGTGGTTTCTGAGCGGTATCTGGGTTACATATGTAAAGAATCTCTTCTCCCGCAAGGCCGCGGCGTAGCATTAAATCGAAGAAGCGGTTACCTCAAGGGGCCGCCTCACCCAAAGGCGGCCCTTTTGTTTGGAACGTCCGGTATGGTGTACCCGTTCAGACAATTATGGTGTTTTGACTTTTTACGGGTACACCAGATATTGCATGGCGGAATTTTATTTTAAGGGTAAAAGACGACTTCAGAAAACCTAAAATATAAAATTTTGCCGATCTTTTTCTTTGTTTTGTGCATAACGAGTGGCTGTTCGACGGTCAAGGCGGTATCTATAATACAAGGAGGCACCCCACACCTAGAATCATCAAACAAGGGAAATGTGAATGTAAATATCTTCGAGATGGCTCATTTTTTAATTGTACAGGCGCAAATTAACAATTCTTCCAACCTGTATAATTTTATTATTGATACAGGTAGCCTAACTGTTATTGATGAAAAAAGACTGGCAGTATTGCGCAAGATCGTTGATGCCCTCGCAAAGATCGGGGCTCAAGATGCTGGTGGAGGGGGATTGGGCTATAGGAATCAGTTGAGGACACCGTGAATGAGGCTTTTTACGACGCCGGCAAGGAGATAAAGGTGAAAGTCAGCAGCGTAAACGAAATGCGGCAAATGGATCACGATGCGATCACCCGTTACGGGATTGCCGCTGAATTGCTCATGGAAAACGCGGGCAAGGCGGCTTTTACTCTGTTGAACCAAAAAATGCCTGTTGCCGGAAAAACTTTTGTCATTGTCTGCGGCGGCGGCAACAACGGCGGCGACGGCTTTGTGGTGGCGCGTCATATCATCAGCCGCGGTGGCCGACCCGTGGTGTTTCTCCTTGCAGGCGCCGAAAAATATCAAGGCGCAGCCAAAGTCAACCTGGACATCATCTCCAAGCTGTCATTGGAGACTGGCCCACTCAAAGGTATTTCCGGGTTTGAAGAGGCCCTTCGCAGATGCGACGGCGTCGTGGACGCCATCTTTGGCACCGGATTGGCCCGCGAAGTGAAAGGGCGCTACGCCGAGGTGATCACCGCGATCAACGCGAGTGGGAAACCGGTTTTGAGCCTTGACATTCCATCGGGGGTGAACGGCGACAACGGCCGGGTGATGGGTGTTGCTGTCCAAGCGGATTGGACAGTCACCTTTGGGCTGGTCAAATATGGGAACCTGCTCTATCCGGGCGCCCAAAAAGGCGGTGAGCTCGCCGTGACCCACATCTCTTTTCCTCCCGAACTTTACGACTCTCCCGGCTTAAAAGTTGGCATCAACCTACCCGGACCGTTACCGGAACGAAACCCGGCGGGGCACAAAGGGATTTTTGGTAATGCGCTTTTTGTGGCGGGTGCGCCCACCTATTTTGGCGCCCCATACTTGGCGGCCGTGTCCTTTTTAAAAAGCGGAGGGGGGTACAGTCGCCTGGCCTGTCCCGCCTCCATGGTTCCCCATCTTGCACAAAAAGCCGGTGAAGTGGTGATGGCGCCCATGGCGGAAACCGATACGGGAACGATAGCTTTATCCAATGTTGATCAGCTATTGGCGCTCTCCCGTCAAATGGACTGGGTGGTCGTGGGACCGGGTCTTTCGTTGGATTCGGAAACCGCCGAATTAGTGGTTCAGCTAACTTCAAAGGTGGATGTGCCTTTGCTGATTGACGGTGACGGACTCACCGCTGTTGCAAATCATCCTGACGTGCTTCGGCAGCGCAAAACACCTACCATCCTGACGCCCCATCCCGGTGAAATGAGTCGACTGGCGCATCTGTCTCCGGACGAAATTAGGCAAAACCCCATCACCATTTTACAGGAGTTCTGTTCTGATTTGCAAAGCATCGTTGTTCTCAAAGGGGCGCATTCCCTGATCGGCTTGCCGGACGGTTCGGTCTTTATCAATCTGACCGGTAACAGCGGTATGGGCAGTGCCGGCTCCGGAGATGTCCTGGCCGGGACCATTGCCGCCATGGGCGGATTGGGCCTGGAGGTGGCAAGCGCCGTTCGTTGCGGTGTGTTGGTACATGGCCTGGCCGGTGATCTGGCGGCGGAAGCCATCGGCGAAGACGGGATGACCGCCGGTGATATGTTACGCTATCTTCCCTCGGTGCTGAAAAAATATCGGGGCGAAAAGGTTTCCAAATGGTTCCAAACCCGTTACGGCCCCGGTCGTTGTTAACGATTAAGGCGGTAATTTCAACTGCGACCCGCCACACGACCTTCCCCAAAATTGCACCAGGCCGCTGCGTGATCAAATCCAAGCTGCCGCCGATAACCCGACCGTTCCGGAATCCAGTGGTTTTGGTGGGGATCGCCGCTGTTTTGGCTGCCTTCGCAGCCAGCCTTTTTGGATTTTGGGAATTGCGGCTGCCTTTTTGGCTTACCCAAACCGCGGCAAAATCCTATGCCGGTTATTAAGGTGGATCTTACCGGTAAAAGGAGCCGTCAATTTGAACCGATCTTGATGAGGTACGATGTCAAAGGGGTTCCGACGGTGGTGTTTATCACTGCTGCCGGAAAGGAATGCAAAGATCTGCGTCTTGTTGATTTTGAAAAGCCGGCTCAATTTCTAAACCGTATGATGGTCCTGGACCCGAAGCCGATTATATGACCGATGAATATTTTGAGCTGGATCTACCGGTGGCGCCGGCGGTAATGGTTCAGGAAGAAATCGTTACAGAGGGCGCCGATAGCGCCCAAGAAGATCTGGAGGCGGCGATTTTCCGAAAATTGGAGCTTGAAGAACCCGTGGTGGCTGAAAAAGGGCTTTTTCAGCGCCTTTTTAAATGGTAAGCGGGCAGATGCGATGACAACGGCACACAACATTCTTAAAGTAGATCTTTCGACGGCCGCCATATCGACGGCACCGCTGCCGATGTCAACAATACAACGCTACATCGGCGGCCGGGGATTCAACGTCGGATATCTCCATGCCCATCTTCCTATGGATGTTGACCCGTTGGGGCCGGAGAATATCCTGATGATCTCCGCCGGCCTTTTGACCGGTACCGAAGCGCCGTCCTCTTCGCGGGTTCATATTAGCGCCCGCTCACCCCAGACCGGGCTTATCGGAAACTCCAATGTGGGGGGACGCCTGGGTGCCAGGCTCCGCGATTTTGCCATCCATTCTTTTATCATCCAAGGCCGCGCAGAGCATCCGGTCATCTTATATGTACGAAAAAAGGGTGTTGAGATCAGAGACGCCACCTCGTTGTGGGGACTCGACACCGTGGCGACCCAGGCGGCGCTTGAAAAAGAGCTGGGTGACCGTCGGGTAACGTCTATTGTCATCGGACCGGCAGGGGAAAACAAAATCCCTTTTGCCTGTTTGATCACCGATGCCGATCACGCCGCCGGCCGCACGGGTATGGGCGCGGTGATGGGGTCGAAAAATTTAAAAGCCATTGTTTTTGCAAAACCGCCCCCAAAAACGCCAAAACCCCTCACGCCCGCGGCACGGCAGGCCGTTGATCATTATGTCGGGCTGATCAAATCTTCACCGGAATATAAAACCTTTCGCCAGTACGGCGGGGCCGGTTACATTACCTGGGCTGATGAGATGGGCATTATGCCCACCCGCAATTTCCAAAAAACCCGTTTTGAGGGTGTCGAGCAGCTGGATGGCCGCCGTCTCGAAATCCATAAGGTGCGCTCCCGTGGCTGTTCTCGTTGTGCCATCCAATGTAAAGCCGAACTGAAAATGAAAGCAGGAAAATTTGCGGGACAGCGTTTGCACCGACCGGAATTTGAGTCGCTGATGGTGTTAGGGGCCAAATGCGGCCTTGATGACGCCGAGGCCGTCACCTATCTGGACAACCTTTGTTCCCGATTGGGAATGGATATTTTATCCGCCGGCTCAATGATCGCCTTTGCCATGGATCTTTTTGAACGGGGGATTATCAACCGTGATGATACCAATGGGCTGCCGCTTACGTGGGGCGACACGGCGGCCATGGAGACGCTTTTACGGCAAATGGCCCATAATGAGGGTTTTGGGAAGATTTTAGGGAAAGGGGTGAAAGCAGCCGCAGAAACCATTGGCGGCAATGCCGTTGAACTGGCGCCCCATGTCAAAGGGTTGGAGGTGACCGCCTATCACCCTGAAAATTTGTTGGGTGCGGCTTTGGGGTATATGGTTTCCAGCCGGGGCGGTGATTATGTTTACGCGTCCATGGAGTACCGCTGGTCGCCGGAAAAAGCGCAGGCTGAGTTGGGGTCGCCGTTGGCTGTGAATCGTCACTCTGCGGAGGCCAAGGGGATACTGGTCCGGCGGGCCATTTTAGTCAATATTGTCCTGGACAGTTTGGGGCTTTGCCGGGTTCCGGCACTCACCTGTATTGGTGATTTTGATCTGCGTCATGAAGCCGATTTAGCGGCGGCCATTACCGGCCTGCCCATTGCCGCCAATGCACTCTTTTTGGCCGCCGACCGCATTGCCGCCCTGGAGAGGCTCTTTAATTTGCGACAGGGGCTTTTTGCGGAAGAAGACCGCCTGCCTCCGCTTTTTTTTATAAAGGAAGGTCAAAAGCTGACCTTGGAACGGATGAACCAAATGCTGGCTGAGTTCTATGATGTCATGGGATGGGGCCGGGGTGGGCGACCGACACCGGAAAAGCTCGAAGCATTGGGCATCGTCAACCGGTCTGCATCTGTTTAGACGCAAACAGGATGTACGTATCAAATGCAGGTTCATCCTGATTGAATTGGGAGTGTTCACGGAATTTAAATGTCACTACCAACCGGAATGGAGGTGGAGAGTGATTCAGACCTCACGAACCCAAACACGTAGTGTGGAAATGCGGGTTTTGACCGATGACCAAGTCTGGGAAATCCGGCAGGCCGCCTTTGAAGTGATCGAGAAATCGGGCTTCCGGTGTCTCCATGACGGTGCGATCAAAATGCTGGCCGCCGCCGGCGCCCAGGTCAAAGACGATATTGTCAAAATTCCTCGTTTTATCGTGGATGGCTGCCTGGCTATGGTTCCCCAGGGTTGGACCATCTACAATCGCAACGGCCAACGCGCCATGGAGGTGGAAGGACGGAAGAGTTATTACAGTACCTCCACGGCCAGTCCCAACACCAAAGATGCGTTGACCGGCGAGTACCATGAAACCCGGGTTCAAGATATTGCCATCGGCGCCAAAGTGGCCGACGCGCTCCCCCACATCAATTTTGTAATGCCCATGGGGTCGTCCCAGGATGTGGACGGCAATGTGGCCGATCTGCACGAATTTGAGGCGGTGGCCACCAACACCACCAAGCCGGTGGTCTTTATTGGTTATACCCCCACCGGTTGTGAGTATGTCTTGGAAATGGCTTCCATAGTTGCCGGAGGCGCTGATCGCTTGCGGGAAAAACCCTTTGTCATTCTCTATCCCGAGGCCATTTCTCCTTTTGTGTTTCCCCAAGAAGTGGTTGACCGTATCTTTATTGCCGCCGACCGGTTTATCCCTCAAGTACCCGGAGCTACGGCGCAACCGGGGGCCACAGCGCCCATGACGTTGGCAGGAACGGTTGTCCAGGTTACCGCCGAAGCATTAATCCATATTGTGTTGGCCCAACTCCGCAACCCCGGCTGCCCGGTTTCCATGAGCGGCAATATGGGAATTTTGGATATGTCCACCGCGCTGATGGCGTTGGGTGCCCCCGAAGGCAGCCTGGGATTGGCGGCTCAGGCCGAAGTGGCCCAATCGTTTGGGCTTCCCACCTGGGGGTTGGCCGGAGCCACCGACGCCAAATGTCTCGATGCCCAGGCCGGAATTGAAGGGACATTCAGTATATTAAGCCAAGCTCTGGCGGGGTTGAATCTCATCCATGATGTCGGATACATGGCCAGCGGCATGGCCTGTTCCTGTGAGCAGTTGGTGATGGGTAATGAAATTATCGGCATGACCAAACGGTTTGTGGAGGGTGTTACCATCAATGCCGATACATTGGCCCGGGATGTCATTGCAGCGGTGGGTCCCGGCGGCAACTTTTTAACCCAGCGGCACACGTTGGATCATTTGCGCAAGGAACTGTGGCAGGCCGCACTGCTAAACCGGCAGCCCATCGAAACCTGGAAAGAGAGCGATCATGCAACCATGGAAACCCGGGTGAAGGATGAACTGCATAAGATTATAAAGAGCCATGAACCGGAACCACTGGACGGTAAGATTTCAGAAGAGCTTTGTCGCCTGAAACAAGACGGGGAAAAGGAGATTTTAGCCCGTTTTGAAAAAGGGTGATTTTATCTATTCATCCGGTCCAAATTTTTAGCATATTGCGGCAGGGTGTCCCGTAAGCAAAACGAATTATCGTTTAACCATTTGGAAATAAATTAAATATTGACGAAAAATGCATAAACATGTCGATATAGGTGTACTAAGGATAGCTTATTTAGAAACGGGACAAGCAAACGGAAGAACTGCAATCCTCCTTCATGGATTTCCGTATGATGTGCATTCTTATGACGAGGTAACACCAATTCTGGTTTCAAATGGTTACCGTGTAATTGTACCCTATTTGCGTGGGTATGGGCCAACAGAATTCACAGACGCCAATACGCTTCGTTCAGGTCAACAAGCTGTACTTGCTCATGATCTTCTGGCATTTATGTATACACTCAATATTTCTAAAGCTGTACTAGCTGGTTATGACTGGGGTGGTAGGGCGGCATGTATTGTTGCAGCGCTTTGGCCTTCACGTGTTCAAGCACTTGTTTCGGTTGGAGGATATAATATTCAAAATATTCCTGAGTCAGTTGAGCCACAAACTCCAGAAAATGAACATCGCTATTGGTACCAATATTACTTACATTCTGAAAGGGGTAGGTTAGGGCTACATAGAAACCGCCGTGTGTTCTGTAGGTATCTTTGGCATCTGTGGTCTCCGACCTGGAGTTTCACAAACAAGGAATTTAATCAGACGGCAGACTCATTTAATAATCCTGATTTTGTAGATGTAGTGACTCATTCGTACCGACATCGATTTGGTTTTGTACCAGGAGATCCTTCTGTGGAAAAGACTGAGGTACTTTTGACTAAAATGCCCCAAATACCGGTACCAGTTGTTTCATTGGATGGACAAGAAGATGGGGTAGCTCCTTTGGGTGGGTCTTCAAGTCATCGACGTTTTTTTACTGGTTTTTTTGAACACCGCACAATTCCTAATGCTGGTCATAACCTTCCTCAAGAGGCGCCAGCCGATTTTGCAAAAGCGATGTTGTCAGTTGGTAAAATGGTAAAATAAACATGGCCTAACATCAGCATCCACCGGGCGCTAATCGCGCCGGTGATGCAAGTGTTATAACTCAAGAACCAAATAATGAGAAAATTGTATAAACCAGATACCAGAATGTACACATGATCCCGGCTTACAACGCCACGGATAATTTGAATCTCAAACCGTTCACATTTTTGGTTCACTTTATCACGACCATCTACAAAAATGATTCGCCGTTTCAGTAGTCCGCTGATATCAGAAGGTTACGGAGGCTTTTAAAAACAAAAACGCCGGAATCCTGACGATACCGGCGCTGCCCTCGATAGACCTAATCGTATGTTAGGCCGATTTGATCACTTTCCCCGATTTAATACAGGCGGTACAAGCGGTGATCTTTTTAACCTGACCGCTGGGCAAGGTGGTGCGCACCGACTGTAAATTGGGTTTAAACCACCTTTTGGTAACGTTGTGGGCGTGACTGATATTGTGACCGGAAACCGGTTTTTTACCGCAAATGTCACATTGCCGTGCCATGGTGCAACCTCATATTTGTTTGCCAAATGAATTTAAAAAGCCTAAATAGCCCGGCGTTGGCTAAATGTAAAGGAGTGATGCATTAAAAAATCTTCACCATGCTATCGATACAGGAAATCAACCGTCGGAGTGGCCGATAATGGGCCTGATTTTTTCAACATACTCGGCCGCTTCTCTGGCGGCATCGGTTTCCGGGTATTGGGTCAAGATGGTTTCCATGCGCCTTAGGGCGCCTTTGTAACGCTTGGTTTTAAAGTAGTGGCGCCCCACATAGAGCTCATGCCCGGCCAGGTTTTGGCGGCAGGTGGCAATGTGCTCCCCGGCTCTCTCGGCATAGGGGCTTTGCGGGTGCTGCCGTATCAAACGTTCAAATACATTAATGGCCTGCTGACTCGTCTGCTGATCCCGGTCCACCGAATCCATCTGATCAAAATAACAGCGTCCGATTTGATAAACCACATAGGGTACCGCTTCATTTTGAGGATGGAGATTTTCAAACTCCTCATAGGCCATAATGGCCTGATGGTAATCTTGCATTTTATACAGCGTATCGGCCTTTTTCAGCTCGGCCAGGCTCACATAGGGGCTGAAAGGATACCACTCTTTTAACCGCTCAAAGACCTCCAAGGCATCCCGGTAGCGCCTCTTTTCATAAAGCCGGGTCCCATCCACGGCCAGCTCCCGGGCGGATTTTTCTTTATCCCCTCCCCACGTGCCGCAGCCGGCTAAAAAGAGAATGCAGAGACAGACACAAAAAACTCGTTGAAAAATGTGGATCGGCATGGCGCTCAATCTTAAACCAGTTTGGTGATAATCTCTTCGAGCTTCGATTTGGCTGCGATCCCTACCACCTGCTCTTCCACCTTGCCACCTTTGAAAAAGATCAGGGTCGGAATCGATTTGATACCGTATTTTCCGGGGGTTACCGGGTTGTCATCCACATTGCATTTTTTAAAATGCATTTTGGCATCATAATTTTCAGCCAGCTTTTCGATCACCGGGCCGATGGCGCGGCAAGGACCGCACCAGGGTGCCCAAAAATCGACCAGCACGGGAAGCTCCTGCTCCAATACTTCCGCATCAAAATCATCATCACCGACATCAACGATATTTTCAGCCATGACCTTCCTTTCTGTTGAGCGGTCATCCCGACCAAGCTTGGGCAACACTGCATGAAGACCTCATAACCGCATTTTGGTATGGCCTTCATCAAAATTCGAAATCGTGCTGGAAATAATAGGAAGCCTGATGATTCCTGTCAACAATAGAGACGGATATATCTGGTTTTGAGTGAAATGTGGTTTGCCGGTAGTATTACGAAAAAGATCAGCCCTCTTTTTGTACCATACTTTGAGGGCGTCAATCAGAGGCGCATGACCGATCGTCTTCTGAGGAATGACGTGGTTGTAGATCTTGGCATACCGCTTCAGAGTTTGCTTGAGGGGCTTGCCTGAGTCGAAGTACGGAGTAGTCAGGATATCGCTGATTCTACCGTTGAAACGTTCGACCATGCCGTTGGTCTGTGGGTGTTTGGGCTTGATCAGGCGGTGCTTGATCCCAAATTTGGCGCAGGCCTGATCAAAGGGATGATTCCCGGTCGGTTCTCTTTTGCCATTGGCGATGAAACGGTCGGTGAACTCCTTGCCGTTATCGGTCAGGATGATCCTGATCCTGAAAGGCGAAGCTTCATGCAGGCGTTCCAGGAAGCGCTGTGCGGCAGTGAACGGTCGGATAAACCGGTTATTGGTGTTGCGACTCTTCTAAGCTGCCTGTGCGGCAGTGAACGGGTGGCAACCCACTGATCGAAAGGCCATACATTTCTAAGCTGCCTGTGCGGCAGTGAACAGCACCTTCTGGATCTCGTTACGCATGTTGACTTTCTAAGCTGCCTGTGCGGCAGTGAACCTTGAAAAGGAGGAGAGTTTTTACAGTAGGTCTTTCTAAGCTGCCTGTGCGGCAGTGAACAATGGAGACAATCTCTGAGCGAACATCCGACTTTTCTAAGCTGCCTGTGCGGCAGTGAACCGCCGGATCGCTCGATATGCTCCCATCCGATTTTTCTAAGCTGCCTGTGCGGCAGTGAACATGATTTTTTTCATTTTGATCCCCTCTTTTTTTTTCTAAGCTGCCTGTGCGGCAGTGAACAGCACCTTCTGGATCTCGTTACGCATGTTGACTTTCTAAGCTGCCTGTGCGGCAGTGAACGCATTACTCGCACTCTAACAATCACATCGGTTTTTCTAAGCTGCCTGTGCGGCAGTGAACGCATTACTCGCACTCTAACAACCACATCGGCTTTTCTAAGCTGCCTGTGCGGCAGTGAACAAGAAATTCGACGCCACCGGTCTGTCGCATCTGTTTCTAAGCTGCCTGTGCGGCAGTGAACCAATAACGGATAAGATGACTATTGAATAATGACAAGCACTTATACACTTTACTGCAAAAATACCTATTACTTTTTGATCATTTTTAACCACCTGAAATATATGCAAATTATCAAAGATCAAATAATATTGGTTAAAATAAGGGTACAGTGCTTGTTGGACTTAAACCGTATGTACTGAACCCATCACCAGCCTGTTCATGATCGCAGTCAATTTTTGCAACTATCAAACGATATCGTTTTCTGGAACTCAGGCTTTGGATGTAAATATAGGGAGCAGTACAATACTGCTCTTTACGGTTCTCGTAAGTTGCAAGCGCCTCCTCAAAACTGATACCATGTCGTTTGGCTTTTCTTCTGGCTAATCGTTCATTGTTATTTTTGGGTTGTAAGCGTTTGAAAAAGGCATATTTGCCTATATTGTCAGGTACGGGCTTTATTCGTGTTACGTGAATATAGTCACGAAGTCTTGTCATCCATTTTTCCAGTTTCAATTTCTCTATTTCTTGCTCGGATGGGGCAAAAAGCCGTAGTTTTCGACCCAATTCATGCTGAAGCTCATCATAAGCCGGAAAAGAGACGCCGACGGGTATTTTGTTATTGGAGTCTTCTATTTCAACAAAAGCCAGGTGAAGTTGTTGATAAACCTTGCTCCAGAGAAAGTACAGATGAACCTCTTCATGCGGCAGAATGGTAATTTCCTGATAAACTTTCACAAGTTCGCCTTTTAATCTGATTTGGCACTAAAGACACCGCCACGGATGAGGTTGGCCAGTACAAAGCAACGCTGTTTCGTATCAACCTCTTTATTATTAGTCCAAGCCTTCAATGAACAACCCTGCAGCAAGCTGCAGGGTATCAGAGCTCATTTGAACAGTTTGAGTTGTTGAAGCTCAGCTTGGGGTTTACCTTGGTTTTGGACATATGTTTCAACAGTTCCCCAGT
>Ga0056123_1000146_pt1 | contig 14569 bp, 14 predicted proteins | sample WorMetHEROISLAND_3_FD_71122 | JGI IMG/M metagenome (GOLD analysis project Ga0056123, IMG submission 71122) | Marine gutless worms symbiont microbial communities from Max Planck institute for Marine Microbiology, Germany - Olavius sp. 3 HERON ISLAND ...
CCGCGCCACAATAATGCGGACAAGCAAATCGTGTCCCCGGGGCGAAGGCGAGGTGGCAATCGATCCGGCCCGATTTGGGATCGAAGGCCACGTCAACGACCTCCCGAGGAGCCGGAAGGCCGAGTGCGAGGGTAAACAACGACAATGGGTCCATGATGAAAACCTCCGACGCTTGGCCTGGCGACTGGTTCGAGCCTACAGGAGAAAAGACGGGCACAGAGAGAGTTAGGCTTGGAGCGGGCTACCCGACGCGATGGGAAACAGGGTACTACCCACACCAAATGCAAGAGAGCCCAAAAAATTCCCCTTTCCGTTTCCGGGTCACGAAGGCTCGCAAACAGACTTTTTCAACACCCTCCGAACAAGTCTGCCTCGTCGGACCCGCAAGTGATTTCCGATCTTGCCCCGGAGGACCTTTTTCCGGTATGGGTGCGGCTCTTCTGAAACGACGCGGAGAAACCCGGAGACAAAGGCTCCACTAACCATAGGATGAGTTGTGCCTACCATTGGGCTTACTCGATATCTTCTTTTTTGCCGCAAATGAACGCAAATGGGCCGAATAATACTCGACTGAGGTCCGCGCTCGACCAGCTCGACGGACAAAGCCTTCTCGTACACGGACTCCAAAGACCCAGGACCCAAAACTTTGCCGACCTTAAATGTACACCCGATAGCACGCCGAGAGGTGGGTTTATCCTCGTCGATTTTTCTTGAATAGATTTGCGTTCATTGGCGTTTATTTGCGGCTGCATTTTCTCCCCACAGCGCTTGCTCGATATTTTCCGGTGGGCACAGCCTGCCGCCTAGGCAATACCCGCCGGTGCGGTCAACCTGGCTATGGAGCTTTTCGAATCCACGGGGCGGCGTGGATCGCAACGTCTCAGAACGAGGTAGCATGAAATGGACGATGTGCAAGCTCCACACGATTTTTCAAGGTCCCCTAAATTTTTCGAAGTACCCTTCCGCGGAACTTCGCCATAACGGATAGCAAGCATCTTGTCCCGGACCCCTGCCAAGGGCATTTTCTACCGCTTTTTACGCCTGGTGCCCATGCCTGTCATCTCCATCCTGGTGGGGGTCTTGGTGGGTCTGGCGGTATGGGGTGTGTTGGACCTGATCCAAGGGCAGGCGATCAAGAAGATTACCGACAAGGAGCTTCAGGCGCAGCTCGACCAACGGGCCCAGGAGAGTCTGATCCGATTCGACCAGTATCTGAAGAATTATGTGACCACGGTGCGGTTATTGGCTAATCATCGCCGCCTGGCGGAGTACCTCGAACCTCTGTTCTGGTCGCCGCAAGAAACCTTCGAGCCGGTCATCTATCGCGAGGTCCTTCCCTCCTGGCTAACCGATTTCATTGCCCGCAGCGTGTTTCCCGCACCGAGCCATATTTTGCTGGTGGACACCCGGGGTCGCATCCGGGAAGTCTACCAATCCGGGAGCACCGTGCTGCCGCAGGAGCTGGTTCGGGACGAGGGCGTGGAATTCATGGCGACCGGCCGGGTCCATGCGGTGATCGCCCGCCTCGACGAACGGCCCTATCTGCTAGTGAGCGGTGTGGCTGAGGATATGGGCGGCTATCGAATGGGCCGCCTGATCGCGGTAGTACCCATCGACGATGCCTTGATCGCCGCCTCTCAGCGCGGCTTATCCTCCGGCCGTGCGGCCGTGGCCTTGGTGGATGCGGCCGAGCAGCGCATCCTGGCCAGCATCGACCCGAAATCCTTGCCCCCGGGTACACGGCTCTCCGAGTGGCGGGATACCTATTTGATCACGACCCGGCTGCTTCCCGAGTACGCGGGTACGGATTGGAACCTCTTGTTCGCCACCTTCATCCCCCATTACGCGGTCGAGGAGATGTCCGGTCGGGTGCGTAATTTCGAGCGCCAGCAGCGGGTTAGGGCCGCACTCGCCTATATTGCGGTCTTTACCTTGTTGATTTATCTAGTCTCAGAGCGCCTCAATAAGATACTCAAGCGTATGACCGGATTTTCGCAGCGTGCGCTGGGCATCGAGCATCCGGACTTCGAGTGTGGTGGCAATCGGCTCATGCTGCTCGAGGCCTGGATCCAGCACTTCGTGCAGCTGGTGCTCAAGGCGCGCGAGGAGATGAGCCGCAAGCATGCGAGTGAGATCCACGCGAGCGAGGCCCTCAAGGCCGCCATCATGGAAGCCTCCCTCGACTCCATCGTCACCCTCAGCCGCAAGGGGCAAATCATCGAACTCAACCCCACCGCGGAGCGCACCCTCGGCCTCACCCGCGAGCAGGCTATCGGCAGCAACTTCAGCAAGCGTTTCCTGACCACGGACGGCAGGCGGCGCTTTCTAAGTCTGTTGCGGGACTTGCAGCGCGCCCGGCGCGAGGCTCGAATACCCTTGACGGCCCGCCGCGCGGACGGCTCCGGGCTTCCGGTAGAGCTCTCCGTGGTCTCGATCCGGTTGGATGACAGATTCGTCTACACCATTTATATGCACGACATCACCAACCGCCGGCAAGCGGAGCAGGAGATCAAAAACCTGGCCCGCTTCGTGAGCGAGAGCCCCGACCCGATTCTGCGTGTGAATCCTTCTGGGCAAGTCGTCTATGCCAATACCGCCGGTGCACCGCTGCTGGCAGCCTGGGACACGCGGGAAGGGGGTCGGCTGCCGGCGGAGTGGACCGCGGAAATCGGCGAGGCGTTAGCGAATGGGCATTCACTGGAGCGGGATACGGAGCTCGGCGACCAGGTGTATTCACTGCTGTTCGCCCCGATTCCGGAATTGGGTTATGTGAATATCTACGCCCGGGATATCACGGCGGTACGCCGCGCTGAGCAGGAATCGCGCCGGCACCAGGCGGAGTTAGTCCATGTCTGTCGTCTGAGCACCATGGGTGAGGTGACTACCGGGATGGCCCATGAGCTCAATCAACCACTCTCGGCCATTGTCAATTTCGCCAATGGTTGCAGCCGCCGCCTACAGGGCAACCAGGGACGACCCCGGGATCTGGTGGACGCTATGGGCCAGATCACGCTGCAAGCCCAGCGGGCCAGCGAGATCATCCGCCGACTCCGGGCGTTGGTCGGCAAGCAACCGCCACTCCGATCGCGGGTCGATCTCAACCATCTGGTGCGGGAGGTCTGCTCCTTCGTGGAGTTCGATACCGAACGGATGGGCTTCAGGATCGAGCTCGATCCGGAGCCGAGGGGGATTGCGGTGGACGTGGACCTGGTGCAGATCGAGCAGGTCTTGCTCAATCTGATACGCAATGCGCTCGATGCCTTGCAGGAAGTACCGCCCCCGACGCGACGCTTGACCCTGCGCACCCGGTCACGCGGTGACTTTGCCGAAGTTTCGGTTTGGGACTCGGGTCCAGGCATCGCGCCGGAACGCATGTCCTCCTTGTTCGATCCCTTCTTCACCACCAAAGAGTCGGGCATGGGCATGGGGTTACCGATCAGCCAGACGATCATCGAGAACCACAAGGGCAGTATCCGGGCAGAATCCGTGCCGCAGCAAGGGGCGGTCTTCATGATCCGGCTACCGGTTGTCGCCACGGCAGAACCAGTAATTGTATATTAACTTATTGAACTCGGATTTATGGGAGAAGCCGGTATGAGCAACGAACCCACGCCCACCATCTTTGTCGTGGATGACGACCAGGCAATGCGCAACTCGCTCAAATGGCTCATCGAATCCATCGGCATGCGGGTCAAGACCTATGGTTCGGCGGACGAATTCCTGAGCGAATATTTTCCGGGTCGGGCCGGATGTCTGCTCCTCGATATCCGCATGCCGGGCATGAGCGGTCTGGACCTCCAGGCCCATCTGGCACGGGAAGATTCCCGGCTGCCGGTGATTATGATTACCGGCCATGGTGATGTGGCGATGGCCGTCAAGGCCATGAAATCCGGGGCCGTGGACTTCATCGAAAAGCCCTTCTACGACGAAGACTTGCTCACCAGCATCCGCAACGCCCTGGAGTTCGACGAGAAACAGCGCCGGCTCAGATCCCAGCGGGCGGAGATCGCTGTCCGCTTGGCGGAGCTGACGCCGCGCGAGCACGAGGTCATGACCAGGGTCACCGAAGGTCGCGCCAACAAAGAGATCGCCGCCGTACTAGGGGTGAGCACCAAGACGGTGGAGGCGCATCGGGCGCGGGTCATGGACAAGATGCGCGCCCACTCCCTGGCCGAGTTGGTGCGGATGGCCTTGATCGTGGATAGCGACCTGCAGGGGCTTTGAGGGAGTCTGACCGCGTGGATACCGGATCGAGGCTCGATCAGCTCGACCGCACCGCAATCTCCGACCGGCTTGGATCCGGCCGGGTATCCGCTACCCTCACCCGGAAGCTGCCGGAGGCACCCGACCGGAGGCCTCGGCCGGCAGCGGTTCTGCTACCCCTGTTTCGGCACCAGGAGGCCTGGCATCTGCTCTTCATCCGGCGCACTGAGCATACCGGAGACGATCACAGCGGCCAGGTCGCGTTTCCCGGTGGTCGCCGAGATCTGGCGGACCCGGATGCGGCCGCTACCGCGCTCCGCGAGGCCCAGGAAGAAATCGGGCTGGATCCGAAGCAGGTCCGGCTGCTCGGTAAGCTACGGCCCTTGCAAACGACCAACAACTATCTGGTCACCCCCTTCGTGGGTGAGGTCCCCTGGCCCCTGGACCTGACGCCCGATCCCGTCGAGGTCGCCCGAGTCTTCCATATTCCCCTGGCCTGGCTGGCCGATCCCACCCACCGGCAGATGCGCACCTGGCCGGAACCGGACCATCCCGAGGCCAGGGCCGTGATTTTCTACGACCGCTTCGACCGAGAGCTGTTATGGGGGGTGAGCGCACGCATCACCCTGGACTTTCTGGCCATCCTGTCGCGGACCTGAAAGCACCTCGAGGGAGCATCGAGTCGTTCGATATGCCCGTCGTACATGGTTTTTGCGGAAAGTGAGAGACGTTTATCGTGCCCGAGAGCCAGGCGCGACGAGTTGCAACGCGGCCACCGGGTACGAGCGGCATGCATCGCGGCGAAATATTCACGTGCAATCGGGTATTCGGGTATATGGTAGCCATATCCCGAAGGGTCCCCCTTGGAAAACATCGAGGATAAAGATATGGGCGAGGTCAGAATAAGGGTAACCATGAGAAACTTTGTCGATGTAGCACTGGTGGAACGCGGATCAGGCCATATCGAGGATGTTCCTACCAGTTACCTTGATTGTCTGGTCGACACCGGCAGCTTGATGGTACTACTGCCACAGGACGAGGTTGGGAAGCTCGGTTTGAGCCGGGGCGGACACGTCATCGTGACCTATGCGGACGATCGCCGCGAGGATCTACCGCTTGCCCGAGGTTTGGAGGTTTCACTGCTGGGCCGTTCCATGGTGACGGACTGCGTGATCGGACCGCCCTTGTGTGAACCACTGATCGGGCAACTCGTGCTCGAGGAACTGGACCTGGTCGTGGACTGTGCCCGTAATACCTTGGGTCCACGCCCGGAGTCTCCGAATCTACCGTTGTTGAAGCTGAAAAAGGCCCGGTCACAGCAAACCCGGGATAGGACATCTTGCACAATTAGTGGTGCTTGAACGCACCCTGAAGAATTCAAGGTGCGCTACCGAATTTTTCAAGGCGCCCTCAAGAGGTCCGCGAGGGATCGTATCATCACGACTCAGACCGGCTTCTATGATCCGGATATCTTCGGGCCCTACGGCTAGGGCCGGATAATCCGGAGCAGAAGCGGTCCGGTCCGGTCCGGGCGCACGGGGTGCAGCTCGGAGAAGTCCTGCCGCACGGAGTCCAAGGGACCTCGGGTATCGGCGTCCGTAGTCGGCAGCGCCAGGAGATCGAGCCGGACCTGCTTGTGCTGGGCGGTGACGTTTCCGACCCAAAGCGGCGTCTTGCCGTCGATACGATAGGGTGTGGTCCATAGGCGCAGCACTAGCCGGCGGCCGGGGGTCGCCTGCTTGACCAGCGCCAGGGCCTCATGGCGACCCTGGTGGACATGGGGTATGACGGGAAGCTCCGCTAGCAGCAAGGACGGAGACAGTAGCTTTATGGCCGTACTCCAGCTCAGCGGTAATCCCGTTTCCCAACCCCGGTCCGCGAGTCGGCGGCGCAGATCGGCAAGCCTGCCAACATACTGCAGATTCAGGGGATGGCGATTGTTCTCCCGTATATCGTCCCGCAGGTGTGGCAAAGTACGCCAGACCTCGGTCCTCCAATCGGTTTGGGTGATGGCGATGGTCGTTACGGAACGGTTGTAGAAGGCGGGATCGGGACTGTGGGAGACCAGGCTCTGGAGACCCAATGCGATCACCAAGGTGCCTAGGGCGATGACCCCGAGCCACGGCCGAGGGGTCTCGAGGCCCTGGTGACGGCGGTAGGCAAGTCCCAATACGGCGACCCAGGCGAGGCCCAGGGTGAGGCTGCCCAGGACATCGGTGAACCAATGGATGCCAAAATAAAGCTGGGATAGCCCCACCACCAGCATGAGGATGCCGGCCCCAGCGTAGGGTAGCCAGCGCCAGGTCGGAGTTAGGCCGCCGGCGAGCAAGACGGCCAGGAAGCCATAGACCACCGTGGCCCGTAGGGTATGGCCGCTGGGGAAGGACCCGGCGGCGAGTCCGCTCGGACCGATGTCAGGCTGCGAGATCCGGAGCAGCCATGCCAGCAGGGGACCGGCGAGGATGGCGAAGGCGCCGGCGGCGAGCCAGTAGTAGGTGTGGCGGTGCCGGCCACGTCGGTAGAGCCAGCCGGAGACGACCAGGACCAGGGGTAGAATAACGGCCAGGTCTCCACTGCGACCGAAGTCGGCCATCAGATGGTTCGCTACCGGGGTTTGGATACTGAGCGAGAGGTTCAGCACCATCCGGTTCAAGGCCAGGTCCGGTGCCCCGGCGACGACAAGCCCGGTGACCAGCGCGAAGAGCAACGCGGTCAGGAGCAGGACCCCGGCCAGCACGGTCAGAGTCTTGGTCTCGGGGTGTCCGGGATCCGCCAGGGCCCGGGCGATATCACCCATCCGCGGGTGAAATTCCGCCCAGCGCAACAGGCCCTCCACCCAGCCCCGGGCGCGGTGGCTGTAGCACTGGAAGACCTGCCGGATGCCCCAGGCCGCGGCCCATATCGAGACCGCCAGGGCGAGCAGCAGCAAGACCAGATGGAAGGCCGCCTCCGCCGCCAGCTCCAGGGAGGCACCGAAGATGATGCCCGGCAGTAGATAGGCCGGCGCCCAGACGACGGCAGAGAAGAGATTGGCGACCAGGAAGCGGCCGGGTTTCATACTCAGCATGCCGGCTACTAAGGGAATGACCGCGCGTATCGGACCCACAAAGCGCCCGAGTACCACACTTCTGCCACCGTACCGTTCGAAAAAGCGGACCCCGGCGGTCAGGTTTTCCGGATAATGTTTGAAGGGCCAGAGACCTTGCAGCCGTTCCCGATAGCGGTACCCCAGCCAATAGCTGGCCCCGTCGCCGACCACGGCGCCGGCGATCGCCCATAGGCAGACGGGCTGGAAGTTCAGAGCCCCGGCGGCGATCAAGGCCCCGGCGGCGATCATCATGACGACCCCCGGCACCATGAGGCCGACGATAGCCAAGGACTCCACCATGGCTGTCAGGAAGACGGCCAAATAGGCCCAGCCCGGGTTGGCCGCGACCCAGGTCAGCAGGTCCCGGAGCAACTCGGCCATGGGGTGTTGATCGGTGCAGTAAGCGACAACCCTTGCCACAGGTCCGATTGCCATCGGATCCGGAATTCCCATTCCCAGGCCGCATCTTCGAGACAGCAGGTCCGGATGTCACCCACGGCGATCAGCTCATCCTGCGCGAAGACCAAGGGAATATAGGCGCGGACCCAGAGAGGCACACCTTGCTCCTGAAACAGCTTTTTCAAAGGGCGCCGCGGTCCGCCCCGCACCAGCCGACAATAAAGGCCCCGGGTGCCGAAGCGGACCGCCAATCCGGACGCGAAGAGATCCTGCGGGTCCCGACCCCGTCCATCGGCCGCCAACAGCTCCAGATGGCCAAGCCCTTCAGGCAATGGGAGAATGCCCCGATGCCAAGGGATCGGACCTGGGGTCGGGCTCGGGGGCAGGGGGGCCAGGGCGAACAGGTCATCCCGGTAGCGCCGGACCTCGCAGCCCGGCCAGGCAACCAGCGGATTCGCATCCGGGCGCGCGGTCATCACCTCGGTGAGGATGCGGTCGAGGTGTCGGGAATCCGGCGGGACGCGATCCCGGTCGCGGAACCAGTGGCGCAGCACGGCCTTGCACAAGGGCAATTCCAGGCTCCGCAGATGATGGATGGAGAGGGTGCCGGGTCGCTGTCCCGCGGCGGCGAGCTGCACCTTGCGGGCGGCGGGATCGATCAGCGCCTGGGCCTCCGCACAATGGGCTGCGCTCCTCGCGATGCTGGTCGCACACGCGGGCCAACGCTCTGCCAGCCGGGGCAGCACGCGGTGGCGAAGGAAGTTACGGTCGAACCTCGGATCCCGGTTGCTCGGATCTTCTAGCCAAGATAGGCCCCGGTCCTCGGCGTACTCGAGTAGATCGATCCGACCGCACTCCAGCAGGGGCCGAGCTAGCCAACCGGCCCCCAAGGGCGCCACCGGGGGCATAGCTGCCAGACCGGCGAGTCCGCTGCCGCGCAGCAGAGCCAGCAGCAGGGTCTCCGCCTGGTCGTCCCGATGCTGAGCCGTAAACAGGAGGTCACCCGGTCCCAGCAGGGCGGCCAGGGAAGCATAGCGTGCCTGCCGGGCCACCGCCTCCAAACTCTCGCCCCGGACCGGGGTCAACGCCAGGTGCCGTGTCCGCAATGGTACCCCGAGCCGCCCGCAAGTACGGGCGCAATGTGCGGCCCAGGCGCGCGAGTCCCGATGCAGGCCGTGATCGATGTGCCAACCTCCCAGCTCGAAAGGGAGTCGGTCACGGAGCGCGACCAAGGCGTGGAGCAGCACGGAAGAATCCAGGCCACCGCTATAGGCGACCCAACCGTTGCGTGCGGCAGGCAAGGCGGTAAGACGCGGCAGCAGCCATTCGGGTGTAAATGCGGGCACGACCGGGACCGCCGCAAGATGAGGGGAAGCCTATTCGCTGTACCGCCCGTATCCTAGCATGCGCTCGTAGCGTCGGGCCAGTAGCTGGTCGGTATCCTGGCCGTCGATCCGCTCCAGGTACTCCAGCAGGGTCTGCTTGATGCTCGCGGCTATGGTGTCCGGGTCCCGATGGGCACCGCCCCTGGGCTCGGGAATGACCTCATCGATCAATCCCAGCTCTTTGAGCTTGTCGGAGGTGATGGCCATGGCCTCGGCGGCGAGCTGGGCCTTGTCCGCACTCTTCCATAAGATCGAGGCACAGCCCTCCGGCGAGATGACCGAGTAGGTGCTGTACCGGAGCATGATGAGCCGGTCCCCCACGCCGATGGCCAAGGCCCCCCCAGAGCCCCCCTCGCCAATGACAGTGCATAAGATAGGGGTACGCAGATGCGCCATGACCTGGAGGTTGCGGGCAATCGCCTCGCTTTGCCCCCGCTCCTCCGCCCCGACCCCCGGATAGGCACCGGGGGTATCGATAAAGGTGAGGATGGGAAGGCGAAAACGCTCCGCCATTCTCATCAGCCGCAAGGCCTTGCGGTAGCCTTCCGGCCGCGGCATGCCGAAGTTGCGAGAGAGCTTGCTCTTGGTGCCCCGTCCCTTCTGATGGCCGATGATCATCACCGAGCGCCCGTTGAGGCGCCCGAGGCCACCGACGATGGCCGGGTCGTCGGCAAAGGCCCGGTCCCCATGGAGTTCCTGGAAGTCGTCGCACATGCGCTCCACATAATCCAGCAGGTAGGGGCGTTGGGGGTGTCTCGAAAGCTGCGAGATCTGCCAAGGTGTGAGCTTGGCGAAGATCGATTCGGTCAGGTCCCGGCTCTTGTTCTCGAGCCGTTCGATCTCCTCCTCAATATTGATCTCGTTATCGTTGCCAACGTGTTTGAGTTCATCGATCTTGGCCGTGAGCTCGGCGATGGGTCGCTCGAATTCGAGAAAATTGATGTCCATGGCCAGCTTAATATACCAGCCGCCGGTTTTCGGTTTCCAGCGGCACTGTTCGGGCCGTACAGGCGTGAATGCATGTCATGGTATCTGCCGCTCTGAATTGTCCCGGAACGACCGGCGGGACGGCGGACAGTCTCCAAGTGACGGCGAGTGACGGGTATAGTATGTGCATAGGCTCCAGCCGTTACCGGTTGCAAGTCGATGACCGAATCCACCGACTATTCGGAGCCGGACGGGCTCTCATCGATCCTGCATCAGGACCCGCTCCATACCCAGGACCTGTCGTCACGGCTCGGCCGGGCCATGCTATTCGCGGCCTGGGTGGTCGGGCTGGCCGTGCTGGTCCTGTTCTTCCAACGCCAGCTCGACGACCGGGAGAACCCGAACCGGATATCGAGGCGACCCCGGATAGGCAGGGCCGGGGTCGGGTAGTGTTGCAGCGCAACCGGTTCGGGCACTATGTGGCCAATGGCAGGATCAACGGCGAGCCGGTAGTCTTTCTGGTCGACACGGGTACCACCGATGTCGCGCTCCCGCTCCAGGTGGCACGTCGGCTCAGGATCCCCTTGGGCCAGCCCCATATGGCGAAGACGGCGAACGGCAACATCCGAATTTGGAGCGCGCGGCTCGACAGCGTCGATCTAGGCGGCCTGACGGCCCGCCAGGCGCTGGTCTCCGTGCTGCTTAACATGCCGGGTGAGGAAGTCCTGTTGGGCATGAGCTATCTGAAGCGGTTCGATCTCCTCCAGCGTGGCAACACCCTGACCCTGCGTGTACCCCATGAGTAAAGAGCCTCGGCGCATCCTGGTGGTGGGCGTCGCCGCCCTAGATATCGTCAACGAGGTAGCGGCCTACCCGGCGGAGGACGCGGAGCTGCGCGCCTTGGATCGGCGCATCGTCCGCGGCGGCAATGCGGCCAATACCCTGGCGGTGCTCAGCCAACTGGGCCATACCTGCGCCTGGGCCGGGACCCTGGGCCGGGACGCCGAGGGCGCGCAGGTCCTGAAGGACCTCGAACGCCGCGGCATCGATACCAGTGCCTGCGTGTTCCATCCCCAAGGCAGCACACCCACCTCCTATGTCACCCTGAGCCGGGTCGGGGGCAGCCGCACCATCATCCACTATCGTAATCTGCCCGAGCTGGCGGCGGCCGATTTCGCCCGGATCCCGCTCGACGGCTATGACTGGATACATTTCGAAGGCCGCGAGCCTAAAGAAACCTCAGCCATGCTGCAAGATTGCGCCGCGCGTTGCCCAGGGACCGGGATCTCGCTGGAGATCGAGAAGCCACGGCCCGGGATCGGGGCCTTGCTCCTGGGGCCACATGTGTTGATTTTCTCCTGCCACTATGTCCGCAGCTGCGGCTACCGAGATCCCCGGCGGTTCCTCGAAGATCAGTGGGAACACACGGACGCCGGGCTATTGATCCTGCCCTGGGGCGAGACAGGGGCCTATGCCCAACCCCACGGTGGGGACATCCGCTTCGCGCCCGCCTATCGGCCACCCTCGGTCCGGGATACCTTGGGGGCGGGGGACGTCTTCAATGCCGCGGTGGTGGATGGTCGACTCGCCGGACTCACTCCGTCGGCACTGCTCCGCCACTGTAATATGCTGGCCGGCCACAAGTGCGGCCGGCTGGGGTTAGATGACCTGGGCACCAGCGCCCGTGAGGCCGGAATTCTCCGGTCGCCGGACGAGCCGACATCCGGACCACCCGGAGCTCCTATTGCCAGCTCACCTCCTTGAATGGGCTGCACCCACCGGAAAATATCGAGTAAGCGCTGCGGGGAGAAAATTTAGCCGCAAATGAACGCAAATAGATTCAAGAAAAGTCGACGAGAATGAACCAACCTTTTCGGTTCATTCGCGTTCATTGGCGGCAAAAAAGAAAATGTCGAGTAAGCTCAACGGTGGGTACAGGGCCACCCTATGATCGGCTAAAGCTTTTGTTTCCGGGTTTCTCCACATCGTTTCAAAAAAGAGAGAACCCACCCTCTCGGTAGGTGGCGCGCTGTCGCGTAGCAAACAAGTGGCAAGATCGAGGGGCCACGGGGAACCGTGGGCCTATCAGACATTGGTGTGAAGGCCAAGCATCTCGACTTTACACTCAGTGAGTTTGCTTGACGAGGACGAATAAAATCAATTGTATAACAGTATGTTATGGGATGTTTAATGAGAACCGCACCCAATGGATTTTCCCGCCGCGCCGCTTTGTGTCATCATCCGTCGCTATGAGTCACACCTCGATGTCATCGGTTGCCATCCTGCTCTATCTGGCCTGTGGCGCCCTCATCGCCTGGCGGTTGTTCCGCTACAACGAGCCCGACGCACCCGGACGTACCCTCACCTTGGCCGTCGGATTCGCAGGGCTGGCCCTGCATACCTGGTTGGTCTACGACATCGTCTTCAGCCAACCCGGACTCAACCTGGCCTTTTTTAACGCCCTAGTGCTGACCGCCTGGACCGTCGTCGCACTCCTGCTCGTCTCCAGCTGTACGAAGCCGGTGGAGAACCTGGGCATTCTCATCCTTCCCACGGCGGCCCTGACCCTGTTTCTGGAGGCCCGCTATCCGAGTCCGAGTCAGGGCATCATGCTCACATCCGCGGACTGGCCCCTCCGGATCCATGTGTTGCTCTCCATACCGGCTTATAGCCTATTGACCCTGGCCAGCGTGCAGGCAATCCTGCTGGCGTTGCAAGATCATCACCTGCACAGTCGACAACCGGTCAGTTTCCTACGCGCCTTGCCGCCGCTACAGACAATGGAGAGCCTCCTGTTCGATATGATCGGCGTCGGGTTTATCCTGCTCACCCTGGCCTTGATCAGCGGCTTTGCCTTCCTGGAAGACATGTTCGCCCAGCACCTGGTACACAAGACCGTACTCTCCACGCTCGGCTGGTTGGTTTTCGGCGCTCTCCTCCTGGGGCGTCTGCGCTATGGGTGGCGTGGTCGTACCGCCATCCTGTGGACCCTGAGCGGCTTCGTGAGCCTGGCCCTGGCCTACTTCGGCAGCAAGGCGGTGTTGGAGCTGATCCTGCAACCCTGAAGCATGCAGGAACCTCAAAAAATCCAAGGCGCCTTTGCGATAACCTATGCCAAGAATCGGTGCTAGAATGTGGCCCTGTGCCGGAAAGGTACCTCCGCCAAGCGCAATCTATAGATTCAAACCGGGGCCGTAGCTCAGCCGGGAGAGCGTCGCGTTCGCAATGCGAAGGTTAGGGGTTCGATCCCCCTCGGCTCCACCATCACCCCGCCCTCGTAGCTCAGCAGGATAGAGCAATCGCCTCCTAAGCGATAGGCTACAGGTTCGAGTCCTGTCGAGGGCGCCAAATTCCAAAAGGACCAGATGAACGCATGATGCATAAATGCTTGGTAATTATTCAGGACCTCTTGCCAAGAAGTAGGCTACGCGCCCACCCTAGAAGCATGCCTGAACTGTATCCGACGCTAGGATGCACCCAGGTCTTTCAAGGAAAGAATATAATCCTGTGGAACCGTTTTTCTGGTGACGTAGAGAATCATGGAGCAAAGAGGGATATAAACCATCAGGTATCCGAGCAGTATTCCCAACGGCGTATAGAGAACTGCGCTGCCTTCCGCCCCAATCAAAAACCAAACTGAAGACAGTGGACCATTACCTGACAGCAAAAACTGGAATGCAAAGATCCTGAGGAATTAATCTGGAAAAGAACAGCATGGAACAGCTCAGAAGGATAATGATTCTCAATGAGCTGCTTTTGATTTCGAACAGAATGATAATAAACATAAGCGCAAGGGATACGGAGAAGAGCGCTGTGAATGTACTGAGTAACAGAGAACTCTGAATGGTATTCAAAAGTGTTGGGGTGGAAAATAGAATCTCGAAGTTTTCGTATGGTCAGGCCAGGACGAGGCAGCCCTAGACCGTAGGTATGCAGGCTGATCCAACTGATAAGTACTAATGGAGAGGCGAACAAAAATGCTTAAAATGAGGATATAAATAAACCCCATAGCGCGAGATGGACTAGGATAAAATTTACTGTTAAATATTAACAAGAACCTGATCTTTAGCCTCGCTTATTTGCGAGTAGATGGGTTGAAGAGAGTGTCAAGTAAAGTGTGTATCCGGAGTTATCCAGGGACCCGATTTGGGAACCGGATCACGAATTGGTTGAGGGCCGTTGCCCAGTCCCGGATTGGCCGGGTCCACCGCTTGGCCACGCGATTGAGGGCGAGGTAGAAGACTTTCAGAATGGAGTCATCGTTAGGGAAAGCCCCGCGGTTCTTGAGCACCTTACGCAGAGAGTAATTCAACGACTCATTGGCGTTAGTGGTATAGATCACCTAGCGGATCGGGGGGGGGCACCGTAGATAGCCCGCAGGTCCTTGGCGACTGCCTTACGCTCTCTCCAGGGCACGTACTTGAGCGAATGGCGGACTTTATGTACGAGGCACAGCTGGACCTGGGTGCGGGGAAACACCGCCTCGATCGCCTCGGGCAGGCCCTTGAGACCGTCCACGCAGGCGACGAAGCAGTCCTCTACGCCCCGGCTCTCGAGCTCATTGAAG
>Ga0056123_1000147_pt1 | contig 14568 bp, 14 predicted proteins | sample WorMetHEROISLAND_3_FD_71122 | JGI IMG/M metagenome (GOLD analysis project Ga0056123, IMG submission 71122) | Marine gutless worms symbiont microbial communities from Max Planck institute for Marine Microbiology, Germany - Olavius sp. 3 HERON ISLAND ...
ACCCCGCCCACCCCATCTAAAAAGACAGGTGATTCTGACAAAGGGGAAATTTCTATAGAAGCGAAACCCAAAAAGACGGTCCCGGAGCCGGAACCGGAGGAGAAGCCAAAAAGCGGGGAAAAACCTCTGTTGATGACAGAGGTGGAAGCGGTTGCTCCGGCGGCGCCCTCGGTTCGCCGTTTCGCCAGGGAAATCGGTGTTGATATTCATCGGGTGCCGGGAAACGGTCCGGGTGGCAGAATCTCTATGGAGGATGTCAAAAAATATGCCCGGTCACATCGGGTGCCGGAAGGGGCCTTCTCCGACCTTCCAAGGCCGGTTGCAAATGAACCGCTACCCGATTTTGCACAGTGGGGCGAAATACGAAAAGAGCCCATCTCCATGGTTCGCAAAATAACGGCGGCTCATGTGGGGTATGCCTGGAGCACCATCCCCCAAGTGACGCAATTTGACCAAGCCGATATGACGGAGTTGGAAAACTTTCGCAAAAAGTATGGTCCCAAGGTGCAGGCCGCAGGGGGAAAACTGACCGTCACCGCCATATTGATGAAGATTGTTGCAGGCGCCATGAGCATCTTTCCTCATTTTAACGCCGCGATTGACATGGACCATGAGGAGATCATTTATAAAAAGTACTTTCATATCGGGGTGGCCGTTGATACCGATCGCGGTTTGTTGGTGCCGGTGGTCCGCCATGTGGACCGGATGAATCTCATTGAGATATCAACGGCGGTAAGCCAAAAGGCTCAAAAAGCCCGCGACGGCAAGCTGCCGCCGGATGAAATGAAGGGCGGAAACTTCACCATCTCAAATCTCGGTGGGATCGGCGGAACCGCATTTACTCCGATTATCAACGCCCCCGAGGTGGCCATCCTGGGTGTATCACGCTCATCCTGGCGACCACGGTATGCTATGGAAAAGCAACCGGAACCCCGTTTACTATTGCCGCTTTCGCTGACCTATGACCATCGGATTATCGATGGGGCCGCGGGGGCTCGTTTTTTACGATGGATTGTAGACGCGATTGAACAGCCTCTGTTGTTGACACTGGGGGGTTGATCCATAGGCATGAACCCGCGGGGCGCCCATCATTAAATTCAATGAGCTGTAAGACTCGATATTGTAGGGGGACGCTATTTTGGGAAATAAATCAACAAAAGCGGATTTGGTGGTTATTGGAGCCGGTCCAGGGGGGTATACGGCGGCCTTTTTGGCTGCAGACCTCGGGCTGGCGGTGACATTGGTGGATCCTGAAGCAACCCCCGGGGGTGTCTGTCTGCATCGGGGGTGTATTCCTTCCAAAACGCTTTTGCACGCCGCCCGGTTGATTGAAGATGGCAAGCATGCCAAAGCTTGGGGGATTAATTTTAAAGCACCCGCAATCGATGTCAGGGTGCTTCGCTCAAAGACCGCTCAAGTAGTGGAACAATTGACCCAGGGCCTGGGGCAGCTCTGCCGTCAACGCAACATAGAATATATTAAGGGCCAGGCGCGACTTATTCATTCAAACGCTGTAACGATAGTTGGGCCGTCAAACCAGAGCTCCACGCTTGAATTTGAACACGCTATTATCGCCACAGGCTCATCCCCGGTCACCCTTGGGACCTTTGAGATGGGAGGTGCGCGGGTTATGGATTCCACCGTGGCGCTGCAATTAAAAACGGTTCCAAAGCGCTTGTTGGTGATCGGCGGCGGTTATATTGGCCTTGAACTGGGTAGCGTCTATGGGGCTCTGGGTAGTGAAGTAACAGTGGTGGAAATGCTGCCCGGCTTACTGTGGGGTGTTGATGGCGATCTGGCTCGTGTTTTGACCCGAAAGCTAAAATCCCAATTTGCCGCCGTTTATGTCAATACAAAAGTAGTGGCCGCCGAAAAGAGCCGCGACGGCGTCCAATGCCGTTTCGCCAATACGGATGGAGAAACAATGGAGCAAACCTTTGACCGGGTGATCGTCGCCGTCGGCCGGCGCCCGCGGTCCGCGGATCTGGGTCTTGAAAACACCCCCGTTGAGATCGACGACAGCGGTTGTATCAAAACCGACGCCCAAAAAAGAACAGCGGCGCCTCACATCTTTGCCGTTGGTGATGTCACCGGGCAGCCGATGTTGGCCCATAAGGCGAGCCATGAGGGCCGGGTGGCCGCGGAGATCATCGCGGGAAAAGAAGCCGTTTTCGAACCCCGCGCCATCCCGGCGGTCGTCTTTACCAATCCGGAGATCGCCTGGTGCGGTTTGACCGAATCTGAGGCCCAAGCACAAAAACGGCCCTTCGAGGTGGCCCGCTTTCCCTGGGCCGCTTCAGGAAGGGCGCTGACCCAGGGTGTTACCGACGGCTTGACCAAAATCATCGTCGATCCTCTTTCTCAAAGGGTTTTAGGTATGGGTATTGTCGGCACCGGGGCGGGAGAACTGATTGCCGAAGGCGTGCTGGCCATCGAGATGGCCGCCCTTGCGTCGGATCTTAAGATGACGATCCACCCCCACCCCACGTTGTCTGAAACCGTCATGGAAGCGGCGGAAGTTTTTTGCGGGCAAAGTACCCATTTGTATCGACCCAAAAAGATGCGCTAAACAGGCTTGGGCCTTCAGGAAGGGCTCATACCGCCCGGGTGATATCGCGCTCCAATCCATTGGCGGCCCAATAGCGGCGCGATTTCACGATTGACCCGCGGATCGTCACTTTCCAGATGATGAATTCGGCCTTTTTTGACAGTAACACAAAGCGGGTAATCGTTATCACCATAGGCGCAATTTTCCATCACCGCAAAAGGCGGTGTGCGCCCAAAGCACCACTCCCAGGTTCTGTACTTATGTTCGGCAAGTTGGCGGATCCCGGCCCACATCGCATCCGATAATTCCAGTTGGTCAATCATCCCGTATTCTTTTGAGAGGCCCTGCAAGAAGGCCCTGATAAATGCATCCAAGGCCATGGGGCGTTCCAAGAAGTCGATTATATTACCCACTTCCCGCCTGACCGAGGCGACGCTTTTGGATTGGATGCAATTTCCATTCTGCAACAGCCATCCTCGGCAAATTGCGCTCCAGTGATATCTCGGGTTCAACTGTAAAAGCGGGAAAGTTTTCCCACTTTTACAGTTTCAGTTGCCTTACGCGTCCGATCTTGCCGGTTTGGATATGTTCATGCAAACATAGATGATTGAACGGGTAGACGATCAGACAGCCGCCTGATAATACTGATTGACCTTCTCCCAGTGAATGACCCTGAAGAAAGACTCGATATATTCCGGTCTCCGGTTTTGATATTTCAGGTAATACGCATGCTCCCAGACATCGATACCGAGGATCGGCTGTTTCCCTTGGCTGACCGGGTTGTCCTGGTTGGGAGTTGTCACAATTTCAAGTTTATCCTGATCCAGCGCCAACCACGCCCAACCGCTGCCAAATAGTAACGTGGCCGCGTCGGAGAATGATTTTTTAAAGCCTTCAAAATCGCCAAATGTGGCGCAAATGGCATCCGCCGCCGGGCCGGCAAAGGCGACCTCTTTTTTTAGCATCGGCCAGAAAAAGGAGTGATTCGCATGCCCGCCGCCGTGATTACGAACAGCGGTTCGAATATCCTCTGGAATGTCATCCAGCATTTTTAGCAAATCCACAGGCGACTTTTCCTGAAGCGCGTTGTGGTTCTCCAAAGCTGCGTTTAGCTTGTCGATATAGGTTTGATGGTGTTTGGTATGATGGATGCGCATGGTCTGTTCGTCAATATACGGTTCCAGCGCATCGTAAGAGTAGGGTAAAGATTTCAATTGATGGATCATCCGGTTCCTCCAGATTTTTAATAAAATCGGCAAGTTGCCGATTGATTTGATTAAATTGGCGGATCACCACGCCCACGTCCGCAAGGTGTTATGTATTTATGGTCGTGGTGAACACACGTCGTCCGTATCGACAATTTACAGATAATGGACTGAACTGATATTATTCATTCCGATGGTTTCGTCAATGTTGCCCTACAAACGGAAAGCCGCCGCATGGGGTCTCAATTTGAATTATAGGCAAAAGTGCTTAGGCTACGGAAAACAGGCGTGGTGATCGGTTCACAAGCATGTTCAGGGATTTTTCATATAAGCAAAAGGGACACTTCACCCGTTGGCAAAAAATATCAACCGAAAAAAAGGAACTATCATGGAAAGGCGAGTCGTTATCGACACGGAAGAGTGCGTTGGGTGCGAAAGCTGCGTTGAACTTTGTGACGAAGTTACGGATATAGCGTTGAATCCACTTGCAACAGGGCTGTTTTGTGCGATATGCATCGTGATGGAACCTTAAAACGTCACGCACCTAGTCCATCAATTTTAATATTGGGTCGGGCTTAAATAACGGCTTGTTTTCCATATTTCGACTTGATATGGAGTTGAACTGACTGTGCGTCTCGGGTCAAAATTGCGCCCCGACGATGCTCGCAACTCAACTCCGCATTAGCCAAATATAATGCTTTAAAAAGCACTTTATGATAACTTGGAGGTAAAAAATGACTGGTTCTGATTCTATTCCTGATTATTCAGATGATTGGTACGAGGATGAAGACTTGGAGGATCAGGATGATGAATATGTAGCTCAATATGATATAACGGCTGCTCCAAATGATTTTAATGTACGGACCATATTTGATTTTATCGAGTCAGGAGCTGTAAAAATCCCTGGTTTTCAGAGAAACTACGTATGGGATCAAAGACGCGCTTCCAAATTGATTGAATCAATCATTATTGGCCTTCCAATACCTCAGGTGTTTTTATATGAGGAATCTCGCAACAACTTTCTTGTTATTGATGGGCAGCAGCGCTTGATGACCATTTATTATTTTATAAAACAGCGCTTCCCTAAAAAGGATAAACGGGCTTCATTGAGAGCTATCTTTTCAGAGCATGGGGAAATACCTGATGATGTTCTCCATGATGATGAATATTTTGCAAAATTTAACCTGAGGCTGATAGCAAAATTACCAGATGTTCCAAATCAATTTAACAAATTGAATTACTCCACACTTGGTGAGTATAAAACCCAATTCGATCTAAGAACAATTAGAAATGTTATAATCAAACAAAACCTACCTGATGATAATGATTCCTCTATTTACGAAATATTTAACAGACTAAATTCAGGAGGTATTAACTTAAAACCACAGGAAATACGTATAAGTCTCTACCATTCATATTTCTATGAAATGCTTTCTCGTATCAATCTCAATCTAACATGGCGTCGATTATTAGGTTTAGATGAACCGGATTTGCATATGAAAGATATTGAAATACTATTAAGAGCTTTTGCGATGCTTATAGAGGGCGCTAAATATAAACCTTCAATGACAAAGTTTCTTAATGGATTTTCAAAGAATTGTAGGTCGTTAGATGGTGAAAAGATCAAGTATCTTGAAAATCTGTTTGAATCTTTTATGGAATCTTGCGCAGATTTGCCTGATAATGCATTTTTATCAAAACGAGGTCGCTTTAATATATCACTTTTCGATGCGACCTTTGCAGCGATTTGCGGTGAAGTTTTCTCCGATCGAGAACTCTTAGTTGAGAATATAGATATTGATGCTGTGGCTGAACTGCAATCAGATAAAGAATTCATTGATGCATCACAATCCGATACAGCCAGAAAAACCAATGTTGAAACTAGATTAAAAAGAGCAAGGGCAATTCTATTATAAGTTTCTTTTGGAGGGAATAATGCCCAAAACGATTATCGACTCTTTATATGATGAGCTTATAGAGGTTCGAAAATTCCTTGATGACTCTAAAGAGGTATCCCTTAGTAGCACAGTTGATAATACTTTTAAAAAAACACTAGCAATATCTGCGGCGAGCTTTTTTGAGGATGAGCTCAGAAAAATACTTATGAAGTATTTTAATGAAACCTCAAACAATAATAGCCTTATAGTTAGCTTTATAAAAAATAAAGCCATCACAAGACAGTATCATACCTTTTTTGATTGGAAGAGCAAAAATGCTAACAAGTTTTTAGCTCTTTTTGGCGAAGAATTCAAAGAAAGTGCTTCAAATGATATAAAAGCTGACGAAACTATTGAGAAAGCGATAAGAGATTTCGTTGATCTTGGAAATACTAGAAACGAGCTTGCGCACTTAAATTTTGCCAACATCGAGTTAAATAAGACGGCAGAAGAAGTTTATGGTCAATTTAAGCAGGCGTTGTTATTCCTGAAATACTTCAAAAAAAAACTAAATACATACAAATGACGGCGAACAACGGCTTCAGCGGACGTCTAAAGGAATACTCTGAAGCCGGTCGTTCCGACAGACCCGTAAACGTGAAAGTGACATTCTTCGCTAAGGAACCGTGATGCCCAATCCGATCTACGCCCTAAACCTCTTCAACGTATCAAACAGGAATGAATATCTTGCCTATTCGCGAAGATCCGCCAAAGAGGTGCAGGCGCACGGCGGCCGCGTTATCGCATTGGGGAGATTTCGTAAGGCTGTTGCAGGCGACATGACGCCACGCAATGTCCTTATTCTGGTCGAGTGGGCGTCTACGGAAGCGTTCGATCGTTATTGTAATAATCCGGCTATTGCTGATCTACACCAACACCGAGTCGACGGGACAGACAACTATATCTGGCACCTTTTTGACAAACTGGAGGATCTCAGGCCAATCCTCAAGGGAGAAAGCTGAGTGCCTAACAAGCTGAAATATCAAATATAGATTCCCCCGGGCAAGCCCGGGGTACTTACTGTTACAGACCGGCGGTCTGACCTGCTTTCGCTACGTCGCTTCACTCGCAGCTCATAGCAGGATTGGCTCATTCATCCACGGGTAAACCCGTGGTATTCTGTCTTCGACCGCATAAACAATTTTCCGGTAAAATTTCATGCAAAATTCGGGGTAAGTACTGTTTCTAAAATCCACCGCCGGTACGGAAGCCGCCGCCACGGGAACCGCCTCTTGAAATGCGCCCCCGACTGCCCAAATTGCCGCCAAAACCGCCGCTGAGGGGATCCCGACGGCGCCGGCGACGATAGTGGCTGCGGCCGATACGGTCGCGGATACCGCCACTGCTCAAGGTTCCCCGAAGAAGCTCCCCTAACAAAACGGATAGATCAAAACCGGAAGGAAACCGGATCATCTGAGAGTCGTAGTTGCGGCGGCGATACCAGCCGCGTAGATCCTCCAGTTTGGAGTAGTCGTTGCGGCGGCGGTTTTCTTCGGATTTTAAACCGGCCAGCTCTTTTTCCAACTGTTCTTTTTCCTCATTAAGCGCACCGATCCTTGAAACCACCACATCATCCTTGGGGGTCGCCGTCACGCGGGCTTCATGATAGAGATCAAGCATATCCTTACGCTTCAGTTGAGCGGATTGCAAATCGATGGCCTCCTGGCTGTAGCGATCTTTGTCCGCGGCATAGGCGGTGTACTCATTCATAAGCGCCTGATATTTTTTTTCCTTTTCTTCAGTCTCTTTTTCCAACTGCTGGATTTTCTGATCCATCCGGTCCAACGTATTTTGTACCGCGCCGAGCCCACCCTTTTCAAAGGCCTTCCGGCGCATCGCCTCCAGCTCTTTTTCCAGCGCGGCGGCCTTTTCTTCAACCCGTCGGGCATGGACCGCCAAATGGTCGGGCAGTTGCAGTAACATATGATAATTGGCGCGGTTCTCATCGTAGTGAACCATTTTAGCCACCCGTCGGTCCAAAGGCTTGCTTAAAAAGCCGCCTTTGTAGTCAGGGGTCGCAAAACGGCGATTCCAAAGATACATAAAAAGCGTATCCGATTCGTAGGGTTTACCCTTTTCCTTACGGTCGGAGAGGGCGTGAGCGGCTTTTTCTTTTGCCTTTTGTGCCTGGGATAAGGTGGTCTCAAGAGCGGTTTCGCCTTTTTTAAACGCATTGGTTTCAACCAGTTCGGCCTCAATCGCATCCATCTGTTCATCCATTTGGGCGAGTAGTTGATCCCGCTCGCGGCCCAGGGCGTCACGCTCTTGATTGAGCGGCGCCAAACGGTCCCGGTTAGCGGCAAGCTCCTGCTCCAAGGCTTCAACCGCTTCCCTTTTCCGGGCCAGCAGCTTGAGTACGGTCCGATTGGTGCTGTCCAGGTCGCCGATGATCCGCTGGGCCTCCAGTTCATCCAGCCGCACACCAGCCAGCCTGCGGTACTGATCACTCAGATCCTGCCGCAACACTTCCAGCTTCCGGCCCAGCTGAGTCATGCGTTGATGCACCGAGCTCAGTTTATTGCGGACGAGCCCCAAATTTTGCTCTAATATTTCGAATGAATGACGTCCGTCGAACATTTCTCAAATCCTTAATTGCATCTCATTGTCAAAGCAGGCTACCATTCAAGAATCGCCGCGCCTGTCGTTGGAATCATATACTCAAACGACAGGCGTCCCTTTTTCTTTACTCCAAAAAGGTTATCCTGGATGATCCCATCATCCATTTTATCCCGCCGGACCCGGTCGTAATCATCTTTGGCGACCCGAAATCCCCATTTGCTCACCACGCGCTTTTCGCCATCTTCCTCGCTGGTAATGGGTACCGTCACCTTTTCACCGTCAAGGGTCATCGCTTCAACAATAATATAGTAATTTTGCGCCAAACGGTTATTGGGCGGAATCCGTATGGCGCCACTGGACTCGTTGGGCCGGGAGACGATGTTCAATCGATACTCCGCCTGTAAGACCTTTTCCAACTGGGCCAGATCCTTCGCGGCCGTCGCGGCGGCCTCTATATTCCCGCGTTCCAAAGCCGTCCGGCCTTTCTCATAGTGGTCATTGGCAATCTCACGGGCCCGTTTTTCTTTGGCCGCGGCCAGCGACTGTTTGTGGCCGTTGTCAAGCTGTACAGGGAGTGTGGCAAGCCGCTCCAGCGCTTTGGTCTCAGTGGCAGCCGTTTCGATGTCCCCTTTGGCCAGCGCTTTTTTCGCCGCCGCATAACGCGCCTGACCCGCGGCGGTGATGGATGCCGCCGGCCGGCTTTTCCGGAATTGTGCCCAAGTGGTCTCGATTGCTTGGGATGCCTGGATCTGACGGCGCTTGGCAGGACCTGTCACAAACCACTGATAGGCCATCACCGCACAGAAAAGAAGGGCCAATGTGATGAGAACCGTCTTGGTCCAGAACCCACGTTTAACATAGAGCCGCGCCAGCGCTGTGTTGGCGTCTTTATCCGGGGGCTTGTAGGTAAAACGCTCTTCGCGCAGCGCCGCCACGGCTTCGGCGATGATCTGCTCGGAGACTTCGATCCCCTGGGCCTCGTACATCCGCCGCACTTTATCAATCAACGCGCGATCCATGTCCGCGGCGGAAAGCTCCCGTTCAATGAGTTGTTCCTGGTACCGCAGCGTGTCGGCCACATCCATGGTCAACATGACATCGTTTAGATCAATGCGGTCCGCCTGCTCTTTTTTATCTGATGATAGTGTCAATGGCCGCCCTTGTCTTTTGAAGTCATCACCAAGCGTGCTGATATTTATTTGGCGCTAAAAGGGTCCCCACTACAATGTTACAAAGGGTCAACGCTGTGTTTCACAAGGCTCATAGCGTTGGCGCCCTTTATCCTAATTGGGGGAAACAAGTGCTTTTAACCCGAATTTTGCATGAAATTTTACCGGAAAATTATTTATATTTGATATTTCAGCTTGTTAGAAATATGTTTACTGTTATTTCCCAAACACCGTTTGGGTGTTTTGACATTGATAACAGATTGGTAACATTCCATCCGAACGGACGCTCCCGGGCTGCGTCCATTGGCTGTGTTATCAAGGGCTCGCGGTATTAGAATACAGCTTCGCCCTTGCTGCCTTGCCAATGAACCCATCCGTGGCGTGCAAAACCCGGGTTTAAACAATTTCAAGCCCGGCGGTGAGTTCGGACATCCGTTTTTTGCCCGTCTCCACCGCCTCGCGGATTTCAACTTCATTTTGGGCGCTGACGGTCCGCATCTCGTTGATCAGCGAGCGGGAACGTTCCTGAAAACCGATCACCGCATCCACCAGTTTTTTCACCGATTCCGCCTTTAAAGTGGGCCCGTATCCGGCACGGATCGCCCGTTCCTGAACGTTGTCACCCACCTCGGCAATGGTTTCCAGACTTTGATTCATCCCGTCTTTCATGGCCTCCAAAGTGCTGGTGCTCTCGTGGAGCCCCTGCAAATTGGTAAAAGAGGCGTTGAGCGCGGTAAACACCGTTTCGTTGGTGCTGAAAAAGGTGACGGCCTGGGCGTAAACCCGCTCTTTGATTTCGGTTGATTGCATCAGCCGCGCCATGATCACTTCCGTGGTGTGATAGCTGACCGACAGGTTCTCAGCCAGATCCTTGGCAATCTGGTAACGTTTATCTTCGTCCTGCAGCTCGCGCAGCCGCTGATCACGGTGCATTTCCAGTTTGGCGATCATCTCGCGGTCTTCACTGGTGTTCTCTTCAATGGCCCCGGAAGCGTCGGCAAGACGCGCTTTGGCCACTTCCAAAATCGTTTCGGCTTTTTTCAGGAGCTGGAACCCCATCACTTCGGCCTCTTTTAAAGCGCCTCGGAAATCACGATAGGCTTCGATGATACGGTTTTCGCGTTCGATTTGATCCTTGGTGTCACCGGTGACACCGAGATAGGTCTCTTTGATCTTTTCAAACCGGCTGGGAATGTTCCCCCGGGTGACGGTCATCCACATGTTCCCCAGCCGCTCAAAAGTGCTGATTTTTCCGTCTTCAATCTGATCCACCATCGATTTGGCGTCGTCGCGAATGCTGTTAAACGCCTCGGTGATGGTTTCATAGCGCTCGCCCATTTTCATGGCGGAGACCTGCTCGCGCACCACCTCGTTGAAAAGGCTGGTGTGGCTCAGGGTACGGGCGATGGCCAAGGTGTTTTCTTCGTCCAGATCAGAGATCTGATTGATCAGATTCACCACGGGGGCTTCATCCGGCTTTTCCGGCATGACGCCGATATCCCGTAAAATCGTGACCGCTTTATCCAATTGTTTCATCGGGTTTACCACCAGGTCGGATACATTCATGTCAAATTCTCCTCATTTCGGTTAGCTGTTTGTATACATTCAATTTCGTCGATGATGACTTTTCGGCGGAAAAAGTGGCTTCCCAATTATAAGGTCATGTGAAATCTCAACATCCCTTAGAGCAAACCCGACCCTGTTTTTCAAAGGGCCCTACTTAAAACCCCATTTTTTCGGGTGGGCGGCGCTCGGGCACATATTCATGGGGGATCTTTTCTTCGTTCCACTCTTTGGAAACGTATAAATTGCAATAGCAGCTGCCAAATTCCGCCACGTCGGGTTCGCGGTATTCACAGGGACAGATGATATCTTTATCTTCCTTGCGATTACCACTGGCCAACCGGCAGGGGCAGACCATGTAGCCATAGCGTTCTTTATTGATGATCAAGGCTTCGATCAACTCCCGGACGCGTTCCTGGTCGTTGCTGAAAAAGTATCCTTTCGCTTCCTGAATTTTGCGAAGCTGCTCAAGCAGCGCATCAACTTTCATCAAGGTCCAGCGCCTCCTTAATTTGATCTTCCTTGTAACCGACAATCACCTTGTCGCCGATAATGGTCGTGGGAAAAGAACACTTGGGATTATGTTTACGGATATCGGCCAATATCGCTTTGCGCTCATCCCCTGTCAAGGTATCGACATCAACAAAATCATATTGGATCGTACACTCATCCAACATCTTTTTGGTGGACTTGCAGTGACTGCAGGTACTCAGAGAATAGATCCGGACTTTCCTGTCCCTATTTTCCGAATTTTCCGACATAAAACAGTTCCTTTCAGCAGCAGCCCTGCGGCCGGGGAATGCTACAAGAGATGTAAAAGTCTTCATCCCCAATTAGGGTGCGTACTGCTGAAGGTGAAGACCTCCCATAATAAAGGTGTATTTAACTAATAATACATATCCAATTGGGTTTCAATGGCTCATTCAGATGGCGAATGGGCTTGACAAAGCCCTTTGATGACGTTAAAAATTCCTAAATAGGAACTATTACTATAACGCTTATAGGAGGAGGAAACCCCATGGCCGAGAAGACCGTGATTGCCAAAAAAGCCCCGAAACTGTCGGAGCCGCGCGATATTACCACCTGCGAGGCCACCGCTCAGATGATCGCCAAAGCGCGCAAAGATGGTGTTGAAACCGCTTTTGAGCGGGCCGCCGCCATGAAAGCGTGTCCCATCGGTGCAGATTCCGCTTGTTGTAAACATTGCTCTATGGGCCCTTGCCGACTGAACGCCCGAGATCCATACGGCAAGGTGGGCGTCTGCGGCGCTACCATCGACACCGTTATGGCCCGTAACTTCGGCCGAATGGTGGCTTGCGGCACCGCTTCCCATACCGACCACGGTATGGCCATGCTGGACCTGTTCCGTGAAGTGGTCACCGGTCATAATCAAGATTACAAAATTAAAGATCCTTTGAAAATGCGCAATGTGGCCAACTCGGTGGGTATTGAAACCGAAGGCCGCACTGATGATGAAGTGGCCACCGATCTTTACAAGGAGCTGGAACGGACCTACACCCAGGTGGAAGGCGAAATTCCTTTTGCCAAGCGGGTCCCGGAAAAGACCCTGGAAACCTGGCGCAAGTACGATGTGGTGCCGCGCGGCGCTATGCGTGAAATCATGGAGATGATGCACCGCACCCATATGGGCGTGGATCAGCATTACGAAAACATCACCCGCCAATGCAGCCGCACCTCCCTGGCCGACGGTTGGGGCGGTTCCATGGTTGCCACGGAAATTTCCGATATCCTCTTTGGGACCCCCTCCCCTGTCAACGTGGAAGTGAATATGGGCGTACTCAAGGAAGATATGGTCAACGTGATTGTCCATGGCCATGAGCCCAACCTGTTTGAATCGGTGCTCGTCTCCGTTAACGCACCTTCGTTGGTGGAAGAGGCCAAAAAAGCGGACGCCGAGGGTATCAATCTGGTGGGGATGTGCTGCTCGGGCGCCGAGATGATGTCCCGTCACGGGGTTCCCCATGCCGGCAACTTCATGTCAACCGAAGCCATTATTGTCACCGGCGCCGTCGACGCCATGGTGGTTGACGTACAGTGCATCAAACAAGGCCTGGTGGAAGTGGCCAAATGCTACGACACCGAACTGATCACCACCAACCCACGCTGCAAAATCGAAGACGCCACCCATGTGGAATTCCATGAAAATGAGCCCCTGGAATGCACCGATGAAGTGGTGATCAAAGCCATTACCCGCTTTAAAAACCGCAACAAACCCGTTGAAATCCCGCAGTACCGCAACGCGGGCGTACACGGCTTCTCCCATGAGTACATCAACTACATGCTGGGCGGCAGCTTCCGTGGCTCTTACACCCCGCTAAACGACAACATTATCAACGGCCGTATCCGTGGTGTGGCCGGTGTGGTGGGCTGCACCAACCCGCGCGTGAAGCAGGATTACGTTCATGTGGAGTTGGTTAAGGAGTTGATTAAAAACGACGTCTTGGTGCTTCAGACCGGATGCTCCCAGGTGGCCCTGGCCAAAAACGGTCTCTACACCCCGGAAGCAGCCCATCTGGCCGGACCGGGTCTCCAGGAGGTGTGTGAAACGGTTGGAATGCCGCCTTGTTTGGGTATCGGCTCCTGTGCCGACAACAGCCGCATCCTCATCGCCGCCTCGGAGATGGTGCGTAGCGGCGGCCTGGGTAATTGTCTGGCTGATCTGCCGGTTGCCGGGGCCGCCCCGGAATGGATGAGTGAAAAAGCCGTCGCCATCGGCCAATACTTTGTCACCTCGGGTGTCTTCACCGTCTTTGGCGTTACCTTTCCGATTATCAAAGAGACCAAGTTCCACAAACTGCTCTTTGAAGAGCTGGAGAACGAAGGCTTCGGCAAATGGGGCTTTGCCCAGGATCCTTACGAAATGGCCAGGATGATGATCGCTCACATTGACAAGAAACGTAAAGCCCTGGGTATCGACAAGACCCGCGAACGGACATTGATGACCATGACCGATCGTCAGAAGCTGGATGCCGCGTAAAATCAAACTTGAACATTATACTGAACCTGAAACGGATCCTTTCCTGGAAGGATCCGTTTCTTTTGGAACTGCTTAGAGCCGCCAACTTGTTTTCATGCGGAACTTTCAGCAATTAAAATCCTGCAACGGAACAAGGCTATCGAAGGCTTGTATATGAGGGATATGCTCTTTTACTTCATCAGCATTGTCCATCTTGCCATGCTTGCAGGCGTATTGTTTTCAATTATTCTTCCCGACAAAAGAATCTGGCCGCCACCTCACAGGCATTCTTGGAAATTCTTGCTCACTTGGCTTATCTTTTTCGGGGCTGTTGCGTTAACTATCGTATTAACCATTTTTACTTGGAATACATGGTGGATACCCTTTAAAATACGGTACTTCGTCGGCCTGCCAATCGCATTGATTGGAGGTCTTTTTGCATTTTGGGGGATTGCTGTACTAGGGCTGAACAATACATCTGGAAAGGCGACTAGTACCATGTAACAGTTACAAGTTCGGATAAAGGCGCTTTAGCTTTATCCGGGCATCTGATGTTGTGAACTGCCAGTCAATTGTTTTTGACATGTTATTTCGATTATTCTCCCAGATC
>Ga0056123_1000148_pt1 | contig 14498 bp, 10 predicted proteins | sample WorMetHEROISLAND_3_FD_71122 | JGI IMG/M metagenome (GOLD analysis project Ga0056123, IMG submission 71122) | Marine gutless worms symbiont microbial communities from Max Planck institute for Marine Microbiology, Germany - Olavius sp. 3 HERON ISLAND ...
AACATCACGATCACGGCGGAATTGATCACGCCGATTGCGATGGAGAAGGAGCTGCGCTTTGCCATCCGCGAAGGCGGCCGCACGGTGGGCGCCGGTGTGGTGAGCGAAGTGGTTGCATAGGGTGTCACTAGTCTGACAACCTATTTGATATTATTAAGCTTATTAGATGTATCCATTCCAATGAAATAACCGGAATGGACTTTCAATTTATTAATATTCGGTTGGTCTGTGCGTTAATCGGTGGCCCTTCAGATGAGGCCTCTGCCGCAACGGGCCGCTAATGATCCAGCGTTGCTGACGAGGAGCTTTTCGTGAGAGTCATTGTAAATTTGGTATGTACCGAATGTAAGCAGCGTAACTATTCAACCACCAAAAACAAGCGAACAACACCCGATAAGCTTGAGTTTAACAAGTACTGTCGTTTTTGTAAAAAGCATACGCCCCATAAGGAAGGCAAGTAGACAAGCCGGGGTAAGCGGTTTGGATGGCAAGGCGGATTCTTGTCGGTTGATTGCAGGCCAGTAGCTCTAACGGCAGAGCACCGGACTCCAAATCCGGGTGTTGGGGGTTCGAATCCCTCCTGGCCTGCCAAAACAGACGGCGAATAAAATCTTTACCATACGGTCAATATTATACTGTTTGGTAACACGGGGGCAGCATGGCACGGTTAAAACGGAAAAAGCCCGGAAATAAAAAACCGCGTGTTAAGGAGAACGCCGACGTACAGGGTGAGGCCGAGTCCGGCAATCAGCAGGCGATAGCGGCCCTGACGGTTAAGGAGCTAAAGCGAAAACCGGTTGCCGGTTCCAAGGTAATCTCCTCTTCGGCGCCATCCAGGATTCGTGCGCCGGGGAAAGAACCCGGCTGGATTCAAAAAAGCATCCAGTTTTTGCGGGAAGTTAGTATAGAGCTGAAAAAGGTGACTTGGCCGACCCGTAAACAGACCATCGGTTCTACGGTTGTGGTGATGGTGCTGGTAATGCTGATCGCCCTCTACCTTGGGCTTGTTGACATGGGGTTGACCAGCTTGGTCCGGGCGATTTTAGGCTAAGACGAGGATCTGATTTTGAATTATAAATGGTACATCGTCCATGTCTATTCCGGTTATGAAGCCAAGGTGAAAGCGGCGCTTGAAGAGCGGATCACCACTTCCAACGAGCAGGATAAATTCGGCGAAGTGATGGTTCCCACAGAGCAGGTGGTGGAACTGGTCAAGGGCAAACGGCGCGAATCTTCCCGGAAATTTTATCCCGGATATATTTTGGTGCAAATGGAACTGACCGATGATACCTGGCATATCGTCAACGATACGCCTAAGGTGACCGGTTTTTTGGGCAGTGGCGCCAGGCCGACACCGATTCCCGACCGAGAAGTTGAAAAGATTTTAGACCGTATGCAGGCGGGTAAGCTAAAACCCAAACCGAAATTCTACTTTGAAACGGGGGATGAAATTCGGGTCATTGACGGCCCTTTCGCCAATTTCAATGGGGTGGTAGAGGAGGTCAATCCGGAGAAAGGGAAAATCAAGGTGCTGGTTAGCATCTTTGGTCGACCGACACCGGTTGAGCTCGATTTTGTCCAGGTAACCAAATTATAGCAACGTGAAGACTGTTTGTTTACAACACCAGCGGCTTTGAAGCAGCGTTCCTTATATCTTACCACTCACCATCGTAAACCAGAAAGAAGATGAGGAGATAAACGTCGATGGCAAAAAAAGTGATGGCCTATATTAAATTACAGGTGGAAGCTGGTAAGGCCAACCCATCACCACCGATCGGCCCCGCACTGGGGCAGCATGGTGTCAATATTATGGACTTTTGCAAGGCCTTTAACGCCAGAACACAAAACGATGCCGGGATGATTATTCCGGTAGTGATCACCGTTTATCAGGATCGGTCGTTTGCATTCATCACCAAAACGCCGCCGGCTGCGGTTCTGCTTAAAAAAGCGGCCAAAGTGGCCAAAGGGGCCGGTGATCCCAAGCGGGAGAAAGTGGGCGAAGTCACTCGCAAACAGGTGGAAGAGATTGCAAAAATCAAAATGGTTGATTTAAACGCCTACGATCTGGAGACGGCCAGCCGAATCATTGCGGGAACCGCCCGCAGTATGGGGATTAAGGTGGTGTAAGAGCAACTGCTCTGTATTTTATATGAAAAGTCTTACCAAATATGTACAAAAAGAAAGACTTTCATCGTTCGTTGTGGCTGTTTACGGCCATGGAGGATAGTGAAACCAAAAGATTCGTTTTAATGATATTGTAAGCAGTTGGGGCGAACCTTTTTTATCGAAGCGGCGGGTTCATCCTAAAGAGAGGAAAGAGCAATGGCAAAACGGGGGAAAAAGTTCGCTGCGGCGGCCGCCAAAATTGACCGAAACCAGCGGTACGAATGCGCGGATGCGGTTCAACTGGTTGTCGATAACGCCTTCGCCAAGTTTGACGAAACCGTCGATTTGGCGGTTCGTCTGGGCGTTGATCCACGTCATGCCGATCAGATGGTACGGGGAACGGTGGTGCTGCCCAACGGATTGGGTAGAGAGGTAAAAGTGCTGGTTTTCGCCAAAGGTGAAAAAGAGCAAGAGGCCAGTGACGCCGGAGCGGATTTTGTAGGCAATGAAGAGTTTGTCAAAAAGATACAGGAGGAAGGCTGGTTCGGTTTTGACAAAGTGGTGGCCACACCGAATGCTATGGGTCTGGTGGGAAAAATCGGCCGGGTTTTAGGCCCTAGAGGGCTGATGCCTAATGCCAAAACCGGCACAGTGACCTTTGATGTGGCTACGGTGGTAAAAGAGCTCAAGGCGGGTAAAATCGACTTTCGGGTTGAAAAAGCAGGGATTGTACACGCACCCGTGGGCAAGACATCTTTTGGAACCGAGAAGCTGGTCCAGAATATTGCTGCGTTTATCGAGGCGATTATTCGGCTGAAACCCTCTTCATCCAAAGGGACCTATCTAAAGGGAATTTCCGTCTCTTCTACTATGGGTCCGGGTGTTAAAATTGAGGCGGCCAGTGTAAAGGAGATGGTTGCTTAAAGGGTAGGGCCGGGTAAATGACCGGTTAAAACCATTGAAGTTTTCAACCATGGTGGTGTCACGGACCGTGGAATTGATCAAATAGATGGATAGAACCGATGGGAATGTCGTCAACCCAAGGTTTACGGCAAAACCATCCACAACGCTGTCAAAGACCGTCGGCACACATGTTGATGTCAGAGCCGTTTTCTCGCATCAGTGTGTTTAATCAGCATCTTGGCTGGCCTTCATAGACAGAGGAGCTTGGAGCAATACCTATTAAAGGCATAACGGCTTTTTTGATGGGGACCCTTCTGCAGGGTCACTAACAACGTGTTAAAAGCCTTTTTTCGGTATTCTTGTAGCCCGGTTTTTGGCGTACTTGTAAAGGAGGTGTGGTTCAATAGTGGATAGACTTCACAAAGAAGAATTGGTCAAAGGGCTACAGGAAAAGCTGTCAACCGCCAAGGTGGTCATTGCAACAGACTACAAAGGGCTGGACGTTGCCGCTGTGAGTGATCTGCGCCGTAAATTAAAAGAGGCCGGGGTGGAGTATCAGGTGGTCAAAAACACCCTGTTGCGTCGTGTTGCGGAAGACAACCAAATGGCGTTGATGGCGGACTGTTTTGTAGGACCCAGCGCCATCGCCTATTCCTTCGACGATCCGGTGGCGCCGGCCAAGGTGCTGACCGAATTTGCCAAAGAGAACGACAACCTGGAGATCAAGGCCGGGGTGATGGATAATCAACTGATGGATCTGGCAGCAATCAAAGCCCTTTCCAACCTGCCGTCCAAGGAGGTTTTGCTGGGCCGGTTTCTGTCGGTCATGAACGGCGTGCCCACGGCATTTGTACGGGTGTTGAACGCGGCGCCGCAGGGGTTTGTCAATATTCTGGGTGCGTTAAAAGATCAACGGGCGGAAGCCTAATGGATATGCAAAAAATGAATTGTTGATTGCCGGCACAACCGGCAAACAAAAAGTTACCGGAAAAAGGATTTTAAGGAGATTGTAAAATGGCGGATATTACCAAAGAAGATGTAATTCAATTTGTTGCCAATATGTCGGTTCTCGAACTTTCCGAAATGATCAAGGAGATGGAAGACAAATTCGGTGTCTCTGCGGCGGCGCCAGTCGCTGTGGCAGCCGTAGGCGCTGGCGCGGTCGAAGGCGGCGCGGCGGCCGAAGAACAGACCGAGTTTGATGTCATTTTGACCGCTCATGGCGACACCAAAATCCAGGTGATCAAGGAAGTTCGCGCCATCACCGGTTTAGGTTTAAAAGATGCCAAGGCCCTGGTTGACGGTGTTCCTCAACCGGTTAAGGAAGGCATTGAAAAAGAAGAAGCCGAAAAAATCAAAGAGCAGCTCGAAGCTGCAGGCGCACAGGTGGAAGTCAAGTAACTTCATATCTGTCGCGTTATTTCAATCCGAGCCAGCCGGGATTCATAGGGTGCCGGTTTGTGCTCGGTTTTGATGTTTCTGATATGCCCGGTTTGACATACTCATAAATAGCCCTAACTTGCTAAGATTGTTAAAATAATTTGGCATACCCCTTGGGGGTAAATGCCTCTGTTCTCGGTAAAAAACTTGGAGATGCCATGTCTGCAAGCAGCCTTGCTACGACCCGTATTCGCAAAAATTTTGGTAAAATTCGCCAAATCGTTGAAATCCCCGACTTGATCGGCTTGCAACGGGACTCCTTTGATCGTCTATTGCAAAAGGACACACCACCGGAAAAGCGTGGGGGGTTCGGGTTGCAGGCGGTTTTCAATTCAGTTTTTCCCATCAAGGATTTCAGTGGCACGGCGACCCTGGAGTTTGTTTCATACCGTTTTGGTGAAATCGTTGACAGTGTGGATGAGTGTATTCATCGGGGGATGACCTATAAAATTTCGGTCTACATAACCGTCCGGCTGGTGGTTTACGATGTGGATAAAAAGACCAATGTGTCCAATATTCGGGATATTAAAGAGCAGGAGATCTACTTTGGCACCATTCCCTATATGACGGACAAAGGGACCTTTATCATCAACGGTACCGAGCGGGTGGTGGTCAGCCAACTGCACCGTTCATCCGGTGTCTTTTTTGACCACGATAAAGGCAAATCCCATTCGAGCGGTAAAATTATTTACAGCTCTCGGATTATTCCCGTTCGCGGCTCATGGATCGACCTGGAGGTGGATCCCAAGGATATTGTCTATATTCGCATTGATCGGCGACGAAAATTTCCAGTGACGATTCTTTTTAAGGCATTTGGATATTCGGTGCAGGATCTGCTTAACTATTTTTACACCACCGATACCATTACCCGCAAAGACGGGCGCTATTACATCACCTTCAACCCCGCCGTGCTAAAAGGGCAGCGGGCCAGTGCCGATGTGCCGGCTCCGAATAAGAAAAAGACAGTCCTTGTCCCCAAGGGGCGAATCTATTCGAAAAATACGATTAAAAAAATGGTCAAAGCGGGGATCAATGCGGTACCCATTGATCCCGGGGAGATCATCGGCAAGGTGTGCGCCGAAACCCTTTCCACGACCGATGATTCTATGGATGCCTTAGCCATGCCTAATACGGTGATTGATGAAGAGTTGTTAGAGAAAATCGCAGCGGCTGGCATCAATCAGTTTGATGTGTTGATGATTGATGGCACACAATACAGTGATGCGATTCATAAGACCCTGGCGTTGGACAAAGTGGAATCCAAGGAAGAGGCATTGGTGGAAATTTATCGCCGGCTGCGGCCGGGAAATCCGGTGACGCCCGAAGTGGCTCAGGATTTTGTGGATCACCTCTTTTTTGACCCCTCCTATTATGATCTGTCCAATGTCGGCCGGATGAAGATGAATCATAGCCTTGGAGTCGACTCCGATATCGACCTGCGGGTATTGCGCAAAGAGGATATTTTAATGACAACCCGCAAACTGATCTATCTGCGCGACAGCCAAGGCACCGTTGATGATATCGATCATCTGGGTAACCGGCGGGTGCGGTCGGTGGGTGAACTGCTGGAAAACCAGTATCGTATTGGGCTGGTGCGCATGGAGCGGGCCATCAAGGAGCGGATGAGCTTGCAGGAAGTGGATGCACTCATGCCCAACGATCTGATCAACTCCAAACCGGTGTCGGCCGTCGTCAAGGAATTTTTCGGCACCAGCCAGTTGAGCCAGTTCATGGATCAAACCAACCCATTGTCGGAAACCACCCACAAGCGCCGTTTAAGTGCTTTGGGACCGGGCGGCCTGACCCGTGAACGAGCCGGGTTTGAGGTGCGGGACGTGCATCCTTCGCATTACGGCCGTATTTGCCCCATCGAAACGCCCGAAGGCCCCAATATCGGACTGATTGTCTCTTTGGGCACCTACGCCCGCGTCAATGAGTATGGTTTTATAGAGACCCCCTACCGTAAAGTAAAAGGCGCCAAGGTGTCTGATGAGGTGGTCTTTTTAAGCGCTTTTGAAGAGCAGGCGCATCCTATCGCCCAAGCCAACGCGCCGATGGACGCCAAAAACAGATATGTCAACCCCACTGTCACCTCGCGGGTGGAAGGGGAGTTGATGATGATGCCCAAAGAGACCATCGAATTTATGGATATTTCACCCAACCAGCTAGTGAGTGTCTCGGCGGGGATGGTCCCCTTTTTGGAAAACGATGACGCCAACCGCGCCTTGATGGGTTCCAACATGCAGCGCCAAGCGGTTCCGCTTTTGGTGGCTGAGGCGCCATTGGTGGGGACCGGAATGGAGGGTGTTGTGGCGCGGGATTCGGGTGTCACCATTGTGGCCAAGCGCGATGGTATCGTGACGGCTGTGGACGCCTCCCGGATTGTGGTACGGCATACCGACAGTGATGCCGATGAGCTGGAAAACCCGGTTACCCTATACAACCTTTCCAAGTTTGTCCGGTCCAACCAAAATACCTGTTTTAACCATCGTTCCATCGTCAAGGTGGGGCAAATGGTAAAGGCGGGGCAAGTGTTGGCCGATGGGCCGGCAACCGAGAAAGGTGAGTTGGCCCTGGGTAAAAATGTGACCGTGGCCTTTATGCCCTGGGGCGGCTACAATTTTGAGGACTCCATTTTGGTGGGGGAACGGTTGATCCGGGACGGCATTTATACCTCGGTTCACATTGAAGAGTTTGAAACGGTTGCCCGGGACACCAAATTGGGTAAGGAAGAGATTACCAGGGATATACCCAATGTGGGTGATGAAGCGCTCAGCGACCTGGACGGCAGTGGAATTGTGCGCTTGGGCGCCGAAGTTGAGGCGGGTGATATTTTGGTGGGAAAAATTACCCCTAAAGGTGAAACCCAGCTGTCACCCGAAGAGAAACTGCTTCGTGCCATTTTTGGCGAAAAAGCGGGTGATGTGAAAGACACCTCACTGAGGGTGCCCCCGGGAGTTTCCGGGATCGTGGTGGATGCCAAGGTTTTTTCCAGACGCGGGTCGGATAAAGATGACCGAACCCGCCAGATTGAAGATACCGAAATCTCCATGCTGGAAAAGAACCTGGAAGATGAACTGACGATTCTTGATACCGTAGTCAAGGAGCGGATCCAACAGCTGGTGGTGGGCCAAAAAAGCGCCGTGGTGATTAAAAAGGGCCGTAACGTGCTGGTGGCCAAAGGGGTGAAATTAACGGCGAAATTGGTGGCGCCATTGACAACCGCCCATCTGGAAAAGTTGGTGCTGACCGATGCGGGCGTCACTGAAATGATGAACCGCCTGTTGGGAAAATATCACCAGGAGACGGATCGCTGCCGCGAAGCGTTTGAGAAAAAAATCAGCCATTTTGCAAAAGGGGATGATCTGCAACCGGGTGTCATTAAAATGGTCAAAGTGTACGTGGCCATGAAACGCAAGTTGTCCGTGGGGGATAAAATGGCCGGACGGCATGGTAACAAAGGCGTTGTTTCCCGGATTCTACCCGAAGAGGATCTCCCCTATTTCGAAGACGGTCGGCCGGTGGATATGATTTTGAACCCTTTGGGGGTTCCTTCCCGAATGAATGTAGGCCAAGTTCTGGAGATTCATCTGGGCGCGGCCGCGAAGAACCTGGGCGATCAGATGAATGCCCTTGTTGTAGCCAACAAAACCGATCAAATCCGCAAAAAGTTTAAAAAGATCTTCTCGGCCAAAACTGATATTGATACAGCGGTTATCAACCACATCCAGGCACTGGATGATGAGGGGGTCACAAAGATGGCTGATCAGTATCGCGATGGATTCCACATGGCTACGCCGGTTTTTGACGGGGCCAAGGAAGATGAAGTGAAAGCCCTTCTTGCAGAAGCAGGGGTTGCCGCCACCGGCCAGGCGACGCTTTACGATGGCCGTACCGGAGAGCCCTTTGAAGGCAAAATCACGGTTGGCACCATGTATATGCTCAAGCTGCATCATCTCGTGGATGATAAACTTCATGCCCGTTCCATCGGTCCTTATTCGTTGGTAACACAACAACCGCTAGGCGGCAAAGCGCAATTCGGCGGCCAGCGCTTAGGTGAAATGGAGGTGTGGGCCATGGAAGCCTATGGCGCGGCCCATGCCCTGCAGGAGTTTTTGACGGTCAAATCGGATGATATGGCCGGCCGGACGCGCATGTATGAAAAAATCGTGAAGGGTCAAAACAGCTTGGAACCCGGCCTGCCCGAATCCTTTAAGGTGTTGAACTATGAATTGCGGGCATTGGGCCTGGATGTCACCCTCATTGAGGAAGAGTAATCCGATGCCATCACGGATAAACAGGAATACCTAACGCTCCAATTCCATATACCATATAAAGGTGAGAATGCCAATGGAAACCTTATACGACTTTTTTGCCAAACCGATGGACCCCAGGCGTTATTCCGGTGTGAAATTATCACTGGCTTCACCCGAACAGATTCTGGAGTGGTCCCATGGTGAAATCAAAAAACCGGAGACAATCAATTACCGGACCTTCAAGCCGGAGCGGGACGGTCTTTTTTGCGCCAAGATCTTTGGCCCCACCAAAGATTATGAATGTAACTGCGGCAAATATAAACGGATGAAACATCGCGGCGTGGTATGTGAAAAATGCGGCGTGGAGGTGATTCAATCCAAGGTTCGCCGTGAACGGATGGCCCACATAGCCCTGGCGAGTCCGGTGGCGCACATCTGGTTTTTAAAGAGTCTGCCCGGTAAAATTGGCAATTTGTTGGACCTAACGCTGAAAAATATTGAAAAGGTCCTCTATTTCGACAGCTACATTGTGACCGACCCCCAGGATACGACCCTGTCAAAAAACCAGTTGCTCACCGATGAAGAGTATTGGGAAGCCCAGGATGAGTTCGACGGAAAGTTTGAGGCGGGTATCGGCGCCGAGGCGGTCAAGTTGATTCTGGAAATGCTCAACCTGGACGAGGTCTACGATACCTTGCGGGTGGATATCCGTACCACCGGGTCCGTGGCCAAGCGTCAGAAACTGGCCAAGCGGCTTAAGGTGGTGGATGCGTTTCGCCGTTCAGGGATTGATCCGGCCTGGATGATCATGGATGTAATTCCAGTCTTGCCGCCGGACCTGCGCCCATTGGTGCCGTTGGAAGGCGGCCGTTTCGCCGCATCGGACCTAAATGACCTCTACCGCCGGATCATTAACCGTAACAACCGGTTACGGCGGTTGATGGACCTCAATGCCCCGGACATTATCGTACGCAATGAAAAGCGGATGCTGCAAGAGTCTGTAGATGTGCTCTTTGATAACGGTCGCCACGGCAGAGCGATTACCGGAACCAATAAACGTCCGTTGAGATCGTTGAGTGATACATTAAAAGGCAAGCAGGGCCGTTTTCGTCAAAACCTGTTGGGTAAACGGGTGGACTACTCCGGCCGGACGGTAATTACCGTTGGGCCCAACCTGCGGCTACACCAGTGCGGCCTTCCCAAAAAAATGGCGCTGGAGCTCTTTAAACCTTTTATCTACTATCGGTTGGAACAAAAGGGGCTGGTCTCAACGGTGAAAAGCGCCAAAAAGATGGTGGAGCGGGAAACCGCCGAGGTATGGGATACCCTGGATGAGGTGGTGAAAGAGTACCCGGTGATGCTCAACCGCGCACCAACCCTGCACCGCTTGGGGATTCAGGCATTTGAGCCGATGTTGATCGAAGGCAAGGCAATTCAGCTTCACCCGCTGGTTTGCACTGCGTTCAACGCCGACTTTGACGGCGATCAGATGGCGGTGCATGTCCCCCTTTCCGTCGAGTCACAGATCGAGTCGCGGGTTTTGATGCTTTCATCGAACAATATTCTCTCCCCGGCCAATGGCAGCCCGATTATTGTACCCAGCCAGGATATTGTATTAGGCGTTTATTACATGACCCGTAAGATTGAGGGCTCTTTAGGCGAAGGGCGGCTCTTTGCCAGCCCGGAAGAGGTTCGCTCCGCTTATGATGCCGGTGTGATCGGTCTCCACGCGCCCATTACCGTCCGGATGCATGGTGAGCGGTTTGAAACCACCCCCGGAAGAGTGCTGCTGTGGGAAATTATGCCCAAAGAGAGTGTTGTGGTGCTGCGTAGGATTACCGTTGACAAGGCGGCGGCGAAAAAATTACGCACGAAGATGGTTCGCAGCAAAAGTAAAACCATCATGGAAGAGTTGGTCGCCGAACATTCCATCAGCGATGATAAGCGTGACAAGGGACTGGTGGGTCGGCTCAGCAAAGAGGAGTTTTTGCGGGTCTTTGGCGTGGATGAGGCCATAGCCGATGATCTCTTCAAGCTCAATCCGGACGACTATTCCGCGGTGATTGATATCGAAGGTCAATTTTCCATTTTCAGGCTGGAAGACAAACAGCCGGAAATTCCTTTTTCCGAGGTCAACCGGGTCATGGACAAAAAGGCGTTGAGGGACCTTGTGGATTTTGCCTACCGCAATTTAGGCAGCAAACAGACGGTCATTTTGGCCGACCGGCTGAAAGATACGGGTTACCGGATGTCCACCGAGGGCGGATTGTCCATCACTATCGACGATATGCTGATCCCGGATAGCAAGTGGAAAATCCTTAAAGCGGCAGATAAAAAGGTTGCCGGGATCGGCGCCCAATACGCCGAAGGGCTGATCACCACGGGTGAAAAATACAATAAGGTGGTGGATATATGGGCCAAAGCCACGGATGATGTGGCCACCGAGATGATGGATTTGATGAAATTGACGCCGGTGATCGAACAGGACGGTTCGGTCCGCAAAGATGAAAAGGGCAAGCCGGTGTATCAGGAAAGCCTTAACTCGATCTATATGATGGCTGATTCCGGCGCCCGCGGCAGCAAGGATCAGATGCGTCAGCTGGCCGGTATGCGAGGGTTGATGGCCAAGCCGTCGGGTGAAATTATTGAAACGCCGATTCAGGCGAATTTCCGCGAAGGGTTGTCGGTCCTGCAATATTTTATTTCAACCCATGGCGCCCGCAAAGGGTTGGCCGATACAGCCTTGAAAACGGCCAACTCCGGGTACCTAACCCGCCGATTGGCCGATGTGGCCCAGGAATGCATGGTAACCGAGGATGATTGCGGGACCTTGGTGGGGATGGAAGTGGAGCCGCTCATGGAGGGCGGCGAAGTGATTCAGCGGCTGAGCGAGCGCGCTCTGGGACGTACCGCCATGGAAGATGTTTTAGATCCTCACAATGACGACGTGTTGGTTGGAGCGGGTCAAATTATCGATGAAGCTGCGGTAGCGCGTATTGAAGCGGCCAACATCACCAAGCTTCAAATCCGGTCGGCTCTGACGTGTAAGGCCAAAGTGGGTATTTGCGCCAAGTGCTATGGTCGGGATTTGGCTCACGGACGGCTGGTGGAAATTGGCCAGGCCGTGGGGATCATGGCCGCCCAATCTATCGGTGAACCGGGAACCCAGCTAACCATGCGGACCTTCCATATTGGTGGAACGGCCAGCCAGCGGGTGGCCCAGGCCGATATTCGCGCCCGCACTGAAGGCAAAGTGAAATATCTTGATCTCAATGTGGTCACCAACGCCCAGGGCAACCGGATTATTATGAACCGGAAAGGCGGCGAGCTGGCCATCATGGGTAAAAGCGGTCGCGAGTTGGAACGGTTTCATGTGATTTACGGCGCCCAGATGGAGGTGAAGGAGGGACAAAAGATCAAAATCGGCGACTTACTGGCCAGTTGGGATCCTTTCACCACACCCATTATTACCGAAGTGTCGGGGACCTTGAAGTTTGATGATATCCAGCAGGGTAAAACCATGCAGGAGAAGGTGGACTCGGTGACCGGCAAGTCGAGCCGTACCATTATCGAATCCAAAAGCGGAGAAGAGCGGCCGCAGATTACCATTCGTACCGAAGATGGAAAAATTGCCAGACTGCCCGGTAGTTCCACCAACGCCAGCTACCTGCTGCCGGTGGGGGCGATCCTGATGATTGAGGAAGGGGATGCAGTCCAGTCGGGTGACATCATTGCCAAAATTCCGCGAGACACCACCAAGACAAAAGATATTACGGGTGGTCTACCCCGAGTGGCGGAGCTCTTTGAAGTACGCAAACCCAAAGATATTGCGGTGTTGAGCGAAATCGACGGTTACGTAAAGCTACCCAAGGGCACCAAGCGCGGAAAGCAGCGGGTGATCATCCATCCCGTGGATGTGGGTGAGAAGAAAGAGTATCTCATCCCCAAAGGAAAGCATGTCAATGTGATTGAGGGCGATTATGTCCGCGCCGGTGAACCGTTAATCGGCGGGCAGGCCGTTCCCCAGGATATTTTAAATATTAAAGGTGAAATCGCTCTGGCGCGCTATCTGGTGGATGAAGTTCAGGAGGTTTACCGGCTCCAGGGGGTTCGCATTAATGATAAGCACATCGAGGTGATTGTTCGTCAAATGATGCGGCGGGTCAAAATTATCTCCGTCGGCGACACCATGTTTATCCCCGAAGAGCAGGTCGATCGCCGTATCTTTGAAGACGAGAATGAGCGGATAATTGCCGAGGGTGGAGAGCCGGCCATGGCGGAACCGTTGATTTTAGGTATCACCAAGGCGTCGCTCTCCACGGAAAGCTGGATTTCGGCGGCTTCATTCCAGGAGACCACCAAGGTGCTGACTGAGGCGGCGATTGGCGGAACCGTTGATCATCTCCATGGTTTAAAGGAAAATGTCATCATGGGCCGCCTGATACCCGCCGGAACCGGTGTGAACCGGTACCGTACGGCGGAGATCATCTGATCGGTAACGTTTTTTCGATGATATATGCATGTGAAGGGTGACCGGTATGGTTGGGTGAATTGGAAAATCCATGCACTGCTGGGAAATAAATCATCATTTTGCTATAAAATGTATTGACAATGGGGTGTTGACGATATATAAAAGCAGTTTTGCCCGTCCGCACAATTACTTGCGGTGCGAATTGCGATAATAACGAACAAACCCGTGCCGGTGAAAGCTTGTTGCCGGCACACTTTGTTGATAGCAAAGATAAGTATTCAGATTTACGGAAAAGACAAGAAGGGCCTATGCCGACAATTAACCAGTTGGTGCGCAAGGGAAGAAAGAGAGTCCTAAAAAAAACCAACACGCCGGCGTTAAAAGGGGCGCCGCAAAAGCGGGGCGTCTGCACCAGGGTGTACACCTCAACTCCGAAAAAGCCGAACTCGGCCTTACGTAAGGTGGCGCGCGTCCGCCTGACAACCGGTGTCGAAGTGACTGCCTATATTCCAGGGATGGGGCATAACCTCCAGGAGCACTCGGTGGTATTGGTGCGTGGCGGCCGTGTGAAAGACTTGCCTGGTGTTCGCTATCATATTGTGCGCGGGGCCTTGGATACTTTGGGTGTTGAAGACCGTAGGCAGGGGCGTTCCAAATACGGAACCCGAAGACCGAAATAATCGAAGCCCAATTAATTAAGGGATGGGGTAAAAATGCCCAGAAGGCGAGAGGTTCAGCAACGGGAAGTGCTGCCGGATTTAAAATATAACAGCAAGCTGGTGGCAAAATTTATCAACAACCTGATGAGCCATGGCAAAAAAAGTACTGCTGAATCGATTCTTTACGACGCCCTGGATATCATCGGTGCGAAAAACGGTGATGAACCGCCGTTGAAGGTATTTGAACAGGCGTTGGAAAACGCGCGTCCTATGATTGAGGTGAAATCGCGCCGTGTGGGTGGTTCGACCTATCAGGTTCCGACTGAAATTCGTCAAAGTCGGCGGACGGCTCTTGGGATGCGTTGGCTGATCACTTATGCGCGGGCGCGAGGCGAAAAAGGAATGAAAGCAAAGCTGGCCGCAGAATTATTGGATGCGGCCAACAACCGCGGCGCGGCCATTAAGAAAAAGGAAGATACCCATAAGATGGCCGAAGCCAATAAGGCGTTCGCCCATTATCGTTGGTAGATTGCGTGCATCAGTAAGATGAGACCGTTGCAGGGCATCTATTTTTGTTCACGTTCAAGGAAGGCGAAAAATGTAACCGGAGGAATATATTGAATATTTCGAGGATACCATTTTGAGCCGGACGCCGAAATCGGG
>Ga0056123_1000149_pt1 | contig 14494 bp, 12 predicted proteins | sample WorMetHEROISLAND_3_FD_71122 | JGI IMG/M metagenome (GOLD analysis project Ga0056123, IMG submission 71122) | Marine gutless worms symbiont microbial communities from Max Planck institute for Marine Microbiology, Germany - Olavius sp. 3 HERON ISLAND ...
TTTCAAAGAGCTGATTTCCACTTATCTGCCGAAATTTGGAATATTCTGTTACTTTCGGCCAAATCACGCCGATGCATACCCAAAATTGGTCGCGTGAGTTTTTACAGGCGTATCATCTATAACAGCCAACATAAAAGTGTGTCCCACGGAGGGTATCATGTTTATTGATCAGTCCATGACCCGCAAGGTCGTTACCATTGAAAAAGAGGCCAGTATTTTAAAGGCCGAAGAACTCATGAAAGCGCATCGGATCCGCCATTTGCCGGTAGTAGCAGATGACCAAAAGTTAATCGGCATTGTAACGGATCGTGATTTTAGAGGGGCCATGCCCTATGAGTTTTTTCATAAGCCCGATAGTCCGGAGGCTCAGGAAGCACGGGAAAAAATGGGGAAGTTGACGATCGCGGAGATTATGTCGACGAATTTAGTGACCCTGTCGCCGGCTGATACCATTCAGGATGCGCTGTTACTGGTTCAAAAAACGAAAGTGGGCGCCCTGCCGGTCATGGATGAAAACGGCAAACTCAAGGGAATTTTGTCGGTGCGGGATTTGCTGCGGGCCTTTGTTACTGTTTTGGGGTTGGGAACACCGGGGACGCTGCTGGGAATTGTCGCTGAAGAAAAAGTGGGCCGGATGAAAAAGATTGTCGATGCCATCACCGCAGAGGGGGTCTCCATCGGCAGCATTCTAGTGGCACGCTACTGGGAAACGGATAAAAGAGCCGTCTTTCCCTATCTGTTAACCAACAACACCCGTAGAGTAAAACAGAAATTGACCGATCTTGGTTTTGAACTGCTCGATCCCATGGCGTGGTATATGGATCAACTACCCCGGAATGAAGGCTGATGGCACTGAACAAAGGCCTATCCACGGTGGTGTTGAAGAAAACCGCCGACCCGCGTCTTTTCAAAAGCCCGGAGATACGTTACACATATACTACCTTGAAGGTGTTCCTCAAACGCCATTACACTTCGGTCCTGATTTTATCGGGAACTGGCAGGAGAATGATTCCGCTTTCTTGTTTTTTGGAAAGCCCGCCCCAACCCTTGTTGACCAACTGGTGCGCTCACAGGGCAACCTTTTCTTGATTTGGCATACGATTCTTTGCAAACCCAAAAAGCTGCGTTGATGCAGCGTGGGCAGGATGACACAAAGGAGCAAAATGGTGGAATCCATTATCCGGCAGGCCGCTAAAAAAATCATTCGGGCCAACAATGTGGCGGCCTTGACCGGTGCCGGTATATCGGTGGAGAGCGGGATTCCACCGTTTCGCGGCAAGGGCGGACTGTGGGAGAAGATTGATCCCATGGAGGTTGCCCATATTGATGCTTTTTTGGAGAACCCGGCCAAAGTCTGGCGACTCTTGATCCGGGATATGGGGCGCCTATTGGTCTCAGCCGCACCTAATGCCGCTCATCACGGACTGGCGGAGTTGGAAAAAATGGGTTGTATGGCGACGGTGATCACCCAAAACGTAGATGGCCTGCATCAAGCCGCGGGTAGCCGTCGGGTTATAGAATTTCACGGGACGTTTGCCACAGTTTCCTGTTTGCAATGTCATCTGCGGCAATCTATCAAGAATTGCCTAACCGCGGATATGCCGCCCTGCTGTGGCTGTGGGGGTGTTTTGCGGCCCGATTGCGTGTTCTTCGGCGAGATGATTCCCACGGCGGCTTTTCATGCCGCGCAAGCGATGGTAGCCGCCTGTGACGTGATGCTGGTGATAGGCACATCCGCCACCGTTCAACCCGCCGCGCATATGTCGGTCATGGCCAAACAAAACAGAGCGGTTATCATTGAAATCAACCTCGAATCCACACCGCTGAGCGATTCCGTCAGCGACTATATAATCAAGGGCCCGGCCGGTGAGAGTATGCGCCAATTAACGGCGGCGGTGGATGAAATGAGGGCCGATGGTTCCTGAGATGGAGATCTGGTTGGTGAGTGAGGGTGGAGCTACCACCGCCGTCATTGGCCGATAACAGCGGCGATGCGGATCGGCTGCTGCGTAGAGTAAAAAGAGGGATCGGGTCTGACCGGATTCGGTTGCCGTTACCCTTGATGCGTTCGCTTCCTGCAAAACTACGCAAATTGGCCGCCCAGCTTTATCTCAATGGTATGCTTGATCTACGGGGCAAACTGGTGACCCAAAAGTGCGGCAATCGACGGGTGCATCAAAAAGGGATTCCCGCCATTGTTGTGGTGACGGAAAGTGAAAGCGCCGACGGCAAGCCCCTGCTGATCACCCAAATCGATATCGACAGCCTGATCCGTTCTAAAGCGGCCATGTACACCATCCTGGAAACGCTCACCCTCCACGTCGGTGTCTCTTTTGATGCTATCGATACCTTTGGTGTTGCGGGAACCTTTGGGTCATTTATTGACCCGGAAGCGGCCATTACCATCGGGATGCTGCCTGATCTTCCACGGGAGCGGTTTCATGTTTTGGGTAACATCTCCCTTGAGGGAGCCACCCGGCTGCTGACGACACCAAAACTGGCGAAAGAAATCGGACCGTTGCGGGAGAGCCTGACCTGTTTGGAGTTGAATGTGAACCAGGAATGTATGAATCGTTTTTCGGCCGCCAGGTTTCTCCCCCATACCGATATGAGTCGTTTTCCTTCGGTTTTAAACACGTTGAGCCTCCGTGATAAAGCACGCCCTAAAATAGAATGAAATAGGAGTTGCATCAATGATGACGCGTAAGTCTTGGGCCGATATGGCCACGGATCTGGTGGACGTTTCCATGGGACGCAAGCCTGCGACCATGCTTGTCCAAAACGGCCGTTGGGTCAATGTTTATAGTGGCGAAATTCTTCCCGGCACCGATGTGGCCATATGGAACAGCAGAATCGCCATGGTAAAAACGGATGCCGGCTATACCGTTGGGCCCGCTACCGTCGTTCTGGATGCTGATGGCCGTTACCTTCTGCCCGGCCTGTGTGACGGACATATGCATGTGGAAAGCAGCATGCTGTCGGTTACGGAGTTTGCGCGCGCAGTGATGGTCCACGGAACCACCTCGATTTTTATTGATCCCCACGAAATCGCCAATGTTCTGGGATTGTACGGTGTTCGGCTGATGTATGATGAAGCCGAGGGGCTGCCGATCAACGTCTATATACAGGTGCCCGGTTGTGTGCCCAGCGCGCCCGGGCTGGAAACACCCGGCGCTGAGTTGGGCCCCGATGAAGTGGCCGAAGCCCTTAAATGGAAACGGGTGGTGGGGCTGGGCGAGGTGATGAACTTTCCCGGTGTCGCCAACAACGACAGCAAAATGAGTGCTGAAATTACAGCGGCGATGCGGGCCAATAAGACCATCGGAGGCCATTACGCAACCCGCGATCTGGGGCGAGGGTTTCATGGCTATGTAGCGGGTGGCCCCCAGGACGATCATGAAGGCACCCGTCTGGAAGACGCCGTCGAAAGAGTTCGGCGAGGTATGCGGCCTATGCTGCGCTATGGCTCCGGTTGGCGGGACGTAGCTTCCCAAATAAAGGCGGTCACTGAATTGGGGCTGGATCCCCGCCAGTTTATTCTTTGCACCGATGATTGCCATTCTGAGACGCTGATCAATGAAGGCCACATGAACCGGGTTGTGCGTCACGCCATTTCCGAAGGATTGGAGCCGTTGAGGGCTATCCAGATGGCAACGCTCAATACGGCTCAACATTTTGGGTTGGACCGGGATGTGGGAAGTATTGCACCGGGACGGTATGCCGATATGATTATTACCAGCGATCTTACAGAACTACCCATTGAGCAAGTCATCACCGCCGGGGTAGCTGTTGCTGAGGCCGGTAAGCCGACGATTGATATTCCCACTTACAGCTACCCTGGCGATGCAAAGCAGACAGTACAACTTTCGCGTGAAGTGACCGAAGATGACTTCACAGTTCAAGCACCCAATGGCAATGCAAAGGCCACCGTCAGGGTGATTGGTGTAATTGAGCATCAAGCGCCTACACGAGCACTGCAGTTTGAACTCCCGATAGTAAACAGTATTGTCGAAATGCATCCGGAACGGGATATTTGTCAGGTGGCATTGGTGGAACGGCACCACGGCAGTGGTCGTGTCACCAACGGCTGGGTTAACGGGTTCGGTTTTGATCAACCGTGCGCGGTGGCGACGACGGTTGCTCACGATTGCCATCATCTGATTGTTTGCGGAACGCGGCGCCGGGAGATGACCATGGCTGTAAATCGATTAAAGGAGGTGGGCGGCGGCGTGGTCGTATTTCAAGACGGAAAAGAGACCTCCCTGGTTCCCCTGCCCATTGCCGGGATTATGTCGGAAAACGGGGCCGAAGTGGTGGCCGAACAGGTGCGGCAAATGAATCGGGCCATGACCGCTTGTGGTTGTAAAATGGAAAACGCCTTTATGCAGCTCTCGCTGCTGGGATTGGTTGTTATTCCCGAATTGCGGCTATCTGATTTGGGGGTGGTGGATGCCGTCAACTTTAGGCTCGTCTCGCCGTTTGTTGACCCCTAGAGGCGATGGGTCTACTCATCGGCCGGCTTGATCAGAGCCGCCATGGAGGAGCGACCGTCGATTTTTAGCAAGGCAGCCTTTTCCAGGTGAATGTGGCGGATAAAGGCGCTCTCATCTTGGGCCGGGAATTGCCTGAACCAGTCCCAATCAATCACGCCGTTTTGTTCCGGCCGGATGGTCAGGTAACCGATACCCAATGAAGTAATGTTGTGGAAAAAATGAGATCCCTGGGACGGATCGGCGTTGAGACCGGCAATGGTTGTTTCTACCATGGCATCGACACCGGAGATCTCGTTCCAGGAAACGGGAATACCCAGCCAACGATCCGAAGAGCCCCAACGACCGGGCCCAACCAGGAGGTACTTGCGGCCCTCATTTTCGAGAAGGGTGTTTATCCGGCCAATTTCAGTGACCATCTCCATAGTTCTGGAGGTATCAAAATCATCCGGTTTGACAAATACAATATCGTATATTTGTTTGGACCGACTACTGCCCAAGGCCTGATGGCAGAAAAGCGCCGCCCGCTCACAGTCGCTTTCAGTGATGCTCACCTGAAGTTTATGACCGCCGATAGCCATGGGGCGAATCTGGACAAGCGCCAGGGAAGGGTTGTGGCCCGTGGCGGGTGTAGGGTCGACACAGAATTCAATCTCAACCGGACCGCCCATTCCCTGCTGACCCAATTCGAGTAGTTGAATCAGGATTTCGGGTAAAGGAAAATCGTTATGTGTGAGCATCCGTGCGAAAGTGATCACCGGATAGCCGTTCGGCTGCCAACCGCTCCGGATACGATTATCTTGCGGTTCAAAGGTGCTGGCTATATAACGAACCGCCGGATGGTCTGAAGCCTCATCAATATTCAATTTTTCCAAGGTGGCGTCTTCCCGACTGATAAAATCCAAGGGAAAGTCTTCCAGCTTTAGGGCATAAAAAAAGCGTTGCGCATTCTTTAAAATATCATCCACCGTAGAAAACTGGGGTAGTAATTTAGGGTAGCGTGGTGAAAATCGAAGTGCATTGCCTCCATCCATCACAATTTTGCCCAGGCCGAGTGCAATATGGGCAATCCCTTCATCCGCCTTCATGGGGGCTACCGGATAGAAATTGTAGGACTGTACGACACCGGACAGATAGGGGTAGAAATACTCCTGGTACGTATGGCCGGCCAGATCTTGGATCACCACTGCCATCTTTTCGTCTTCGGTGCGGTGTTGTGTGCTTTTGGCAAATGAGCGCGGGATTTTTAAAAAGGTTGAGGCGTAGATCAGCTTAATGGTTTGCACCAACTGCTCCACGCGCGCCGTTAGCAGGGTGTTGCTGTTGGGGATCATGTACGTGCGGTAGATTCCGGCGTAGGGTTGGAAATAGGCGTCTTCCAAAAGACTGGAGGATCTCACGGCCAGCGGATTGGTATTGTCGGTTAAAAAACGGGTAAGATCGTTGTGAAGCCACCGGGGAAAATCGGCTTCAAAAAAGCGGGTGCAAATATCAGCGTCACTTAGGTCGGTTCCGGAAAAATCGCTTAAATCATTCTTGTCGATAAAGGCGTCAAACCCTTCGGTGGTAATGACCACGGTTTTGGGAATATAGATGTTGACCCCTGGAAAGTTTTTATGCAGTTGCGCAGCATCCCGCAACTGGGTGGTCATAAAGGCCAACCCGCGGGCTTTACCTCCCAATGAACCGTTGCCGATTTTTACAAAATCGATGGTGGCGTCGTAAACACCACTATGGAAATCGGTGATAACGCCTCGCTGACGGCCGGTCCGCCGGGCCCTCAAAATATTGATCAGATGGATTTTCATTTCATCGTAGCTGTCAAATTGACTGATATTGACCGGCCGTAACTGGGTGGCCAAATGAATCTCCGAGCGCGCCATGAGCCAGGTGGAAAAATGGTTGTGAGAAGCGTGGTATTTAAAAGACGATTCCGGAATATCGGTTAAAGCCAACTCCATTTCGCGCAGGTTGGCGGCCCGTTTGATCTCCAACCCATCGGGTGTCCGAAATATAAAATCGCCAAATCCGAGATGTTCGGCAAAAAACCGGTGGATGTCGGAATAGAGCATTGCGCTGTTCTTGTTGATAAAAGCGGCTTTGGCATGGGCGGCTTTTTTACGGTTTTTCTCTTCGTCGCTGAGCATTAAAAGCGGAATGTCCGGTGTCGTTTTTTTGATCATGGAAAGCAATTTTACGCCCGCTTCGGCATTGGAGCGGCCGTTTAAGGGAAGGCATACATCAGACAATACACTCAACACATACGGCTGATATTGTTCATAGAGTGCTTCGGCCTCCTCGTAGGTTTCGGCCACCAGGATTTTGGGCCGTGCACGCATCCGCAGTAAGCGGTCATCTTCGTTTAGCGAATCCTCCATGACATATTGGGTCTGGGACACGACCTCCTTGTAAAGCAGCGGTAGAATATAAGAGAAGTAGTAGGGAGAGTCTTCCACAAAGATAATCACGCGAACATTGGCCAGGTCGATATCACGGTTAATATTCCAGAAATCTTCCTGATTTTTAATCAGCGCCAGCAAAAGATCGGCGTTGCCTGACCAGACAAGTAGTTTATCTACATCGGTTTTTTGAGCTTTTAATTGATCAATATAGGTATTGGAGGCGCTATGGGACAACAGGTAAACAGGCAGATTGGGATAGCGTTCTTTCAGTAGACGGCTGAACTTTTCCACCGACATATCGCTGACCCGCGGGGTGGTGATGACAAAGTCGAACCAGGTTTCTTTTAGTTGGACAATGGCGTCCCTCGCTGTTGCCGCCCAGTGGATGCGGGGCGGTCTGGAAAGATTCAATCCTCGATACTCCAAAATAACCCGCTGGGCCAAACGACCCTCTTCATCTAAGATAAAGGCATCGTAAGGGCTTGATACCAAAAGAATATTACTTACTTTCTTGGCCATCAACTCGTGAAATATTTTAAACGAGTCATGGTTTTGGGTGGCTCCGGGCTGGGTAGGGCTGTCCATGCTGACCTCCCTGATCCACCATCAAAAAAGTAAAAACCCTTGTTGTGCTTGAGCAATCAGGCGGACAGGATGATTTCGATAAAAGAATACTGTCACCAACGAGGTGAAAGTATTATGGCACAAGGAGTACTTCCCTTCAAGTACGAAACCGGGAAATGTACGAAACCGGGAAAAAAGCAGCGGGCATGACGGCGCCGGGTGGATTACCGGCGTATCCGGATTTGGCTCATAAAGCCGGCATCAGCAAATCGATCCACACGCATCTGAAAGTGCGCGGCGGCGGCAAAGGATTGCCGCCCTACTTTTATGTAGGTCGGCATCCCCATGCCGACTAATACGGCATGGATTTCCAGGCCTTTTACCACCCTCATCGGCGGCAAAGGGTTACCGCCCTACTTTTATGCAGGTCGCGGCATCCCCATGCCGACAGGCGGGGTTTGAAGCCTGCAAGCGCTGACGCTTTGTTTGGCGGTAAAAGGTTTCCGCTAAAAGAGACCTTTGCATACCCCACCTTTTGGCCCGATTTCGGCGTCCGGCTCAAAATTGATGGACTCGTCAAAAGTCGACAATAACCAAATCGCTATCAATAATTTCAATGGGTTACAGCAGAAAAAATGCAAAAATCGGACTTTTTGCAAAATTATCAAAATGGTATCCTCGAAATATTCAATATATTCATCCGGTTACATTTTTCGCCTTCCTTGAACGGAAACAAAAACAGATCTCTTGCAAAGGTCTCATATACAACTGGCAACCATAATATCTACCCCTCATGGCTGTAAACAGCCACAACGAACGATGAAAGTCTTGCTTTTTATACATATTTGGTAAGATTTTTCATATAAATTTGAAGATGAACCACAAATAAGCCCGAAGGGCTGATATTTTTATAGCAACAGCCATACAAATATTCAGAACCCCGAAGGGGTGGCATTAATAATGGAGACCATACACATGTAGGCGGTGGATTTGGGGTTTGTATTGGGGGTTGTTTTCCATGCTATTGTGATATATGTTGGATATAAGAAAAATGCAAGGCAATTTTTCATGTTTCCTTCGGAATATCGCAATAGATGGAAAATATTTCCACCTATGTGAGAATTATACATGGAAAATTGTCCTCATAAAAATATCGTTAAACCTCTAAATTCATGAAAGCAAAAGTAAAGCCAAATTACCTACGGATTACAGAAGAAACAAATGCACTGGATTATTTGATTCGTGCTGGTGACTTCATCAAAGAAACTGAAAATAATAAATTGGCATGGAAGTGGGTAATTTTATCGTTACATGGGGCAATTTATGGATTTGCAATTTGTGCTTCACAGGGAACAAATTACGAAAGCGTTACATACAAAACCAAGAAAGGATTTCAAAAGTTAATAAGCTTTGATGAAGCCTTGAAACGCTGTCAAGATAAAACAAAAATGAAAATGTTAATACACAGTCAATACCTGATATTAACGGATTCGCAAAAGCAATCTATAAACTTTGCAAAGAAAGAGTTAAGAAATAAATTTGAACATTATATCCCTTCTGGGTGGTCAATAGAAATCCATGGTTTACCGGAAATAGCTATAGATTTACTTGACGTTATAAGGTTTCTCGCCATAGAAACAAAAACATATATTCATCTAAATCAAACCCAAATAAAAAAATTGAAATCAGTAGTGTTTCAAAGCAAGAAAATACTTAAAAATAGCCGTTTGTATAAGGAATCAATTATCTCAATGGAAAAGGTTTAACCAAAGCGTTCAGTGGACGCGAACCAGCGCTGTCCTGTTATCTGCAAGGTTTTTGGCGCGCCACTGACGCAGGTCGTTAGCACTTGGACACATATGTTGAGAATTGCAAAAGCTGAATATGTCTAAAATACCGTAATGTAATGGTTATGCAAGCTTGCGTATGATCCATCCATTATTGGTTTGATTTAATGATTAAGAAATGATTCAAAAAGCGGCGGCTTAAAGGCAGATTTGTTATTGTGTATCGCAATATAAGAAACCAAGGTTAGGCGGCATTGCTTCCTCTCCTTCTTTTGCTGTCCAATGTTATGGATAGTATAGTATAGTTATCTTTCGCCATAGAGTGCCTTTAAGCCGCCTATTTTTTAGACGAGAATATTCATGTCATCTTTAGAAAAACTCAGATCGGCAACCTCGCGCAGAGATCTTGCCGATCTCCTTAACTATAAGGCCAAAAGCCTTGCGTACATTTTGTATAAAATAAAGGATGAAGATAAATATACTGAGTTTTCCATACCCAAAAAAAATGGCGGTGTACGCCAGATTAAAGCCCCAATTGATCAATTAAAGAAACTGCAAAGACGTCTTGCTGATTTGCTGAACCAATGCTTTGATGAAATCAATAAAAAAGGGAAACAAAATAAATCAATTTCCCATGGCTTCAGAAAAAAGCATTCCATCATCACCAATGCAAACAAACATAAAAATAAACGGCATGTTTTTAATATCGATTTGCAAGATTTTTTTCCATCGATTCATTTTGGACGGGTTCAAGGCTTTTTCCTTAAGAACGAACACTTCCAATTAGAACGCGAAGTTGCAACAACCATTGCCCAAATAGCCTGCCACGAAAAAGTGCTGCCACAAGGAAGCCCGTGTTCTCCTATCATTTCAAATCTTATCGGGCACCTTTTGGATATTAGAATGGTGTATTTGGCGAAAAAAGCCAAATGCACCTACTCACGATATGCGGATGATCTAACCTTCTCCACTAATAAAAAGGATTTTTCACCAAAAGTCGCTGTTAAAACTGAAGGAAATGGCAATGAATGGATTCCAGGGAAGACCTTAGAAAAGGAAATAGGAAAAGTCGATTTTAGGATTAATCAGAATAAAGTTTCAATGCAAAACAAAACTAAACGGCAATTGACAACGGGACTCGTTGTAAATGAAAAAGTAAATATAAAGCGGGAATATTACAAAAAAGCTCGTTCAATGTGCCATTCTCTTTTTGAAACAGGAACCTTTTTTATTGAAAAGAAAGTTATAGGTGAAGGCCAAAAATTGAACGAAGTTGCCACAGCCAACACAAGTACATCCGAAAGTTCAGAAATGATTGTGGTTGAGTCCGAATCAGGCGAATTCGCTACTGGAACGATAAATCAATTAGACGGCATTCTGAGCTTTATTTACCACGTAAAAAAGAGACATGACACTCGGAAATTCACTGCAAAAAGATATGCCCCTACCGCTATCGCGAAACTATATAGACAGTTTTTGTTCTACAAACATTTTTTTTCTTTAGAGCAACCTTTAATAATCTGTGAGGGTAAAACTGACATTATTTATTTGCGATGTGCTCTAAGACAATTGATAGATAAGTTTCCTGAATTTATTGAAAAGGACGAAGATGGCTATAAGTTTAAAATACGATTCTTAAACCTTTCTAAAAATTTCAAAGATGTTTTTTCGATTTCCGAGGGCACCCCAGGGTTGGCCTCATTAATTGAGTTTTACCAGCAATACATGAACCCCTTTAAAGTATCAGGGAAAAAACAACCTGTTATGATGCTGGTGGATAATGATGATGGGGCTAAGGATATTAAGGGGAAGCTTAAGGATAAAGATTTTACCAATCCATTTATTTACCATCTGGAAAATCTTTATGTTGTACCAGTCCCCATCACAGGGGGCGGTGCAAAGGCCGCCATAGAAGATTTATTTGAAAAAAGTGTTCTTGAAACCTCAATTGATAACAAGGTATTCAATCGCAGTGATAAAATTGATCCAGCCAAAGAGTACGGAAAAATGGTTTTTGCAAAAAAGGTAGTGGAGGCCAACCAGGGTAAAATCAATTTCAGCAGTTTTGAACACGTTCTAAATCGATTTAAAAATGTAATAATGTGCTATAAAGGGAAAATAGCGGTAGTCGATAAATCTGCTGTAGTATAAGCCGTTCAATCTGTGCTAACCATCGGTTTTCAGTGGATAGCCTACGGCTACACACTGAAACCGGACGTTGGACTTACGGAGCATCAATTTAAATTCATAAATGTATTGAAAGGCTTGTACGCTGTAATCCTTCGGGTCAACTTAATAGCAGCGTTAGATTCATACAAAGGCAAAACGCATGAGCAAGAAGGGAAGAGTCTGCAGACCAAAAGGAGAGCTTAAAAAGGAGCTCGGTAACCAAATCGCGCTAATGAAGTCATCATGTGAAGTTTACGACAATGGCCTAAAGGCTGCAGCAAAACACCTAGCACTTAATCTGCGCGTACTTTTACATCATCATGGCAACTCGAACTCATTGCTACATCAATTGGGACTCCGCTCTAGCCGATTCCTCGATACCGCAGGCCCAATTAACCCCAATAACTTGGCAACAACATGCAATCTTATCGTGACTCGGGTAGGTACCGATGGAGCAGAACACATGGCGGCAGTGGAAGCTGGCGGTAGACCATTTCCAGGCCGGAAGCTCTCCTTTCCAGATTGGTGGGGGCAAACCGTCATCGTGGATGATAAAAGACGTAATTTCAATAGAAGGGAATTAATTCTATATGTGGCGGATACTGATGGAGGAGCGCATGTAGATCCAGAACTAGTGCCCAATTGACAAAGTAAGCTATATAATGTATATCTTGGCATTATGCCAAGAAAAACACCGAAGATTGAAATACCGCCAAAGGATAGGGAGATTCTGATCATCAGAGTCAGAAGCCGTACGTTACCCAAGCAAATGGTCGATCGCGCCAAAATGATACTGGATAGTGGCCATGGTAAGCCGGTCAAGCAAATTGCGGAAGAGTTGCAGACCTATCCAAACAAGGTCATTTACTGGCGAAAAAGATATATAGAATACGGTTTGAATGGGCTTAAAGACAAACCGCGTTCAGGTCGGCCCAAATTATATGGTGACGAATTTCGCAACAACGTTTTGGCCCTGCTCGGTGAGCCGCCCCCAAAGGGATTAGCCGCATGGGATGGTCCGGCGCTTTCCAAGGAGTTAAATGCTCCAGTGGACGCCGTATGGAAAGTATTGCGCAATGAGGGTATCCACTTACAGCGCCAACGATCATGGTGCATCAGCACGGATAAAGAGTTTGCCAGCAAAGCGGCGGACATTGTTGGTCTATATTTGGATCCGCCAATGAACGCTATTGTTCTGTGCGTTGACGAAAAGCCAAGCATTCAGGCGCTTGAACGGAAAACCGGCTACATCATGACCGACCATGGCAGAGTGGTTCGGGCCTATAGGAGCACTTACAAACGCCATGGGACCTTAAATTTATTTGCTGCCCTGGAAGTGTCGACAGGGAAAATATCCGGCAAGGTTACTGAGACTAAAAAACGTGAAGATTTTCAAGAATTCATGGACAGTGTCGTTTCCGAGTATTCGCCTGATCAGCAACTCCATGTTGTTTTAGATAATTATTGCACCCATAAAAAGAACGAAGAATGGTTAGAGACTCATCAAAATGTACATTTCCACTATACGCCGACATCGGCGAGTTGGCTGAACCAGGTAGAAATTTGGTTCGGTATTTTTTCCAGGAAAGCACTCCGGGGGGCATCATTTACAAGCCCTGGCGAGTTAAAGCAGCGGATTGAAGATTTTATTGAGCGTTACAACCCCGACTCCAAGCCATTTAAATGGCGTAAAAGAGAAGTGGTTGGGTCTCAGCTAAGGGATAATATAGCGAACTTAATCAATTAGGCACTAGATGAAGCCTATCTGGAGCTTTCAAGAGAAAACGGCTTAGGTTGGATATTTTCTAAGAACAATGAAGCCATACCATTAAATGACCCAGTTCTACCTTGTATTCGGCAAATCACATATGAAGTACTAACAACACTTGAGAAAAGGGTTCCTGAGTTCTTTAATGAATGAAATTGAATCTAACAATGCAATTTCAGGCGGACACCAAAAAGCTCCGCTGCGCTCCACTTTTTGTTGCCGCTGAATTGAGACGTTATGCATGCTTTAAATAGCTTGACATCTATAACGGACCCCATTATAATATGACCCATGATAAAAACTTTTAGGTCTGCCGGTACAGAGGATGTTTTTGATGGTGTGGTATCTCAAGCTGCTCGAAAATGCTGTCCAAAATCCATTTGGCCGGTCGCTCGCCGAAAGTTAGATCAAATAAACCGTGTTCGAGAACTTAATGAACTTAAAGTTCCTCCAGGCAACCGACTGGAGCTTCTTAAAGGCGACAGGGAGAATCGATACAGTATACGTATTAATCAGCAATATCGAATTTGTTTTATATGGGAGGAAGGCTATGCCTACGAAATCGAAATTACAGATTACCACTAATGATGTAGTTGGTCAACGCCTGCCTCGGAATCGACCCCCAACACATCCAGGGGAGATGCTTTTTGAGGAATTTATTAAGCCTCTTGATCTTACACAAGCAGAACTTTCTCGTCGTCTGGGCGTTTCTTACCCTCGTCTGAACGAAATTATTAAAGGCCGGCGCTCAGTAACCCCGGATACTGCATTACGGCTGTCCCGTGTTTTGGGTATGTCTGCAGATTTCTGGCTTGGTTTGCAGCAGGATTGGGATCTTTGGCATGCAATGAATAGCCCTGAAGCAAAACAAATTAATCGCCTGAAACCAATCCCCAGAGATCAACATTCTTTTGCATAACCTGCCGTTTGAGTGGGACCGGGAAAAACTGGGCCATTTTCAAAATCCTCATTTCCGGAACCTTTAGTATCGTCTACAAATTTTATCGGGTAATGTTTCCCGGCCCCTCAACTTTTTGTTATGTGTAAAAGTCAGGGGGTACTGAAATCTATGAATCAGATTAATATCCAGCATTACAAAACAAAAATAGGAGAACTGATACTAGGCACTTTCGATAACAAGCTCTGCATGCTTGATTTCAGATATAGGAGAATGAGAGCAACAGTAGATAATAGAAATGAACAACCCTGCAGCAAGCTGCAGGGTATCAGAGCTCATTTGAACAGTTTGAGTTGTTGAAGCTCAGCTTGGGGTTTACCTTGGTTTTGGACATATGTTTCAACAGTTCCCCAGTC
>Ga0056123_1000150_pt1 | contig 14479 bp, 14 predicted proteins | sample WorMetHEROISLAND_3_FD_71122 | JGI IMG/M metagenome (GOLD analysis project Ga0056123, IMG submission 71122) | Marine gutless worms symbiont microbial communities from Max Planck institute for Marine Microbiology, Germany - Olavius sp. 3 HERON ISLAND ...
CCCCGAGACGTCGCCCCCCTCGGCGAGGCTCGTCGCCTCATCGGCCGCCAAGTCCGCCGAGCGCCCAAGGAGTTCGCCTTCGGCGGGCTCGGCGCCCTGCTCTACGCGGTGATGACGATCATCATCTCCTATGTGGTGGGTTGGGCCGTCGACTCCGTCTTGCTTCCCGCCGCCGGGTCGGGCCGCGTCGCCGCGGCTGCATTGGCGGGCGCCGCGGCAGCGGTTGTCGGCGTTTCCCTGGCCAGGGCGGTCGGCATCACCGGCAGGCGCCTGGGCGCATACCTCGCCCAGCAACGTCTCCAGTACCGCGACCGGGTCGAGGTGACCGACAAGTACCTCGACCTGCCGGTCGAGTGGCACCGGCGCCACTCGACCGGCCAGCTCCTCGCCAACGCACACGAGGACGTCGAGGCCGCCTCCTTCATCGCCGCTCCCCTGCCCATGGCCTTCGGCGTCGTGGTGATGCTTGTGATCACAGCCGTCCTCCTAGTCGTCACCGACCCGTTCCTGGCTCTGATCGGGCTGGCCTCGGGGCCTCTCCTGTTGCTCGCCAACTACATGTATCAGAGGCGGATGCGCTCAGTGGCCGCCCGAGCGCAGAGACTCCGAGCCGAGGTCGCCGACATCGCCCACGAGTCGTTCGACGCGGCTCTGGTCGTCAAGACCCTGGGTCGGGAGGGCGCCGAGGTCGGTCGGTTCGGGGAGCGGTCCGACGAGTTGCGGGATCGCATGGTCGAGGTCGGCCGCCTGCGCGCCGCCTTCGACCCCGTGATCGAGGCCCTGCCCTCGGTCGGCATCCTGGCGGTGCTCGCCGTCGGCGCTTGGAGAGTCGATCAGGGCGCCCTCACCGTCGGCGCCCTTGTCACCTTCGCCTACCTCTTCCGCCTCATCGCCATGCCGATGCGGGTGTTCGGCTGGCTCTTGGGCGAGGCGCCCCGAGCGGCGGCGGGGCTCGACCGGGTGGAGAGTGTGCTTCAGGCCGAGGAGACGGTCGTCTACGGAGCCCGGCCGGCGGCCGGGGGCGCCGCGGCGGCAGCGTCCGCCGAGTCGGCCTCGTACCTGCACCCGGAGACCGAGCACGCCGACCTCTCCGGCCCAGCCGGCCCGACAGCCTCCGGCGCCGCGCGGAGACGGGGCGTCGAGTCGGTCTCCCTGGACGTCTCGCCGGGGACGACAGTGGCCCTCGTCGGGCCGACAGGGGCGGGGAAGTCGACGGTCGCCCACCTGCTGGCGCGTCTGCTCGACCCCGACACCGGCAGGGTCCGCCTCGACGGCCACGGCCTCACAGACCTCGACAGAGCCGCCCTCGCCGAGTCGGTGAGCATCGTCCTCCAGGAGACGTTCCTCTTCAACGACACGGTCCGCGAGAACATCACCCTCGGCGTGCCGTTCGATGATGCCGAGGTGCGCAGGGCCGCCGAGCTGGCTCGGGCCGACGGGTTCATCTCCGAGCTTGACCGCGGCTACGGGACCGTCGTCGGGGAGCGGGGGGCCGCCCTCTCGGGCGGTCAACGCCAGCGGATCGCCCTGGCCCGCGCCCTCATCCGCAAGCCCCGGCTGTTGGTCCTCGACGACGCCATGTCCGCGGTCGACCCGGCGGTGGAAGGCGAGATCCTGGCGGGCCTCGAGTCGCTGAGCGCCAGCGTCGTCATCGTCGCCCACCGTAGGTCGTCCATCGTGCTCGCCGACGAGGTGATCTACATCGAAGACGGCCGGGTCGTCGACCGCGGCCCCCACAACCGGCTCTACGCCTCCGTCCCGGCCTACAGGGATCTGATCGACGCCTATGAGCGCGACGAGGCGCCGACGTGACCGCGACGACGACAAGATCTCCTGTCGAGGAGGGGCGAAAGGGCGCCTTCGCCGTCGTCCGGCGAGGCCTGGCGCTCTCCCCGGAGCTTCGCCGCGGCCTGTTCGGGACGATCGCCGTGGCTCTGGCGGCGACGGCGGGCCGCGTGATAGTCCCGATCGCGATACAGCAGGTCATCGACGGCGGGTTTCAGGGCGAGTCGGCGGACATGGGTTTCGTCGCACGGATGACGCTGGCGGCGTTGGGCGCCGTGCTGGCGACGGCGGCGGCCACCGGCTGGATGCACCTGCGACTGGCGAGGGTGTCGGAGACCGCCCTCTCCGGGTTGCGGATCAGGGCGTTCCGCCACATCCACGACTTGTCGATGCTTCATCAGGCGAGCGAGCAGCGCGGCGCCCTGGTGGCGCGGGTGACCTCCGATGTCGACTCGATCAGCCGGTTCATGCAGTGGGGCGGCCTGATGCTCATCGTCCACAGCGGTCAGGCGCTCATCGCCGTGGCGGCGATGCTGGCCCTCTCGCCCCGCCTCGGGCTCGTGGTGCTCGCCCTGGTCCCGCTCATCGTCTTGATGATCAAGGCCTTTCAGGGTCGTCTCCACGCCGCCTACCTGAAGGTGCGAGAGCGGGTCGGCCGCTCCCTCGCCGTCCTTGCGGAGACGGTGGTGGGGGCCCCGGTGATCCGGGCTTATGGAGTGGAGGATCGGACGCGGCGGAGACTTGATGAGGCGTTCGAGAGCCAACGCGCCGCCGCGGTGAGGGCGGGGGCGATCTCGGCGTCGTTCTCGGGGGCAGGCGAGCTGTCCTCCTCGGTCGTGGTGGCCGCTGTGCTCGTGGTTGGGGCTGCGATGGCGGCATCCGGGGCGGCCACCGTCGGGGTGGTGACGGCGTTCCTGTTCTTGGTCCAGTTGTTCATCCAGCCGGTGCAGATGCTCGGCGAGACGGTCAATGAGGCCCAGACCGCCGTGGCGGGATGGCGCCGGGTCTTGAACATCTTGGACATCGCCCCCGATGTGACCGACCCCGGCGAGGGCGGCGTCGACCTTCCCGGCGAGCCGGTCGGGGCGCGTTTTGAGTCTGTGACCTTCAGCTACCCCCGACGCGGCGAGCGAGTCCCCGAAGCCGGGTCGCGTCCCGCGCTCTTGGAGACCACCGTCGAGATACCGGCCCGACAGCGGGTGGCCGTCGTCGGCGAGACCGGGGCCGGCAAGACCACTTTCGCCAAGCTGCTCGCCCGCCTCATGGACCCGACCGAGGGCGCCGTGTCGATCGCGGGGATCGGCGCCCGCGACATCCGCTTCGAGTCGCTCAGGGACCGGGTGGTGATGGCCCCTCAGGAGGGGGTGTTGTTTCGGGGGACGATCGCCGACAACGTCAGGATGGGAAGACCCTCGGCGAGCCGGCGAGAGCTTGATGAGGCGTTTGAGGATCTCGGGTTGAGCGATTGGCTCGGGGAGCTGGCGTCGGGCCTGGACACCGGGGTCGGCGAACGCGGCTCAGCCCTTTCCGTCGGTGAGCGTCAGCTTGTGACGCTGGCGCGCGCCGCCATCGCCGACCCCGACCTCCTGATCCTCGATGAGGCCACGTCGGCGGTCGACCCGGTCACCGAGGCCCGCATCAGCCGGGCCCTCCGCAAGCTGACGACGGGCCGAACCGTGGTGACCATCGCCCACAGGCTGTCCACCGCCGAGGCCGCCGACCGCGTGCTGGTGTTCGATCGGGGCCGCGTCGTGCAGGACGGGCCGCACCGCGACCTGATCCGGGAGGGCGGCGCATACGGGCGCCTGCACGCCTCTTGGCGGCGCGGCGGCGCCAATTGACCCCGAGCTCCCCGGGCGGCGGCGGCCTGCCCTCTACTCAGGCCGCGGCGCCCCCGGCGGGGCCCAAACCTCCGGCGGCGCGGGCGCCCGCGGCGGAGCGGGCCCACCGGGCGCCGTCTCGACGAGCCGGCCCGGGTCGACACAGGCTGCGCCGCTGATACCGGGCTTCGGGTTGAAGACCCGCCCCTTCGAGAGCGCGGCGCCTTGGCCGTCGCCGTTCAGGAAGGCGGTTATCGCCTCGGCGACCGACAATCCCGCCGTTCGCGCATACTCGGGCCTCTCGTGGAGGAGAGCCTCGGCGGGGTTGCCCATGTAACCGAGCTCGACGAGGGCGGTCGGGGTCTCGGGCCGCCGGAGGATCCCGTAGGCGTCGGCGCCTCGGGAGTTGAGCACGGTCATCACGCCGGCGTCGTCCGCGGCGGCCCAGGCGACGTCAAACTCCCCGAGAGCGGCCATGACGCGGTCGTGGATGATGCCGCCGAGTCGGATGGAGCTGGGCTCCCGGTCTTGGACGAAGACCTCGACGCCGGGCGCGTCCGACGGCTCGGGGGTGGGGGCGTTGTGGTGGATCGAGACCATGATCGTCGCGCCAAGCGCGTCGGCCAGGTTCGCCCGGACGCTGATCGGGGAGGCATAGTCGCCGGCCCGCGTGAGCACGGCGCCCACACCTCGCTCTCCAAGCCGGCGCACCACCTCGCGGGCCACACGCAGGTTCAGGTCCTTCTCGGCGAGGCCGGTAGCGGGTGAGACGGCGCCGATGTCCGTCGGGCCGCCGTGCCCCGGATCGATGACCACGGACGCTGTCCGGATGATCGGCCCCGGCGCCACATGCACACGTCTCCCGCAGGGTGAGACGACCCAGAATCCAGTCGCGGTCTCTTGGGTGTAGACGACAGGCGCCCCTCCGGAGACGACGACCCCGCCCCGCTCGGCGCCTTGTGCCGGCGACGCGACGAGGGTCAACGCGAGGACGATGGATGTCAGGGCCCTGCTCACGCGCCCAACTCTGCCACACGCCGCCCGCCGCGGCAGTCTTTGACCGAGGCGGCTCGCAGCTCAGAGCGCCAGCATGTCGGCGAGGTCGGCCGCGGCCGCTCCCGCCTCCTCCGACATCACCCGTTGCTGAGCGTGAGGGTCGGCGCCTGCCGCAGCGCTGAGATCGACGTAGATCTTCAGCTTCGGCTCTGTGCCGCTCGGCCGCACAAGAACCCGGCCGGACGGCCCGAGCGAGAGCTCGATCAGCGCCTGCTCCCCCAGCCAGGCGGGCCGCGACGACCCTCCGACGCGGTAGTCCGTCAGCCCGGTCACCGACCGTCCGCCCACCGAGCGCGGCGGCGACTCCGCCAGCCTGTCGACGGCGGCTCGAATGGCCTCGGCGCCGTCCTTCACGACGATTGAGCGTTGCGAGTCGGCCCAAACGCCGACTAGGCCCCAAAGCTCAGCCAGTCGGTCGAACACGGTCTCGCCCCTCTCGCGGAGGCCGGCGACCAAGTCGCAGAAGACGAGGGCGGCCGATATCCCGTCCTTGTCGCGCACGGTCGACCCGACCGTGTACCCCAGGGCTTCCTCGTAGCCGAACACAAAACGTCCCTCACCCGCGGCCTCGAGAGCCAGGCCTGCGTTGGCGATCCACTTGAAGCCGGTGAGCGTGGCCTCGTGTCGCGCACCCCGAGCCTCGGCCAAGCCGGCGAGCATCGGGCTGGAGACGATCGAGTTGATCACGATCGGCCGTGCAGGGCCCTCATGGCCCCTGAGCACATAGTCGCCGAGAAGCGCGCCCACCTCGTTCCCGCTGAGACGCCGCCACGCGGTCCCGTCCTTGACGGCGGCGCCGAGCCTGTCGGCGTCCGGGTCGTTGGCTATGATCAGGTCGGCGCCCGACTCATCCGCCAGCCTCAGGGCCAGCTCAAGGGCGCCGTCCTCCTCCGGGTTTGGGAACGCGACCGTCGGGAACGCGCCGTCGGGCTCTGCTTGAGCGGGGACCGGGAGCAGGCCGGTGTGCCCCGCCCTCCGGAACACGGCGCCGAGGGCGGCGCCGCCCACCCCGTGGATCGGCGTGTAGACGATCTTCATGTCCGAGCCGCGGGGGTCGGGTCGCGAGGCGCTCACCTCCTCCCAGTACCGGTCGAAGATGTCGTCGGGCGCAGGCGCCGCCAGGTCGGAGACCCCGGTGAAGGCCCCTTCGACCCTCGGTGTCCTGTCGGCTCGCCCGGCCTTGTTGATCGCCCCGGCGATGGCCGCGTCGACCGGAGGGATGATCTGGGCCGCGTTGGCGGCGTACACCTTCAGGCCGTTGTCCGCGGGCGGGTTGTGCGACGCGGTCACGACGACGGCCGCCGCGGCGTCGAGGACCTTGGCGGCGAAAGCCGCCAGCGGGGTCGGGGCCGCGTCAGGGAAGAAGACAACCGGGATCCCGGCCGCGGCGAGCACGCCTGCCGCGTCCTCGGCGAACCGGCGGCTGGTTGGGCGGGCGTCGAACGCCACCACAACCGGGGTCCCGGAGAGGTCGCCCCGCTCGGCGCGGAGGTGGTCCGCCAGGCCCCGAGCGGCGCGGATCACGACGGCTCGGTTCATCCGGTTGGGGCCGGCCCCGACCTCTGCCCGGATCCCGGCGGTTCCGAAGGGCGCCATCCCGGCCATTCGGGACGACAACTCCGCCTCGGCCCCGGCCTCGATCAGGGATCGGAGCTCGCTCCGCGTCGCCGGGTCGGGATCGCCCTCGATCCACTCCCGGGCCCGATCGACGAGGTCAGTCACGCGCCGAGCGGCCGATCACCGGGACCGCTGCTGCCACCGCCAGGCGTCGGCGCACATCTCGGCAAGCCCGCGGCCGGCCCTCCAGCCCATCCTCTCCTCGGCCTTGGTCACGTCGGCCCAGTTCGCGGCCACGTCTCCGGGGCGGCGCCCGACGACCTCGTAGGGGATCGGCCTACCGGACGCCTCCTCAAACGCGTGTATCAACTCAAGGACGCTGTGCCCGCGGCCGGCGCCGAGGTTGTAGGTGTGGGCGCCGGGGTCGCCGGCGTGTGCGTCGAGGGCCGCCACATGGCCTTCGGCGACATCGACCACATGCACGTAGTCGCGAACCCCGGTGCCGTCCTCGGTGGGGTAATCGCCCCCGAACACCGACACCCGCGGCAGCTCCCCGCCTGCGACCTTCGCCACGAACGGCATGAGGTTGTTGGGTGTGCCTCGTGGGTCCTCGCCGATCAGCCCCGAGGGGTGGGCGCCCACCGGGTTGAAGTAGCGGAGCAGGGAGACGCTCCACTCGGGGTTGGCGCGTTGCGCGTCGCGGATGATCCGCTCAGTCATGATCTTGCTCCAGCCGTAGGGGTTGGTGGCCGCGCCGATCGGCGCCGTCTCGGCGAGAGGGAGGGTCTCGGGGTCGCCGTAGACCGTCGCCGAGGAGCTGAAGACGAAGGCGCCCACCCCCGCCTCCAGGAGGGTCTCGATGAGGGCGATCGCGCCGCCGACGTTGTTGTCGTAGTAGGCCATCGGGCTCATCACGGACTCGCCGACGGCCTTGAGCGCCGCGAAGTGGATGCAGGCGTCGAGCCCGTCCCGGGCGATCGCCCGCATGGCCGCCGCGTCCCGGACGTCCGCCTCGTGAAGCTCGAGCCTTGTCCCTGTGATCTCCGCCAGGCGGCCCATGACGGACCTGCGGGCGTTGCTGAGGTTGTCGATGACCACCGGTTCGTGCCCGGCCTCGATGAGTGACGCGACAGTGTGGCTGCCGATGAAGCCGGCGCCGCCGGTGACAAGCACGCGCATGCCCCCAGACTACCTCCGGGCGCCTTCGCTCACCCCGGGCCCCGCTCGGGCGGCTCTCCGGCTCCGGCCCCGCTCCTCGAAGGGGAGGGCCGGTTGATCGTTGAGGCGTGTGCGCCGCTCAAGCCCGTTCCACACCAGGTTGTCCATGAAGGCCCAGGAGCGCCGATGAATCGCGCTCGGGCCCCTCGCCTGAAGGCCGGCCTTGTGGACGGGGCAGGGGTATCCCTTGTTCCCCTCGAAACCGTACCCGGGGTACTCCGCGGCCCGCTCTCGCATCATCCGGTCCCGCGTCACCTTGGCCAGCACCGACGCCGACGCGATCGAGAGCGATGTGCGGTCGCCGCCGACGATCCCGCGGGCGCCGCCCACGAAGTCCCAGCTCCCGTCGACCAGGAGGTGGTCGGGCTCGGCCCCCAGCCCGTCGATGGCGCGTCGGGCGGCGAGCCGTTGGGCGGCCGACATCCCCAGCAGGTCGCACTCATCGTGGGTCGCGTGACCCACGGACCAGGCGACGCACCAATCGGCGATTCGCTCGAACAAGGTCTCTCGCTCACGTTCGGTGAGCATCTTGGAATCCCTGATCTTGTAGACGCGGCGGTCCCTGGGCACAACCGCGGCCCCGACGGTGAGCGGTCCCGCCCAGGCGCCCCTGCCGACCTCGTCGATCCCGACGACCACGACGCTCTCGTCGACCCACAGCTCCTTCTCGACGCTCAACCCCGGTGATCGGCGCCTCAACGAGGGGCGGAGCTTCGGGGCGGCGGTCACAAGCTCAGCGTAGATCGTCTTGCGGGCCGATCCGGGCCCTCAGTTGAGCTCGACGTGATCGGGGAAGGTGGAGACAAGGGCCAGATACCCGGCCTGGCGCCTGAGCACCCGGCGCCACATGCCCTCGGGGGCGTCGAACGGGTCGTCCGGGGCGGCTTGAACCACATACCAGGAGCCCATCGCCAGCTCATCGCCCAGTTGCCCCTGCCCCCATCCGGCGTAACCGGAGTAGACCCTCACCGGGGGGCCGTCCCCCGCAGGGCTCTTCCCGAGGTCGATCAGGCTGAGGCCGGGGACGCCGGTGGCCGTCCCCTCGCCGCCGCCGCCGACGCCGATCGCCGTCTGCGGCGCCACCGGCCCGCCGTAGTGGACCAACCCGGGGCGCGCGGCCCGGGCCGACCACTCGGGCAGGTGATCCTCGACCTTCTCCGCCGTCGGTCGGTTGAGGACCACGCCGACCGTCCCCTGCTCGTCGTCCTGAAGCATCAAGACCACAGTCCGACCGAAGTTGGGGTCGACGAGCCGCGGCGCGGCGATCAGGAGCTTGCCCGCGAATGACTCTGGCACCCCCCAATCGTGCCACACGCCGAGCGCCGGCGCACCCGAGTTGGTTATGCGGGCCGCCCGGCCCTGTGCGTTCTGCGGTTTGGCAACTGAGCAACGAACAGAGAAGAGCCTGGATTCAGGGGGGAGGCCCACACCGCTAGAGGATCGGGAAGGCCACAAACTCGTCGACGTCGAGGGCGGCGAGCAGGACGCCGACGCTCCTCGGGACGAGCGAGTAACCCTGGGCCCTGCGGATCGTCTCGGGGGGACCGACCCGGATCTTGGCCCCTCCCATGACCATGACCGACTCGGCGGCGGCTCTGGTGTTCTTAAGCCAATCGACGTCGGAGCCGTAGGTGAGGGCGACCACAACCGCGGACTCGCCCCGCCAGGCCATCAACGGCGTCTTGTAGACGGCCCCGGTCTTCCGCCCCTTGTGCTTGAGGACGCAGTGCCAGGGGATGCGGGAGGCGTAGGGCCTGGTCAGGCGGTTGGTGACTCGACGATTGACTCGCTTCAACGAAGCGGGCAGCGGCACACATCCCTCCCTAGATCCTGTTGTTGATCCAGTCGACTATCTCGGCCACGATCTCGGGGCCCTCCGGCTCGTTGAGGATCTCATGGCGGAGCCCCGGGTAGAGCCTGCGCTCGACGCCGGGAAGCTCTCCTAGGAAAGCGGTCGACTGCGGCGGCACGATCGGGTCGGCGGCGCCGTGTAGGACCAGGGTCGGCGGGTCGATTCTCTCTGCGTCGGCGACAACGTCGCTCATGGCTTGGAAGAGGGCCGCTCCGAGTCGGGTGGTGGACTTGACGTGCACAAGAGGGTCGGCGAAGTAGGCCTCGGCCACCGCCGGGTCGCGGGAGAGCTGATCGCCTTTCACCCCGTTGGGCATGTAAAGGCCGGGCGCCAGGTTGGCGACGATCGGCGCCGCCGCCTTCTGCCATGCGGCGCCTCCCTCGACTCCGGGGGCCGTGACCACGAGGAGGTCCGGGGCGGGGCGACGCGACTCCGCGTAACCGAGGGCGAGGTTGCCGCCCAGGGAGTGGCCCATGAGGATCACCGGCTTGCCCCGCTCCCGCGCCCAAGACATGTGCCGCTCGACCTGGTCGTGATAGCGGGACCAGCGGTCGATGTCCCAGCGTTTGCCCCCGGTCCCGCCTGCGCCGATCAGGTCGAAAGCGCGCACATGAAACCCGGCGTCGGAGAGGAGGTCGCCGGTGCGCTCATAACGCCCTGAGTGCTCCGCCAAACCATGGACCAAGACGATGGTCCCCTTGGGCGCCGGGCCGGGCGCCCAATCACGGATCAGCTCGGCGCCGATGTCGGATCGGGGGACGGGCGCCGCGACGCTCTTCAACGGGATCTCCTCTCCAAAGCGCCTGATCCTAGACGAGTGGGTCGCAGCGTGAAGCGCGTGAGCTCTCCGGGGAAGTCGCCCCAAGCGATGACCTTCGCCGGCGTCAGCGTCCTCAGGCCGCCTGCCGTCCCATCGGACCACGAGTCGGGCGCCGGCGTGTACATCGGCGCGTACTTGCGGGAGAGCTCGCCGGAGAGGCGAGCGCCCAGCTCCCCCGCTATCGGGTCGGAGGCGACGGAGACCCCCTCGACGATCGTCACCTCGTCGTCGCCTTCAACGCTGAGGGCGCAGGCGCCGCTCTCAGCCAGGTTCTTGGCGTGCCGAGTCTCAGGCGACCCGTCGTACCAGAAGGCGCCGTCGAGCCAGGCGCCCCACCGGGGCACAACATGGGGTCGTCCGTCGGGCCTGGTCGTCGAGAGCCAATAGGTCCGGGCGTTGGTCAGCCGATCGGCGACCTCATCCCAGGACAGATAACCCCCGGCGGCTTCCGCGCCGTAGCCGTCGGGTATCTCAGGGCGGTCGACACGCATGATCAGGCCTTGTGGAAAGGCGGCTCGGCCAAGCGGCCCGGCGCCCACCGGCCCCGAATCCTGACTTCGATCGCCTCCGACTTGTCGGGGGGCGGAGCGATGTAGGCCAAACCGACGCCGGTCTCGAGTAGCGGGCTTATGTTCCCCGAGGTGACCACGCCCTCTCCCCCGCCGGATGTGCGGGCCCGGTGGCCGGGCCTGGGTATGACCCGATCCTCGAGGATGAGCCCCGTCAACCTCCGCGGCGCCCCGTCGGCCTGCTGCCGGGCGAGCGCCGCCTTGCCGACGAAGTCGTGACACATGGAGACGGCGAAGCCGAGACCGGCCTCGAGTGGTGTGGTCGTTTCGTCGATGTCCGGGCCCAGGAGCGGCAGCCCCGACTCGAGGCGAAGCGTGTCCCGAGCGCCCAGGCCGCAAGGCCGCGCCCCGGCCTCGACCAAGGCTCCGATCAGCTTCGCCCCCGCGCCGGGCTCGGTCACGATCTCGCCGCCGGCTTCCCCCGTGTACCCGACGCCGGCCATCGCAGTCTCCGATCCCCCCCAATCGATCGTCGCGCACCGAAAACGCCCCGGCGCCGCGCCCAGCACGCCCTCGAAGGCGGCAGGGGCGGCCGGCCCTTGCAGGGCGATCATCGCAGTGGTCGCCCGGAGATCGGTCACTGCGCAACCCGGCTCGGCGGCGAAAGTCCCCATGACTCGGTCGTGGCTCGCCGCGTTGGGCATCACCCAGAACCGCTCGGCCCCCCACCGCCAGACGATCATGTCGTCGATGATCCCCCCGTTCTCATTGAGGATCATCGTGTATTGGCACCGTCCCGGCTCGACCCGGTCGATGTCGTTGCAGAGAAGGCGGCGCGCGGCGCGGCGCCCGCCCCGCCCGGTCAGCTCGAACCGCCCCAGATGGGAGATGTCGAAGAGCCCCGCGGCGGCGCGGACGGCGCGATGCTCGGCGAGGACCGACTCGTACCGGGCCGGCATCTCCCAACCGGCGAACTCGGTGAAGCGAGCGCCCAAGGCCACACTTGCATGGTGCAGCGGCGACCGGCTCATCCTGTCAGGCGCTCCCCCCTGTCCTCGAGCCTGACGATCTCGGGCCGACCGGGGATCCGAGTCGGGGGCGCGGCCTCCTCGATGTGGGCGGGCTCCTCAAGCCCGTACTTCACCACGAGGTGGAGGTAGTCCCTCTGGTAGAAGACCTTGCACCTGATGTCGGGGCGAAGGGCCTTGAGACGGCGGACTTTCCGGTTCTTCTTGGTGACCAACTTCTGGCTCATCGTGGTGATCTCGATGAACAAGTCGTCGTCGGGCAGGTAGAAGTCGGGTGTGAACCACTTGACCGGCTCGCCGCCCTCATCGAAGTCGATGGGGAAGCTCTCGGGCTCGTAGTCCCATGCGACTCCGTAGAAGTCGAGAAGGAGGGCGAATTGACGCTCGCTGTTGTGGGCGAACTCGACGCCGTGCGCCGAGGGGCGTGCCGTGCTCAGTTCGCTCCCGCCTCGATAGCCCCGACCAAACCCGCCTGCTCGGGGAACAACTCGAGGATCGCTCCCTCCACATCGTCTTGCACCGGCCCGACGGCGATGCCGAAGACACCTTGCCCGCCGCGGAAGACGTCGACCACCTCCTGCTCGGTGTCGGCCGCGTAGATGGTCTTCCCGTCGCTCAGCAGCGTCACGTCGGCCAACGGCTTGTCGGTGTCGAGTTGGTCCCTGAGCATCTCCACAGCGGAGCGGATCCGCTTCAGGCTCATCCCCGCGTCCAAAAGGCGCTTGACCACCTTGAGCTGCACAACGTCGGCGAATGAGTAGAGGCGTTGGGTGCCCGAGCCGCTGGCCTGCTTGAGCGATGGAGTGATCAGCTTCGTCCTGGCCCAATAGTCGAGCTGCCGGTAGGTGATCCCCACCAGCCTGCACACTTGTGGGGCGCGATAACCGCCACGCCCATGTGTCATGTCATCCTCCGGTCGCACACAGTTGACTCCGCCGACTGCGAGGTTAGCCCCCTCACCGGCGGCGTGTCAACGTTATTCCGGGGCCCGCGTTGACGGGGCGGCCCGCCGCCGACGGCTACCGGGTGATCGGCTGGAGAAGCCCGGCCGCTTGGCGGACCTGTTCCCTGGTCCCGACGAGGACGAGGCGATCTCCGGCGTCCATCACCGTGGCGGGGTCCGGGTTGACCAGCATCTGCCCGTCTCGCCCCTCGACGGCGAGGATCAACGCCCCGCTCTTCTGGCGGATGCGAGAGTCTCTGATGGACCAGCCGTCGAGGGCGCAACCGGCCTTGACGTCGACTTCCTCAACATGGAACTCGAGCGGGCTGCCCCCCACGACGACATCGAAGATCTGCGCCAGCTCGGGCCTGACGGCAAGTAGCGCCAGCCGCTCTGCGCCCACGGCCTGCGGCGCCACCACGGCGTCGGCGCCGGCGAGTCGCAGCTTCCTCTCCGACTCCAGCTCGGTGGCCCGGCAGATCACACGGAGATCGGGGGTCAACGCCTTGGCGGACAACGCGATGACAAGGTTGTCCGAGTCGTCGGCGACACACGCGATCAGCGCCTGCGCCGAGCTGATGCCCGCCAGCTCCAAGACGTCGTTGTGGGTGGCGTCCCCCCGCACGACCAGGGCGCCCGCCGCCGACGCGGCGTCGGCGCGCGGGCCCTTCGACTCGACCATCACAGAGTCGATCCCGGTGGCGCTCAACTCACGCCATGTGCCCCGTCCCACCCGGCCCCAACCGCAGATGATCACATGGTTCCTCAGTTGCCCGACTTGCTTCGCCATGGATCCTCTCTTCCGGACCTCGCCGAGGTCGACCAGGTACTCAATCGAAGAAGCAGCAGTGAAGATAGCCACGCCGAACCCCGAGAGCAGGATGAGCACCGTCCACATCTGACCGGTCGCCGAGAGATCGAAGACCTCCCCGAACCCAACCGTCGTGATGGTGATGATCACCATGTAGAAGGCTTGGAAGGCGTTGGCCTTCTCGATGACCATGTAGCCGGCCGTGCCCACCGCGGCGATCACAGCCAAGGCCTCGAGGCCGTAGATGATCCGCTTGCGGAGTATCACTCGGGGTGCTCGGGCCCTTCGCTGCGCAGAAAGTCCTCCGCGGTGGCGCCCTCCAAGAACTCGCGGAACTCGGCGATCTTGTCCTCCTCGTCCCCGTCCTCGATTTGGACCGCGGCCTCGTCGATCACCTCGGCGACGGCGAGCAGCGGCGTCCCGGTGCGGACGGCCAACGCGATGGCGTCGGAGGGCCGCGCGGAGACCTTGACCGTCTCACCGGCGACGTCCAGCTCGAGGTCGGCGTAGAAGACCGAGTCGCGCATCTCCGTGATGACCACGCGGGTCGCCAACGCCCCAGCGGCGTCGATGACGGATCTCAGCAGGTCGTGGGTGAGCGGCCGCGGCGGGTTGACGCCCTCCAGCGCGATGGCGATGGCGGAGGCCTCGTTGGCGCCGATCCAGATGGGGAGGTAGCGGTTCCCGTCCTGCTCGCGCAGCAAGATGATCGGCTGGTTCGAGGGCAGCTCGACGCGCACCCCGACGATCTGCAATGCGACCATCTCGCTCTTCGAAGCCATGCGGGGGAGGTTATCACCGCATCGGGCGCTGTTCAGTGGGCGCGAAGCGCCCGCCACAACACCTTGGGGTCGTCGACGAAGGGCGCCAGGTCGAGCACGGCCCAAATGGAGCGGAGGTTGCGGTAGAGGCCATGCCAGTCGAGCCCGTAGCCGAGCAGGAACTCGTCGCCCACCTCGAAGCCCCGGTACTCGATGGGGACGTCGATCACCCTGCGCCTGGTCTTGTCGAGCAGCGCCGCGGCGCTGCTCGACAAGACCAGGCGCAGGGTGATCGACGTCCCCATCGAGTACCGGGGCT
>Ga0056123_1000152_pt1 | contig 14394 bp, 16 predicted proteins | sample WorMetHEROISLAND_3_FD_71122 | JGI IMG/M metagenome (GOLD analysis project Ga0056123, IMG submission 71122) | Marine gutless worms symbiont microbial communities from Max Planck institute for Marine Microbiology, Germany - Olavius sp. 3 HERON ISLAND ...
ATATCACCGAGAATCATGATTGTAATTGTTTCGCGCTCCCAACAATTATATATATTTGGACAGCGCGCTTCCTCGCATACAGTGTTTAGCATATGATTGCCAATTATTGATTTAACATTTTTATAACCAGCGGTTGCATTTATATTAATTTTTGGTTTTTGATAGCGTGATAAAGACATGCTAAAGTTCGTGAAAATGATTGTTAAAACTTTTTACGATAATATTTTGTACCAACTTCAAATCATTTTTTTTGTTAAGCAAAGTTTCCATAGATGTCATTTTACAATTTTCAATACCACAAGGAATTATATTCTCAAAATATGACAACTCCGTGTTTACATTAAGTGCAAATCCGTGTTTGGTTATTCCTTTTTGTACGCGGATCCCAATTGCAGCAATTTTTTCTGACTCCACCCAAACACCAATGTATTTAGGTTTTGTATGAGCGCTAATTCCAAAATGAGCTAAAACTTCTATTAGGATCTGTTCCACCAAATTAACATAATGTTTAATGCCAATTTGATATTTATTCAACCTGATGATGGGATAGCCAACTAATTGACCAGGCCCATGGTATGTAACATCACCACCACGGTCAATATCAAATATTTTAATATTTTTATCAGGCACTGTTACAATGTTATCCTGATTGGCGTTTTTTCCGACAGTATAAATCGGTTCGTACTCAACAAAAATAATTGAATCATTTTGCTTGCCTTCAAAGACCTTCTTTAGAATATTTTCTTGAAATTCTAAGCTTTTTAAATAGTCGCTCTGACCTAAATCAATAATATTGAACGGCACTGTTCTTTACAAATTTTTCATCCCGATAATACTAAGAAACTCATTTCTAGTTTCAAAAGCATCGTGAAATTCACCGAGCATAGCTGAACTTGTGGCAAAACTATTTTGCTTTTCCACACCGCGCATTTGCATACACAAATGGCGACCTTCAAGAATTACTGCCACACCAATTGGCTTTAACACTTCATTTAAAGTATAAGCAATTTGATGAGTCAATCTTTCCTGAACCTGTAAACGACGAGCAAATACATCTATCATCCTCGGAATTTTAGAAAGCCCGATTATTTTGCCATTTGGAATATAACCAATATGGGCTTTCCCAAAAAATGGCAACATATGATGTTCGCACATACTAAAAAATTCAATATCTCTTACAACTACCATTTCGGTGCATTCATCATCATGAAATATCGCTTTATTGATAATCTCGTCAAGATTTGCACGATATCCGGTTGAAAAATATTCCCAAGCGCACGCTACACGATTTGGGGTTCGGATCAACCCTTCACGTGCAGTATCTTCACCGATTTCATTTAACAAAGTTGAAGTTAATTCTTCAATTTTTTTTATATCGATAGTCATAGATCACCTTTTTAAAATTATTTTCTCCACTTGATCTCATCTGGATCTTCATGTACTTTAGGTTTCAAAATTTTCACTCCTAAATAAAATAATGGTGTATCAAAAAGAGCGACCATTACTTTAAACAGAAATCCATTTTCTAACAGTCCAGGAAAGCGTGACCACTCAATTACACCAGCTAAACACAACAATACTAAAACACTTGCTGTATCAACTAATTGTGATACAATCGTTGAACCATTATTTCTTAACCAAAGGTGTTTTCCTTTTGTTAATTTTTTCCAAAAATGAAATATTCTAATATCAATAAATTGAGCAGTTAAATAGGCGGTCATTGATGCAAAAACAGCCGGTCCAAACAATCCAAATACTTTGTTAAATGTTTTAGTATCAACCGGCGACCATTCAGTTTGTGGTATCGCATTAGCGACAAGAACTACAACCATTACAAACAAGCTTGCTACAAAACCGGATATTACTATTTGATCAGCCTTCTTTTTTCCATATAATTCGGAAATTAAATCCGTGACTAAAAAAGTTACCGGATATGGTAAAATACCAACGGACAGCTCAAATGTGTATATCCCCAATGGCGTCCAAGTAAAGAATTTTTGGAAAATTAAATTCGCCGTTACCAACGATGCGATAAAAATTCCACCAAGAATAATATATAAGCGATTGCTGAAATCCATTAGCCGTAATAATCAGTGTAAATGGTCGGTGTTTCCACTATTCTAATGCGGTGCAATTTTGTGCTTTTTAGGTGTTTGGAAATTTCTTCCCAAATCAAAATTACTAAATTTTCAGAAGATGGCTGCCTATGTTTAAACCAATCAATATCTTTATCAAATTGACTGTGATCCAATTTACTTATAACGTATTTGTCCACGATGTGCGACAACTCACCTAAATCAATTAGAAATCCTGTCTCGGGATCAATATTGCCAGTTACCGTAACTTCCAATTTGTAATTATGTCCATGCACTCGAGCATCATCTCCAAACACTTCAGTATTTTTTTCATCAGTCCAATCAGCATGTCCATACTTATGCGCTGCACAAAAATGGAAGACTTTGGTTAATAATGGATTGTTCATTTTTTATATGAAAACTAATGTGAAAAATACTACATTTACCGAGATTGCGAAAGAGGGATTTTAGTCTTATGAATTATACTAATTTTTTTACCAGGACATAAATCCATTATCACGCAGTTTTGGCATTGTGGTCGCCGTGCATTACAAATTGCTCGGCCATGATCAATAATCAGATGCGTTAATTTTACCCAATCCTTTTTGTTAAATATTTCTATCAACTCATGCTCCATCTTGACAGCATTTTTAGTGTTACTAAAATCTAACAAATTCATAATTCGAAGCATATGTGTATCAATTACCATAGCCGGAATTTTAAAACACTCGCCAAGGATACAGTTGGCAGTTTTACGGCCCACGCCGGGTAGAGAAACTAAATCGTCGATATTATTTGGGACTTGCCTGTAAAAATCTTCTATGATTTTCAACGCTGAACCCTGGATTGATTTTGCTTTGGAATTGTGATAGCCGGCCGATCTGATATCTTGAGCCAGAACCGATAGATTGGCGTAGGCGAAATCTTCGATATCTTGATATTTTTTAAATAATTTGGATGTGATTTGATTCACACGTTTGTCGGTACATTGCGCCGATAAAATTGTAGCAACCAATAATTGATGAGTTGTGTCATAATTTAAAGAACATTTTGCAGACGGATATTCTAATTTCAAACGTTTTACAATTTCATTAGCACGTTTTCGCTGCGCCGTTAGTTTTGCGGTCATATCAGGAAATTATCGTAGGAATATTTTTTACAAATGATGATTTAGGTAAAATAATATCGCAACCGGCTGATTTTAGTCGGTCGTAAGTTTCATTATGAATTATTCTCATATAACCGGCAATTTTCATTTTTTTATTAATGTGCCTTAAACTTGAAACAAATGCGATTGTTTGATAAACAGAATCATCTAAATCTAAAATTACAGCTTCAGTCTTATCGTTAACTTGGTTTAATCCGAACTGCTCATCTTCAGCAAATTCTACTGTTTTATTTAAGTCGGTTAATGCTTCGGAAATGCGCGTGCCAATTTGGAATTTCTTTATAAATAATATAACATCAACCATTAATTGCTACTCCAACTCACTATAAATTAACTTCATATTTTATTTGATAATTTTTTCCTTTTAACTGAATTTTACACGCGGTGATGTTAAAATCATGTTCAAAAAATAATGTCCAATCATTTACCGTAGCTTCATCATATAATTGTTGTTTTTCTTTGATAGTAACCGTCGGTTGAACATCATAGGCCATTACCCACGGCAAAGGAATATGAGCACTCGTTGGAATTAAATCTGCACAATATATCAAGATATTTGTATCATCAAAAATTTTAGGTAAAATCATTCCGGGCGTATGTCCGTGCGAAAACACGATATCAATATTGGGAAATATTTGCGTTTCCTTAGCAATAAATTTGATCATACCATTTTCCGCAAGCACAGCCCAATCAGCTGAAACGAAACTTCCGCGGTCTTTTTCCGATGGTGTATTAGCGGTTTCCCAATTGACCTTACTCATCCAATAATTTGCATTTGGAAAAGTGGGTACAATTTTTCCATCGACAATTTTTGTATTACCACCAATATGATCAAAATGCAGATGAGTACATATGACATCAGTGATGTCTTCCGCACTAAATCCTAACTCAGCAAGCGAAGTTTCAATTCCAACAGATTCCGTGTCGATCGCATAAATATTTCGATATTTTTCTACCCATTTATCACCGTTTCCAGTATCAATCAATATTTTTTTATCATTGCTAACAAGCAAAAGTGAACGGGTTACCATCTGGATACGATTTAGTTCATCACCTGCTATCTTACGTTCCCATAGTGTTTTAGGGATAATACCGAACATCGCACCACCATCTAATTTAAAGTGACTTGTGATAACAGGAAATAGTTGGTAGTCCGCAATTTTCATTTAAAAATATTATCGCGAAAAGCAGTAATCTACTTTATTAATAACATTTTTTTGGTTGAGATTTTATCTCCAAAAATTAAACTATAAAAATAGATACCTGTTGGAACTTTTGTATTTAATTGATCTGTCCCATCCCACTGTATTGTCTTATTTCCGGGATATTGAAATTCATCAACGAGCGTATTTATTTCACATCCCAAGATATCATATACAATCACTTTTACCTGTGTACTTTGTTTAATATCATAAGTAATGCTGGTTGTTGAATTAAAAGGATTTGGATAATTTTGATGTAATTTAAATTCATCAGGAATTGTAACAACGCTCAGATCATCAACATTTATGGCCGACCAAATGTCGATAATGCCATAACCATAATCATTATTTGGTAAATTGGACTGACTTGCTGTTTTCATTAGGGCATTCCTCACTGTAAGTGGCGATAGTGAGGGATGAGCACTTAATAGTATCGCCGCAGAACCAGCAACAAGTGGTGCTGATAAAGATGTCCCAGAAGAGCTTTCGTATGATACACCATCTCCAGAAGCACAGGCAATTTGTACACCTTGTGCACAGACTTCCGGTTTTATTCTGCCATCAAACGATGGCCCACGTGAACTAAAATAGGCAATATTCCCATTGCTATCTACAGCGCCAACAGAAATGACAGAATCAGCATCAGCCGGTGCAGAAATATGACCCCAGGCATTTCCATTTTCATTTCCAGCTGAAACAATACATAACATTCCCAAACTTGTAGCAATATCAACCGCTTTAGTAGTAACCGCAGTATTTCCGTCCATATCTTGCCAAGTATACCAATCGGTATAACCGAGCGAGGCTGACATAACATCGGCACCTCTTGCCTCTCCCCATTCCAAAGCGCTTACAAAATTATCTTCCTCAAGTTGAATTTCCTGCTCAAGAATTTCAGTCTTTGCCAATAAAAAATCGGCTTTAAATGCTGGGCCAACAAATGTTCCCGGTGCAAAGCCACCAAGTGCCGAAAATGTACTCGTTCCATGATCGTGTTGACCAAATACATCTTGTCTACCTTGATTTTTAGTAGTCGAATCATCATTAATAACATCCCATTCGGCAATAATATTTAATGAATCAAAAACAGGATGTTCTAAATTATATCCAGTGTCCAGCATGAGGACAGTTACGCCTTGACCAAAATAACCTTCTTCGTGGGCTCTGTGAACATTGATTTGTTCAATTTGATTTTGGGCAATTCCGTAGTCGATTTCGGTTACTTGAGTTTTTTTTTGTAATTTTGTAGATGCTGGTTCTTCTTTCAAAATTTGACGACGGTATTGTACAATTGGCTTCACCTCTTTAACAAATGGCATGTATGAAATTTCAATTAGCTGTTGCTCATTGCATTCAATTGAAATAGCGTTCAACCATCTACTTTGCTGCCTGATTTTTGCACCTGTATTTGCAATTTTAGTCACATATTCTGAATTTGGATTTAAATCATACCAATTAAAGTTTGCATCAGCACCAACTTTACTGCGTCTTTTTTGCGATTTTTCCGAAACATCCGTTTTCTGCAAACTTCTACCTTTATCAATTAAATATACCCACACGTGATATTTTCCATCATCTCGAACGGCTTTTTCTAATTTGCCTTGGGATAACATTTGTGCATTTACTGTAATGACAATTAAGATAGTTGTAATTAAATATTTCATCATAAATATATTAGTTTAACAATTTATTATTGAAAAAGTTTACATCTTTTTGATTCAATTAAAAAACAAATTTAAATCAATATTTACATAATTTGCTTGAGAATAAATAAAATATCCTGATTGTTTAATGGAATTATATTATTGCTAATACGACTTTTGTAAATTGCACGATTAGCAATATCAGTCAAATCTCCAACCTTAACACCCCACTTCGATAGATTAAAATCAATAATATCTTTTGGCATTTGAAGTATTAACGTTTCCAAATCAGACAAATTGCCTAAATGAAGTTTCGTATATATCCGTTCTAATTCAATCCTAATTGCTTTTTTGTTAATTTGTAATAATGGAATTATAGGCATAGAACAGGCAATTCCATGTGGTATTCCATAATCAATTGTCAACGGGTAACTGATCGAGTGTGCAGCTGCAGTTTTAGTGTTTGAAAATGCTAATCCTGCTAAATTTGCGGCTTTTAATATGTACTTACGGATTACAACGTTTTCTGGCTGTTTTTTAATTCGATGCGTTTCAGTGAGTAAAATGCAAATAGCTGAAATAGCAAATTCCGCTGACTTTGGATTACAATTTTTATTCCAAAGTGTCTCAAAGCAATGACTCAGCGCATCGAGTATTGTTGTTACAGATAATTCAATAGATAAACTGGTGGTTAAGGAACCATCCAAAATGGCAACATCCGGGTAAAGTGCTTGATGCGAAAGCGAAAATTTACACTTTTTTTGAATGTCCCATACAGTGCCCCACATTGTTGCCTCGCTGCCAGTTCCGTGAGTAGTGGGAATAAATACAGCTGGTAAACGATCGTGAAACTTTAATTTATCTGAAAGTAATTTTTGGATTGAATAAATTTTATTTCCAACCGCTGCCATCATTGTTTTTGCGGTATCCATTGTTGAACCTCCGCCCATGGCAACCACGCCATCATATTTAGTATTCTTAACGTAATCGATTGCGCGCTGACAGCTTTCCAATGTTGGATTGTTCTCAATATCATGGAAAATATTTGCACTATTAAAATGGTCGTTTAGATTATTTCTTTTAGTATTTCCTTGTGAGGAAACAACTAGCGGATTTTCAATATTTAACTTTTCTAACGATTGAAATAATGTTTTCTCCCAATCATTCGTCTCAATTACTTTTACCGGATTATAATACATGGAATCTTCAATAATTGTTTAGTTTTTTATTGACAGAAATGTTCTTCGCATTTGATGTAATCTACCCATTGTCATCACAATCCCAAATATAATTATACAATAAAACAGTAAATTTGTTTTAAAAATCCAATCGATAAATGCCAAAACTGTAATCACATTCATTGAATCAGGATATCTGAAGAGCGATTGAATAATACCGCGACGACCAATATCTAATCCATTTTCTGTAGGAGAAATGATCTTTTCCGTTTTAATTGTGAACAGTGCCGCAAGAAATCCAGCTATAATAGTAATAAAATTTCCGGTTAAAAAATATTGACCAATTCCCAAACCAAAATAATAAAACGGAATAACAATCATATGACCAATTAGATCAAGGAATTTTCCACTTTCACTTTGTTGATTTTTCCACCGAGCTACTTCACCATCACTACAGTCTAAGATATAGCCCAACTGCAACAATAGAGAACCCACTACAAATTTTCCAAGTGCCAAAAATATTGCTCCGATAACACCAATTATTTCTTGTAAAATTGTAACCTGATTCGCTGAGATTGGAATTCGTATAAAAACCCATGTAAATAAAATTGAAATTGGCCTAACAATATATTTCGCATATGGTTCGGGTTCATCTTCTTTTTGAACAACAGACTTAAGATTATTTAAATTTGGATGCACTACAAATAATATTTACTTTTAGCCAATTCTTGCACGGCATCCAAATCTTCAATAAAATCAATTTCTCTACAGGGCAAATCTGATATATCTTCGAAATAAATTTTATTTTTTGATAATAATGGATCAATAGCCGCTTCAAAATAATCTGTTTTTCCACCCGCTGAGATCAACTGATCTAAGGACCTGAAAAATTTATTCATAAATTCTTTCGAAAATTTTGCCACACCGATGAACTCACCTAAAGAATTTTCTTGAATTAATTCTTTCCCGATTGCAACAATTCGTTTATCCTCACCTTCGATTACTTTTACTTCTTCCCGACCACACCGTTTTATCTCTACAGCTAACACATTTTTATATTTTGATTTGATTAATCTCTTTATCAATTCTGGTGGAAAAATAACGTCAGCATTCATTAAAATGATATCATTATTATCGGTCTTGTCTTTACACTGCCAAACTGAATAAGCCGTGTTAGTTTCAAAAAAATGATGGTTAGTTATTATAGTAAATTTAAAATCATGATGAAATTGCTGAAAATGTTTAACAAACATTTCTTTGTAATAACCCAAAACTATAATTATCTCATTTATACCAACTGTTCGGAGTGCATCTAATTGATAATCCAAAATAGGTTTGCTGCCAATTTCCAATAAACTTTTGGGAGTATTGTATGTTAAGGGATACAATCTACGAGAAACTCCAGCCGATAGAATCAATGCTTTCATCGTTAAAATTTACGCAGTTGTTGCAGTTTTTTTCTTGAAAAATATGTCGTCAATCACAGTTTTTACTCTTTGAGACGCCTGCCCATCACATTTATAGAAGTATTTTTCTTTTACACGATTGACATTTTTTAACATCGTTTGTGATGGATTTAAAGCGCGTCGTATTGCCTTTCGTAATTGCGATGGGTTATCAATTCTGATATTAACATCATTAAGAAATTTTTCATCATGTAATAACAAAGATTCATTATTAGTTCGCTGTAACATTTGTTTATTTAATTCATAAACAATTGCAACTTTTCCGGTAATTAAAAATTCAATAAGTCCACCCGATGCTTCCGAAATCAATGTATCGGCAACAGCAAAATAAGGAACAATGTTAAATGTTTCACGCGGCAACAAAACAGCATGTTTAAACTTTTTACATAGGTTTTGAACATACCTGCTCTGTTTTCGAGAAGCATATTTACCCATCCAAGAATAATGATGCAGTTTAATAATTAAATTATATTCTTTGGTAGCTTCAAATATTGCATCGGCCAAATCATATATACTGGTCGGTTTATAAGTTGGCGCATACAAGATCGTCTTCTTATTTTTGTCCAATCCAAGTTTTGGTAATATTTTTAACTTGTCAAATTTATGATTTATAATTGGATCCATTTTGGGAAATCCAACAATCTTTGTATCTGCTAATCCAAGACAATCAAATTCTTTCATCTTATCGATGGCATATTGACTTTCAGCAAAAATCAGATACTGACTACTACTATATTTTTTTAACTCTCTATAAGTTACCGATTTATTAAAAGTTGGCCCATGATAAACTAAACATATTTGGGTGTTTTTATATATATTGGAATTAACTGTGTCGGTGACAAATACAATATCAAAGATTTCATTATTTGTAGCTAAACGGACATCATTACTAATATATTTTAATACATAACTGTCTGGAAAAGATTTGCGGAAAATTCCAAATTTGTATTCAAAATCTTTACTTAACGTTATGGCGCAATCATATTTGTCATCCTTGACGAACAAATCAATAATAGGTTCAACAGCTGGCAAATGATATAAATATTGTAAATCAAATAAAATTTTTATTTGTTCGGACATATTAATCATTCAAACAATATTTGCGGATTTTAAAACGCTTATATAGATATTTTAAATTGGTGTTTTTTTTACTCATGTAGCCATTGTTAATAGTTTTATTAACTGCATTTAATACCCTAACCGACGATTTACAATCTAAATAGGGATGCAATTCTGACAAGTAATATTGGCGATTTTCTTTGTATTCACCAGGATTCATTTTAGCACGAATGATTGCACCTTCCAAATCTTCTGCCAATTCAATATTTATCCCTTTTTCGGTTCTCGATTTCGCTTTGAATGTTATAAGTGGTTTGTCAAATAACAAGTATTCGTATGCCACCGATGAAGTATCGGTTAGCAAAATATCTGATTCAAACATTGATGGTAAAATATCATTTTGAGTTACAATTTTAAAATTCTGATTTTCTAATTTTTTATATTTTTTGATAATGTTAAGATCCATCAATTCATGGAATTTGATAATCCAATTATAATTTAAATCCTGTAATTTTTTTATAGTCTCGTAGAGTTCAACTGCGGATGTAAGCTTGGTGCTGAACGTTGGAGCATATAAAATAGTAAAATATTTATTATTGAAAAACCGTTTCTTTTTTAATCCAAAATCGCCAATTGCATCAAGCTTAGGCCATCCAGTTTCTTCTATTACAAATCTATAATCTTTGATAATTTTTCTTAATTTTGCAGTTACAAAAGGTCCTGGTGTACAGTACAAATCAAACAGGCCATTCACCCGATAATGACCGCTTTTTTCCTCACCCAATCCATGAAATATTTGCACTTTTAATCCCGGCCAACGATATGGAACAATATTGCCCGGAACTAATATTGCATCGGGAGAATATTCAACAACGGCATTGTTACTGTTGAGCCAATATTTTTTATTTACTCCAAATCGTTCTGAAAGTGTCGAATACCAAAAAACTGTGTCATTCGGATGTTTTAAAATGGTGTTATGCAATGGTTTCAATATTGGATAAGAATAATTCTTCGATAGAAACAATAAATATTTCATTAGAATTAAACAGTTATTGTCTTTAGAAAATTCACTGCTCTTTGAGTGCTTTTTCCATCATTGAAATAAAAGCAATCTTTCAACATTTTTTCATAATTTTTTTTATTGTGTTCTGAAAAACTCTTTTCCAATAAATCCAAAATATTGCGAGAGTTATCGCAATGGTTGCATATTTTTTGGACATTAAATTTTTCAGGCATTTTATGCAAATTATCATAATCAGTATTTGCTACAATGATTGGTTTTCCAGTAATTAAATATTCGTATAATATTGAAGAAGTATCACTAATCATCAGATCAGATGTTAAAAAGTCAGCCATTGTATCATGCTTAAATACATCGGCAGGATTAGAAAAATATACGTGCTTAATCCCATTCCACTTTGCCCACAAATTCATTGGTTTAATATATCTCCTTTCGTGGTAGTGCGGCCGAATAATTAAATTATATTTTTGCGTAATTTCTGAGCAGAACTTCTTTCCATATTTTTTCAATGTACCATTCCCAAACCTCCAAGTAGGAGCATATAAAATATTTTTCCGTGTAGTATCTTTAATACCTAAATTTTTCACAACGGATTTACAATCAATTTCTTCATTGAGATATTCGTCAAATCTACAATTACCAATTTTAATTAATTTTTCTTCGGCAATATTCAGTCCAACATCCTTCATTTTAGCAAGATGCTTTGGCCCTGCAACAAAAATGTAGTCATAATTATTTAAAATCTCCGGATTACCTCCGTATTTTTTATCACCTGTGCCGTGCCCAATAAATATAGTATTAAGATTAGCTTGTTTTGGCTCCAATCGTGTATTGGAAGATGAAATTATGGCGCCATCCAAACTTGGTAGATTTTTTATATCCTGTACCTTAATGGAAGCTGTTCTATTTAATTTTCCACGATGATAATAATATTTAAATTGAAGAACTTTCTTAAATTTTTTTACATAAAATGCTCCACCAATTTGTTTAAATATCGGTAGTACATTCGCAAATTGATAAACCTGATTAGCATAATAATAAATATTCATTGGTAAGGTTGAATTTCTAGAAATCTAAACTATGGAAATTATTCTTACAGTGTTCAAATGCTTCAGGAGTATCCACATCAAACCAACTATTTTTTTGAATATCTATACCACATATTTCTCCACGATTAATTAGCAGATAGCATGCATCGGAAATAGAATAATGTCCTTTACTACCTGCTTCCTCCAATACATCAAAAAATGAATAATCGCATTTGAACACACCGCAATCTACGGCATTATACTTAGTAAGATTTTTTGACATTTCAGATATTTTTTCACTTCTACGATTGGGAATTTGTACTTTCATGCCATCCTCAATATCAAAAATACTGTTAATTCGATAATCCACCCCAACATTCACGACTGAACTATTCATGCTACTTTTTGCAATAATAGACAGCAGGTTGCTATCATATAAATGGTCGCTCATTGTTAATAGAAACGGTTCATTGGCAGGAATTAATTTCTTAGCCTCAAGAACACTTAAACCATTAGCAAGTTGCCACTTAGGATTAACAATCGTCTTAACTTTATTACTAAATTCTGAGTTTTGTGTATAAACTGCAATTTTTTCCGATTGATATCCGGTAACAATCACAAATTTTTCGACGCCAATTTTATTACCATTTTCAAGCAGATATTGTAAAATTGGTTTGCCGTTGACTTTGAGCAATCCCTTGGGGATTTCGCTGTTATTTGTTCGAATGCGTGAACCTTGTCCAGCAGCGATAATAACTAGGTTCATATTTAGTTAATCTTCGTAATAATCTAACCCAAGATGCGTGACTAGTTCTTCACCCATGATATGTCGCAAAGTATTCTTTAGTTTGGCCAATTGGATAAATAAATCGTGCTCAGGATATAATTCCGGTAAAGTCTGCGGGCTTTTAAAATAAAATGAAAGCCACTCTTGAATTCCTTTCATATTTGCTCGTTTGGCTAAATCTAAAAACAATGCTAAATCTAAAACAATGGGTGCCGCCAAGATGCTGTCACGGCAAAGAAAATCAACTTTAATTTGCATCGGGTAACCAAGCCAACCAAAAATATCAATATTATCCCAACCTTCTTTATTGTCTCCACGCGGAGGATAGTAGTTAATTCTAACTTTATGGTAGAACTTCTTGTATAAATCAGGATATGAGTCCGGCTGAAGTATAAAGTCCAAAACACCTAATTTACTCTTTTCTTTTGTCTTAAAAGCATCCGGATCATCTAAGACTTCACCATCACGGTTGCCCAGAATATTTGTTGAAAACCATCCTTCAAGTCCTAATTGCCGCGCTTTTAAACCAGGGGCAATGATGGTTTTCATTAAAGTTTGTCCAGTTTTATAATCTTTGCCTGCAACCGGAGTTTTGGTCTTATTGGCAAGTTCTAACAATGCCGGTGTATCCACTGTTAAATTTGGCGATCCATTAGCATAAGGAATCCCCATTTTAAGAGCAGCATAAGCATATATCATGCTTGGAGAGATATGTGGATCAGAGTTTAACAATCCAGCTTCAAATTTTTCAAGACTGCTATGTACTTCGGACGGTTCAATATATATCTCCGTACTTCCGCACCAAATCATCACATTTGATGTGGTATCATTTTTCTTGATAAATGCTTTTATATCGTCCATTAATTGTTCGGCCAAATCCATTTTATTTATGCCGGTTTTGATCCATTGGCCATCCAATTTGCGTACATAATTTTTGGAAAATACGGCTTTCATTACTTCATTTTGTTCTAATTTTGGACGCAGTTTTTCCAATAATTCATTGTCCAAAACAGCTGAACGTTTTGAGATTTCATAAAAATTTTCACGATTGATATCCCAACCGCCAAAAACCATATCTTCTAAATTGAAAAGTGGCACAAAATCTTTAACGATTGGATTTCTACCTTCTGTTCGTTTACCCAAGCGAATTGTACCCATTTGTGTAAGACTACCAACAGGTTTTGCTAAACCTTGTTTAACTGTTTCAATCCCTGCAATAAATGTGCTAGCCACAGCACCAACTCCCGGGATTAGTACTCCTAGTTTACCGTTTGGTGATTTAATATCCATGTTTTTCCCGATTATTTTTGTTTAAATAATTTTGAAACTTACCAATGATATATCTGCTATCAAATTTAATTTTAAATCTACTTAGTTTAGCAAAGCGCTTGTCTCATAGAGGATTCGATATGACTTACAACTCTGCATCAATTGTTGATGAGTTCCAATTTGATTTATTTCCCCATTTTCTAAGAAAATAATTTTGTTAGCATTTTGGATAGTGGACAAGCGGTGCGCAATTACTAAAACGGTACGATTATGCATCAGTTTTTCGATGGCCGTTTGAACTACTTTTTCGGATTTACTGTCCAATGATGAAGTTGCCTCATCTAATATTAATATCGGCGGATTTTTTAATATCGCTCTGGCAATAGCCAAACGCTGTCTTTGTCCACCTGATAATTTAACACCCTTTTCACCAATACTAGTTTGAAATCCCTTTGGTTGATCATTAATAAATTCTAATGCATTGGCAGATTTAGCCGC
>Ga0056123_1000153_pt1 | contig 14323 bp, 14 predicted proteins | sample WorMetHEROISLAND_3_FD_71122 | JGI IMG/M metagenome (GOLD analysis project Ga0056123, IMG submission 71122) | Marine gutless worms symbiont microbial communities from Max Planck institute for Marine Microbiology, Germany - Olavius sp. 3 HERON ISLAND ...
GTCTTTCAAGGCACCATCGGGAAGAGCGGTGGCTAATTGCGCGAAATTGACGGTTCTGACCTTGATCCAAGCGATAATCGGACCGGCCAGGTATTGGGTTCCGGCCAAGTTTCAACCGAAATAGCCAGGCAACAGAGGCACAAGAGGGCGACATTCTGATCCATCGTTGGAGCCCTCCGAAAAAATTTATCTACTGATTAAAGGGTTATGCCAAAATTCGGCAAGGGTGGTTGGAACGCCCAGCTCAACATATTGCGGTTTTTTTGTCCTGTACTATGAGCACTATTAAAAATTCAAGGTCCCCCGTAGTGATGTGCGATAGCGGCCTCGGAATGCCGCGACCAAAAGCCCCTCTCCCCTGGCGGGAGAGGGGTTGGGGAGAGGGGAGTAAACAGGAAGGCCTGGGTACTGGCTCTATTCGGTTGGGTGTCGATATAAGGTACCTTGAAGAATTAGTCGTGCTATAACTCGGTTGCTTTCAGGTATCCATGATCTGGAGACATCTCTGACATCGAATCCTAGAACCAACAAATCAATAACGACACCTCCACAGCGTGTGGTTTCCTCGTCCTGTTTCCCAACCTCGGTGTTGTTTCGGGAGCGGTCCGGCCGGGCTCGATCGATACCCGGAATAGGGTGTGGGGGAAAACCCAGGTGACAGACTCGTCGAGTCACAACCTCAGAAGGAAGCCAAGTCGAAATCACATTTCGACTTGGCGTAAAGGGAAAATTCTAGGGAAGGAATCTTCCCGTTCAAACGGGCACACCTCTCCGGTGCCCGATAACCCGGATGGGTCAGATCACCCGATTCTCATGTAGCCGCTTGATCTCGTTGGGACTCATGCCCAAGAGGTCTTCCAGCACCTCGTCGGTGTGTTGCCCGAGGCTGGGTCCCAGGCTATTGATCTCCCCCGGCGTCTCCGACAGACGCGGCAGTGAGCAGGGGACGATCAGCGTCTCTTCCACATCGGGGTCTTCCACCGCCACCAGGTTGCGGCGGGCATGGAATTGTCGATTACCAAAGATATCCGCAACATTGGCGAGCGGGGCATAGGGGGCACCGGCCTCGTTGCATTTCTTCTCCACCTCGTCGCGCGTCAGCGAGCCGCACCAAGCGCTCACCACGTCGTTCACATCGTGCCGCGCCTCCAAGCGCTTTTGGTGCCGTCCATAGAGGGCGTAAGAGGCCAATTCCGGACGGTCCATGGCATTGGCCAGGGCCTCGAACAGCTTGTTGGTGGTGCAGGCAAAGGCCACCCACTTATCGTCTTTGGTGCGGAAGTGACCGAGCGGACAGGCGATGGGATTATGGGGACCGGTACGCTCCCGCACTGTCCCGTACAGGGCATAGGCCGGTGCCATTTCGTCCGAGAGCCGAAACACCGATTCGTACAGAGCGGCATCGATATATTGTCCCTTGCCCGTCTTCTCCTTGTAGCGCAGCGCCAGGAGGATACCGATGATGCCGTAGAGGCCGGTCAGGTAATCGGCCAGGGTCGTGGAGCCTGGCGTTACCGGGGTCTCTCGGGGCATGCCTGCAAGATAGGCTAGACCGCCGACGGCATGGGCGATGCGAGCAAAGCCCGGCCGATCCCGGTAGGGACCGGTCTGGCCATAGCCGGAGATGCGCAGCATCACCAGCCCTGGGTTGAGCTTGCTCAACACCTCCCAGCCCAGGCCCCACTTTTCGAGGGTTCCGGGACGGAAGTTCTCGCATAGGACATCGGATTTGCTGACCAGATCTTTAAAGATCTCGGCCCCTTCGGGGGTGCGCAGATCGACGGTGACCGATTTCTTGTTACGGGCCTCGCTGAGCCAGGCGAGGGTATCGCCACGTTTGGTCGCGGTACCGAAATTGCGGCAAGGATCGCCGCCGAACGGGTGTTCGACCTTCAACACCTCGGCGCCGAATTCACCCATGATGCCGGCGGCATAGGGTGCTGCGATGAAGGTCGCCACATCGATGACCCGCACCCCGGACAGCGGCAGGCGCGAATTTTCGGCTGCTTTCCACTCGCTGTGCGCAGCGGCCTTACCTTTCTGTTTGTGCTGAACAGCCATTGGGATGCCCCCTTTAGACCACATGATTTTTGTGCAGCTCGGCCAGCTCGGCGGCGGTCATCCCGAGCAGATCTCCAAGCACCTTATCGGTCATATTCCCCAGCGTCGGCCCCAGGTGCTCGATCCGTCCGGGGGTCTCCGACAGCCTCGGGATCACACCCGGTACCGTGATCTCACCCACATCCGAGTCGTTGATCGTGACCAGGTTGCTGCGGGCCTGGTAATGAGGGTCGGCGAAGATATCGGCGATGCTGTTGAGTGCGCCGATGGGCACCTGCGCGACAAGACACTTTTCCATTAACTCGTCACGGGTCATGGAGGCCGTCCAATCACCCACGATGCGGTCGACTTCCTCGTGGGCCGCCAACCGTTTGTGCTTGAGACCGAAGGTCCCCTCGGCGGCCAATTCCGGTCGTTGCATGGCATCCTCGGCCAACCGAGCGAACATCTTGTCGTTGGTGCAGGCAATCGCCACCCACTTGTCGTCTTTGGTCCGAAAGTGGCCATGGGGACAGGCGATGATGGTGCCCGCACCCTCGCGTTCGCGGATCTTGCCGTGGACCCCGTAGGCCGTGGCCATCTCGTCTAGCTGGCGAAATACCGCCTCGTAGGTCCCGATATCGATGTATTGGCCCCGCCCGGTCTGCTCCCGGTGGCGGAGTGCCAACATGATTCCGATGGCCCCGTATAGACTCACCATATAGTCGGCCAGCGGATTGGGCCCCGGAATCGTCGGTGTCTGACCGGGGAATCCGCACAGATAGGCGAGACCGCCGAAGGCGTGGGCGAGATGCGCAAAGCCGCGGTGGTCCTTGAACGGACCGGTCTGACCATAGCCGGTGACCCGCAGCATGACCAAGCCCGGATTGTCCTTCCTCAGGTCTTCCCAACCGACGCCCCAGCTCTCCAGGGTACCCGGTCGGAAGCTCTCTACCACCACATCGCATTTGGCCACCAGTCTCCGAAACAGCTTGGCGCCGGTAGGCTGGCGCAGATTGATGGTCACAGATTTGCGGTTGCGGGCCTCGCTCAACCAAAACAGGGTCGAGTCCTGGCGATGGGAAGGGGTACCCAAGGTCCGCATCGGATCACCGGAAATCGGGTATTCGACCTTGTAGACCTCGGCCCCGAACTCGCTCAGGATCGAGGCTGCATAGGGTCCGGCGATGAAGTTGCCCACATCGACGACACGGACGCCATCGAGCGGTAAGCCCTTGGGGGTATCGACGGGCTGCTCCTGTGCCTGATCGGTTCGATCCTTGGTATCGGTCTCTGTTGCCGCTTGCCGGGTCTTTTCAACGCCCGAATTTTGCGTTTCTTGGCTCATTGCCCACCCCTGTTTCGTTGTTTCGCAGACCATCAGATTCACGGATTCAGGCGATTGCCGGAAAATGATGTACCGGATTGGTCCGGATTTCCGTTCGTATTCGAGGCGCGGCAACCGGTGCCTAGTGGACTACGTAAAGGTTACCGCAACACGGAAGACGGACGGAAAGACCAGCAAGATGGTATTTCATTTGACAGAAATCGCCTCAGTCACAGGAGGCCACTCCCGACCAACCCATAGCCCGTGAGTGAATCATATTCGGTACCGAAACGTAAAGCCTGCGTTCAGGCGCGGAATCGCTCAGGGATATCCGGGTGCCACGCTTTGCTCGAGCCAGCGCAGAATGCGGTCAGCGACGACTTGCCAGCGGGACTCCAGCATCATGGCATGGGCTAGGTCCGGAATAATTTCCGCTCGTGTGCCGTAGACTCGGGCCGTCGCCTTAGCCATTGTCGGCGATATGAAGAAATCTCTCTCTGCGCCGAGCACCAGGATCGGTTGTTCAGGATTCCAAGTCGGTCCGGGGAAATTTGGCCAGATCAGCTCGAGCCCAACCCGCAAGGATTCCACCGAGCTGCAGGAAAAATGCCGTTTCATCACTGTTGCCGGCAGGTCATCGGAAAACAGCATTTTTCGGGTAGCCTCCGCCGATAGGGTCCCGGAGCCGAACATTTGTGCCAATGCCAATTGCATGACTAGGACGGGGTTACGCAACAGCATACCGACCGATGAGGGCAATATCCCGTGAGGAGGACCGGAGCCCATGAGGACCACACCGGGCGCCTCATGGTGCTTCAGCCATTTCTGAACGACCACGCCGCCGAGCGAATGTCCGATGAGGACCGGAGTAACGCCGAGATGGTGAATGGCCTGGTTCAGATCATCGACGTAATCCGCCAGACCTGTCAGGTGAATGGAGCCCTTGGGCTCGTTCTCCCCGTGTCCGCGGAGACTGAGTGCATGGGCGGCATAACCCTGCTCAGAGAAGTAAGGGAGGAAATGCTGGTCCCATATCCGGGCATTACCGAAAGCCCCATGGACAAAGAGCAATGGTGCGCACCGGTTGGGACCCGGATGCCGAGGAGAGCGGCTGATGACTTCCGGATGCATAGCGGTTCCGACGAATACGGTTAATCCGTTCTTTGGTGTTCCCCGTGGTTTCAATCGTCCTCCGCGCCTCGAACGAACTTACGGAATTGGGGCTTGCGCCTCTCCTTGAATGCCGCAACGCCCTCTTTCGATTCGTCGGTGTCATAGTACAAGCCGACAGCCTGTAAACCCAGGGCGGAGATGCCACGTTGGTGTTCGGTATCCGCATTAAACGCCCGCTTGGCAATCGCCAAGGCGGTGGGGCTGCGTTCCATAAGCTCGTCGCACCAGTGCTGTACCTCCTCGTCCAACTGCTCGTGGGGAACTACGCAATTGGCCAAGCCCATCCGCAGAGCCTCTTCGGCCGTGTAGCGTCGGCACATGTACCACATTTCGCGGGCCCGCTTTTCCCCGATGGTTCGGGCCAGGAAGGCACAGCCGAATCCGGGGTCCACGGAGCCCATCTTGGGTCCGATCTGCCCGAAGATCGCCTTTTCGGAGGCGATCGTGAGATCACACAAGAGCGAGAGCACATTGCCGCCGCCGATGGAATAGCCCTGCACCCGCGCGATGACGGGTTTCGGGATATCGCGAATGACACTTTGCAGCGCCTCCAGCGGCAACCCGATAGTTCCGCGACCATCGTAGGCGCCTTCGTGGGACGACAGGTCCCCGCCGGTACAGAACGCCTTGTCGCCGGCTCCGGTCAAGACCACGACGCCGATCTTGCGATCCCAGCCCGCACGGTCGAAGGCATTGATCAGCTCTTCACAGGTGATGCCCCGAAACGAGTTGAACTTGTCGGGCCGATCGATGGTGATCCGGGCGATGCCCCGATCGACCTCATAGAGAATATCTTGATAAGCCATTTTCATCGGTCCTTTATAGTTTGGATTCATCGGTTCTCAGCCTTTACGGCTCCCACGGGCCGCCGACCAAGGTCGTGAGCCGGTCCCGCCAGCGATGGGCCAAAATTTTGGCCGTGGCGGCCGATCCTCCCCAGTAGAGGAAAAGCAGGTCCAAATTCGACAGGTGGGTGCCGAAATGCCGCGAAGTGGGCGGGGCAATCGCGCGCGCTGTCAGCTCGCACAGAAACTGCCGGATGGCCGAGATCGGCAACACTCGGCCGATCGAGCTGTCACCGGAGATATCCGCAACGACGCCTTCGATCGTCAAGACGCTCTTACGGTATAGCAGGAGTTCGCAGCTGAATTGCACGCCGGCCGATAACGAGGCCATGTCTAACAGGGACTGCGACCAGTGGAAGCCGGGAAATTCGCCTGCGTAGAGCTTAGCGAGCGCTTTATCCACAACCCTACGTAGTGCCGATGCGTTGACCGGGGCTTGGGCCAGGGCCTCGATCTCACGGGCGATGCGCTCGGGGTCCAGGGTCAAGGCACCCAGCAGAAGCTGCATCATGTGAATGCGCTCGTTCTTTCCTAAATAGCCGGTCAGGCTCCAGTCCAGGATAGCCAGTCGTTCATCCTCGGTGAACAAGAGATTTCCGGCATGGGGGTCGGCGTGGAATGGAGCGATCTCCTTTGGTGCCCACACCGGACGCGCAATCAGCGCATCGACCACCGCATTTGCCAGCTTGTGGCGTTGGTGCTCCGAGAGCGTGTCCACGTCGGTCACTTTCCGACCATACACATGCTCCATGGCCGTGATGCGTGGGGTGCAGAACGGAAACAGGGCGGGAATCCGAACCCGTGCGGCATCCTTATAGAATGCGGCGGCCTCCGCCAAGTGCCGTTGCTCACGGTCGAGCCGGATCTCCTGTGCTAGTAGATCGCGAATGGTTGCCAGGGATTCGGCGTAATTCAGCGAGGGAACCTTGTAGTACTCGCAACGTTCGTCGACAAACCGACCGAGTTCCGACCAGATGGCTAGTTCTTCCTCCAAAGCCTCCTCGATCCCCGGCTTGAGGACCTTAAGTACCCCCCGGTTCGGGCCGGCAGCGGCCGTGTCGGACAATGAGAACGGCACCACCACGGATACGCTGGCCTCGGCCAGCGCGGTGGAATCGAGTTCGAGAACCTCTTCCGGGATACCCCTCAGCTCACTGCGGATAACCTGCTCAATGGCCTCTCCATACCGAGTTCCAGGTACGGTCTCGAGCATTTGCAGGCGGCTGCGCAGCTCACGGTCGAGCTTGCGGTTACGGGCTACTACCTGCCCGAGCTTCTGGAGGGTCGGGCAGTGGAACAAGAGTGAGGTCAACCGTTGCGCGATGCCGGCGTCACCGGGAAGAGCCTTCTGTTCGGCCAGGATGGCCGCCAATCGGGGGGCGGACAGACGTTGCAGAAAAAAAGCCATGGCGTCCGCGACCAATGGCCGATAGTCGGCGTAGACCTCCGGTACCAAAGGCGTGATGTCGAGGCCCCAGAAGGCTTGCGACATTGAATCGGCTGTGCTCAAAGATTCATTTCCCCACGCCGGCTTCCAACTGTCGACTCGCTTGTTTGTGATTCACGTGCCTAGTGCCCAGTTTTGACTAATATTGCAAATCCATGGCCTCTGCTGACCTTCATGCTCTAGGGTAGAAACCAGAAATATCAATCAGAACTATGTACTAGCCGGACTCGTCGAGACAGAGCCTCTCGATTTCCAGGCCGTAATGGGCATATTCCCGAAGGAGGTCCGTCTTCTTCCCGATCTTAAGGCCCTCGAACTCGAAGCCAGGGGCCATGGTACATCCCACCAAGCTATATCGTCCGTTCGGGTAAGCGGCAAACCAATGACCGGCGGAAATTACGTATTGAAGAGACTCACCGGCAAACAGATCGGGGCCTATTCGGGTTTTTTTCAGCTGCCCGTTCAGCGTGATCTCCAGGAGTGTAAGTGATTCACCCCGATAAAAGTGCCACATTTCATCGGATTCGAGTCGGTGAAAGTGAGACTTTTCCCCTTGTGGAAGCAGGTAATAGATCCCGGTGGAATAGGGACGGGACCTTCCCTGAACATCCAAAGTGAAGGAGGAGCAATAGGTCCTTCTGTAGAAGCCGCCCTCGGGATGCGGGATCAATTGCAGGCGATCGATGATTTCCTGGCAGTTATGAGTCGACATGAGCGCTTCGTGAGAATCGTTCGAGCTACCAAGCTACTTTTTTCCATGAACGAACACAAAGAAACGCAAATGGAATCGCTTCCGCATTTGCGTTTCTTTACGGCCAAAAAAGGGCGCGACGCGCAGGCATCCACCCTCACTTCTTTCAAGCCCGTTCGCACAATTCCACCAGGACCCCTCCCGTGGCTTTGGGATGCAGAAAGGCGATACGGCCCCCCCCGGCACCGATACGCGGCTTCTCGTCGATGAGCTTGATGCCCTTGGCCTTGAGCTCGTCGAGTGCCGCATCGATATTGGGCACGCGAAAGGCCACATGTTGGAATCCCGGTCCCTTCTTCTCAATGAACTTGGCCACCGGGCCATCGGGCATTGTGGACTCCAGTAGCTCGACCTCGCTCTCCCCGACGGGGAAGAAGCCGGTGTTCACCTTTTGCTCGGTGACGACCTCGTCCCCCGCGAATTCGAGGCCGAGGACATCGGTCCAAAAGCTCTTACCCTCGTCCATACTGTTAACGGCGATGCCGAGATGGTCGATCTTGAGTATCCGCATTTTCAACCCTCCGATTAGAGGTATTGAAAAATTCCTTCCTTGGAATCTTTCAAGGTTTTCATTAGGGAGTCTTTTTCCAAGCACGTAGATGCTTGGAAAATTCCAAAGATGGAATCTTGCAAGGTTCTCATTGACCGCCGAATAGGGAGAGCATGACCCCGGCGGCTACGGCCGACCCGATGACCCCGGCGACGTTCGGCCCCATGGCATGCATCAGGAGGAAGTTCGTCGGATCGAACTTGCTCCCCACGGTCTGCGAAACCCGAGCGGCCATGGGCACTGCCGAGACCCCGGCGGATCCAATCAAGGGATTGATGCCGGTTTTCGAGAGCTTGTTCATGAGCTTGGCCAAGAGCACACCCGAAGCGGTCCCAATGCCGAAGGCGACAATACCTAGGCTCAGAATCGCCAACGTCTGGGTCGTGAGGAACTTATCGGCCGTAGCGGTGGCACCGACCGTAATCCCCAAGAAGATCGTAATGATGTTGATCAGGGCATTCTTGGCGGTATCTTCGAGCCTGCCGACCACACCGCACTCCCGGAAGAGATTGCCGAGCATCAGCATACCGACCAGGGTCGCGGCTGCCGGCACGATCAGGGATACGATGATGGTGACAATGATCGGGAACAGGATCTTCTCCCGCTTGGTAACCGTGCGAAGCTGGCTCATTTTGATCGTGCGTTCCTTCTCCGTGGTGAGCAGCTTCATGATCGGCGGCTGGATGATGGGTACCAGGGCCATGTAGGAATAGGCCGCGATAGCGATGGCTCCCAACAGGTGAGGTGCCAGCTTGGAAGAGAGGAAGATGGCCGTCGGGCCGTCCGCACCGCCGATGATGGCGACGGATGCGGCTTCCTGAGCGGTGAACAAGCCGGAGGCGATGGCCCCGATGAAGGTGATGAAGATCCCGAACTGGGCGGCTGCCCCGAGTAATAGCGACTTGGGATTGGCGATGAGCGGCCCGAAGTCCGTCATGGCCCCGACACCCATGAAGATCAGGGGCGGAAAGATACCCAGGTGATCACCCTGGAACAGATAGGACAGGAGTCCTCCCACCTCCTTGGTATGCACCATGTACTCGGTATGCCCGGCAACCTCTTCCTTGAAATGATGGAGCAGGGTTGCACCGAAGGGCACATCGCCGGAGTGGGGGGCGACCTCCACGACCGCATGATGCATCAGGTTCGCAAACGGCAGATTGGTCAGGAGCACGCCGAATGCGATGGGGACCAACAACAAGGGCTCGAAGCCCTTGACGATCGCCAAATACAACAGCAGGCAGGCGATGGCGATCATCACGAAGATTCGATAGTCGGTCAGTCCGACGAATCCCGTGGATCTGCCGAACTCCAATAACGCTTCAAACATAGTGGCGTTTTCCTCTGTCAGCTCAGAACGACCAGAACGTCTCCTGCATTGACCAAGGCCCCGGCAGACACGGGAATCTCGCTGACAGTCCCATCTCGAGGGGCCACGATCTCGTTCTCCATCTTCATGGCTTCCAAAACGAGCAGCTTCTGGCCGCGCGTCACCTTGTCTCCCACATTCACATCGATATCCACGATGGTTCCGGGCATCTGAGCGGTGACCATGCCTTCACCCGAACCTTCGGAGGTCGGTGCCGGCGTGGGGCTCGCCGGTGTGGCGGTCGAAGCGAGCTTCGGGGCCGGTGCGGGAGCTGCCCGGGCCGTCGTCGGGGTTGCATCCGTCTGCCCGGCTACCTCCTCGATTTCGACATCGTATTGATTGCCGTTTACGACCACTTTGAACGCTTTTTTCATTACTCGATACTCCCAAAAACTTTAGGCGATTGACGGAAAATGATGTACCGGATTGGAGCGGATTTTCGTTCGTATTCAAGGCGCGGCAACCGGCGCCTAGTGGACTCTAATAAGGGTTGCCGCAACAAGGAAGATGGACGAAAAGACCAGCAAGATGGTATTTCATTCGGCAGAAACCGCCTTAGGCTCTGTTTTGCATTTGCTCGGCGATACCGGCCCTTCTCCATAGGGGAGGAGTGTCTCTCACCGGCGTGATATTACGGATTCTGATGTTGCTAGCGGACGTACCGAGCAACATCGCGATGGACACCGTGATGACCGGCACCAGCTCATCGGTAGCTTGCGCAACACGCTCGACACCGGCACCTGGATCCTTCGCCGCCGGCTTCGGGGGCTTCGAGGAGGAGGCCGACGGCGGCTTTTTCTTCGTCCCGGACAGCTTCTCGAGTAGACTGATGACAAACTGCAAGACCACGAGGACCACGAAGGTGATCCCCATACCGAGGATGGTCGTGAAGAGGCTCGCCCACAGCTTCTGGGTGGTCGTGAGGTTTTCGATCGTGGAGGGATCGGAAAAAATCTTCAACAGCTCTACGGCTTCCATCACACCCTCCTCGACTTATAACGGCAAGTTGCCATGTTTTTTGGCCGGCCGCTTCTCCCGCTTGCCTGCCAGCATGTTGAAGGCATCGACGATCCGCAGGCGACTGTTGCGCGGCTCGATGACATCGTCCACGAACCCCCGCTCCGCCGCCTTGTAGGGCGTCGCGAATTCCGCGTTGTATTCGTCGAGGATCTTCTTTTTCGTCTCGACCTTGTCTTGTGCCTCCTCGATCTGCTTCTTGAAAATGATGTTGACCGCACCTTCCGATCCCATCACAGCAATCTCCGCTGTTGGCCAGGCCAGCACGATGTCCGCCCCGAGGGACTTGGAACACATGGCCACATAGGCACCCCCGTAGGCCTTCCTGGTAATCAGGGTAACCTTGGGCACCGTCGCTTCGCTGTAGGCATACAGGATCTTGGCCCCATGGCGGATGATGCCGCCGTATTCCTGGGCGGTCCCCGGCAGAAAACCAGGCACATCGACCAGAGTCAGCAAGGGGACATTGAAGGCATCACAGGTGCGGATAAAGCGCGCGGCCTTGTCGCCGGAGTTGATGTCGAGACAACCGGCCATGATCTTGGGTTGGTTGGCGATGATACCGATCGATTCACCGTTGATCCGGGCGTAACCCGTGATCAAATTGGTGGCGAAATAAGGCTGGTACTCCATAAACTCGCCATTATCGACAATGGGGAGGATCACGTCATGGATGTCATAGGGTTTGTTGGGGTCTTCCGGAATCAGGGTATCGAAGGCCTCGATCTGTCGGTTGACATCGTCGGTGCATTCCACCGCCGGGGCCTTTCCCATATTGTTCGATGGCAGGAAGCCGAGGAGCTGCCGGATACGCTCAATACAGGCCTCATCGGTTTCGGCGATGAAATGGGCATTGCCACTGGTCCGGTTATGGGTCATGGCACCCCCGAGGTTTTCCGGCGATACCTGCTCCCCGGTCACCGTCTTGATGACCTGCGGACCCGTGATGAACATCTGTGAGGTCTGATCGACCATGAAGATGAAATCGGTCAATGCGGGCGAATAGACCGCACCACCGGCACAAGGCCCCACGATGGCGGAGATTTGGGGAACGAACCCGGAATAGATGGAATTGCGGAAGAAGATATCACCGTAGCCGGAGAGGGCATCGACGGCCTCCTGAATGCGGGCCCCACCGGAATCGTTTATGCCTACCAGCGGGGCACCGACCTTGGCCGCCGATTCCATCGCCTTCACGATCTTACTGGCATGCATCTCTCCGAGGGCACCGCCGGTAACGGTGAAATCCTGCGAAAAGGCATAGACCAACCGACCGTCGACCTGGCCATAACCGGTGACCACCGACTCCCCCTCGAGCCCCATCTTGTCCAGACCGAAGTTGGTGCTGCGGCACTTTACGAACGCATCCAGCTCAACGAATGTCTGGTCGTCGAACAGACGGGTCAACCGCTCTCGGGCCGTGAGCTTTCCCGCTGCATGTTGTTTTTCTATCCTCTCAGCCCCCCCCCCGAGAGAGAGCTTCTCCTTCTTGGTTCTCAGATCTTTGAGTTTGTCGATTGGCATCTCGTGTATCGCCTCATCAGGTTCCCGTTCAGAGCGTCCGAGACGGAGGCTCGGTCGGAGAAAAACGAAGATATGTCAAAGGTATTCGTAAACGGCATACTGGGTTTCCTGACCGAGCAAGTCGTCGATTTTGGCTTGGACGGCCATGCGTTCCGGACTTTGGAACCATTGGTTCCAATCATCTATCGATCGCCAATTACTATCGACGATACACTCGGTCTGATCGTCCATACGTTGCAGTGTCTGGCCGGAGATATAGCCGGGCTGCTTCAACGTGAGACTGCGCATTTCATGCAGCAGGGTCGTGAGCTCATGATGGTCACTGGCTGGAACATGGCGCTTTATGAGGATTTTTACGGACATCTTATCGATCGCCCTCTATTTTTCCCTAGGCCCGAAGTCGGGATGACTCGGCACGCAACACCTGACCTTACCGATCTCGCAGGGGCGAAGATGCCCGGCCATGCCTTCGAGCACGGAAGTGCCTGACGAGAGTTAAGAACCCAGCAAAACGTTCCCGCCTTGCGACTTGAAAATTCAAGGTACCCGTACGAAACTCAAGGATGCCCCGTCATTTTCCAAGCCCATCAACGCTTGAAGAACAAAGCGAAATCGAAGCCGTATTTCGGCTTCGCGTCCTGCAAACATTCCAAGAATGGACTTTTCCAAGGTTCCCAAGCGAGCGTGGCGATACCCAGGCCTCTCCGATGTTCCCGACCGGAAAGCTATTGCCGGGCACCAGGTCGGCAAGGACTACCGGCTCCGGCTAGGGGTAGATCCGCTGTAACCCGCGATACCGGCCGTTTACGATTTTCTTATGTGGAGATGAAAACTATCAATTCAGGCCCTGGAGAGCAACCAAAAAAACTTCCAACTCGGTAGCTTCCGCATCTAACCGGAAGCCACGGAAACGGATCTTAGGGGAGGAACGTTGACAGCGGAGGGTATTTTTCCAGGTCCTTGCCGGGAGGCTCGAATTTTTCAAGACACCTCGATTCCATCATGGAATCCAACATCCCGGCCGCTTGAACCCGACGGATAAGCATTGCAAAATAACGCGTCGGTCTTTAGTTAGGGGACCATAGGAAGTCGCGAAGCGGAAATATCTTGCTTCGTTTCACTTCTCGGGTCCCAACATGCTTGAAAAACGGCGGAGCTCCTCCACCCCGCGCGGGTACCTCGAATCTTCCGAAGTACCCTGCCGATTCGGGTGAGCCCCTCGACCCGCGCCCTTAGCTCAGTCGGTAGAGCATCTGACTTTTAATCAGGTGGTCGTTGGTTCGATTCCAACAGGGCGCACCATGTCTTCTTAACTTAAGGTATCCTCAAAAATATCTCGCTGCGATGCACGTCGCTATCGGATACAAGAGACGCGCATCGCGGTGGAAAATCCATGTGTGACGGGTTATGGATATGCCACATACCCAAGCAGGGCTACTGTCTCTTTACGAACGTCTCGAGAGCCTACCGGAAGGTCTGACCGGGGAAATCCTGGACGGACAACTCTATGCACAACCACAGCCTTCCATCCCACATAGGTATGTTGGCTCTATGCTCGGTACCGAATTGATCGGCCTCTTCCATAATTGATCGGCCTCTTCCATAAAGGTCATGAAGGCCCCGGCGGTTGGTGGATTATCGATGAGCCGGAGATCCACTTCGTGCGCGACACCGAAGTCACGGTACCGGATCTGGCCGGCTGGCGACATGAGTGCATGCCGAAGCTCCCAACAAGCCACCGGGTCGAAGTAGTCCCCGACTGGATTTGCGAGATTCTCTTCCCGTCCACGGCAGGCAATGACCGTGAGATCAAGATGCCTCCGTATGCCCACTTTGGTGTGTCCTATCTTTGATTGATCGACCCGAGTCAAGCATGTGTTGGAGGTCTACCGGCTCGATGACGGCGCCTGGCACGAGATCGGACGCTTCGCTGACATTGCTCCGGGCTGCCATACCGCCCTTCGAGGTGGTATCCATCGACCTGAACGGCTTGTGGCCGCCTGCTTGAGCTTCGGTAGTGGCTAAGGCGATTTCTGTCCAATGAAATACCATCTTGGTGCACTAGTGTCTCAACGTTATGACCGGAAATTCCGGATAACCAATTCATTAAAAAAAGAAATATTTGGAATTATGCCGGTTACTGACGTGAACTGCGGTACGCTAAGGTGACAGCCTCTCCCGCGAAATTGCGGGCTGAGAACAACGACGCATGTACACAGGTATATTCGTCTTTTCGAGATCGCCATTTCCGTCTATGTGCTCGTGGCCACTATCAAGAAG
>Ga0056123_1000154_pt1 | contig 14263 bp, 10 predicted proteins | sample WorMetHEROISLAND_3_FD_71122 | JGI IMG/M metagenome (GOLD analysis project Ga0056123, IMG submission 71122) | Marine gutless worms symbiont microbial communities from Max Planck institute for Marine Microbiology, Germany - Olavius sp. 3 HERON ISLAND ...
CCAACCATCGATTTATGCATGAAAAGTGGGGGGTCAAACAACATTGATTGACCCCGCACTCGAAAAAGTGGGGGGTCAATTGACCCCCCTGACCCCGTGCTTCCGCGGTCCATGGACTCTCAACTCTCGCAGCTAAACGGCAACGTTAGCTCGCAAAATCGCCTGAACCAAGAAAAGGTACAGACAATTTACTAATCTAGCTGTATTTAACATGTCTAACAGTGTGACTGCGACAGTTATGATAACTAATATTTTTGCAAATAACAATACTTATTAGCCAAAAAGGTTAAAAGGTGAAAACTGGGATGAAACAATTTTTGTCGGAACGTCATTCACTAGGCGGCGCCACCTTTTAAGGCTGCAAATCCACGAGATGGCACCATCTCATTCGCCAGGTGGCACTATCTACCGAACGAAGCCATAAGAAAACGTTATGAACGTTTTTAGCAATATTAAGTTGGAAATTAATAAAATATTTATTTTAAAGGTGCCAGCACGTTATACTGCATTACCAGGAGGCAGTACTTAATAGTCTTCTCGATCCAGGCATGAAACTCATGGAAGTCTGTTATCAGAAGATGTCACCAGTGTGTCTATACTTCTTTTCTGAAAGAGTCGTCAATAGATGGAACAGTTTGTCTCAAGATGAGGTCGATCACACGAGTATTAATGGATTTAAAAGGGCTTTAGAAAGAAGACGAAAAGTGGAGATGGACTTCTTCGCCAAGTCCTATTGGTCACATCTTCTCCTCGGAACTGGTGTGGCCACACCAGGTAAATTACCACGTAAATTTGAAGTTTGACCTGGCAGCTACACGACGCGTATCGGTCGTATTAGAGTACAAGAAGAAGGCATGAAACATTACCCGAGTATTTTCGGTTTTGTCTTACTTACTAACGACGTGTTTTCGCAATTCGCATACTATTTCCGCCTGCTTTGTTTTGTAAACATAACAACAACAAAACTGATAGTGATGTATTTGTACAATTTACTAGTAGAATGTTGATTTTGATAGCCGTTTGTTATTTATATTAAATGCTTGGTGGGAATAACATCTCGTTGGTGTACTAATGGCATATAGACCGGACTCGCAGGAAGAAGCTTTTGATTACTTGTTCAAACTGGTGCTGATTGGCGACGCTGGTGTTGGCAAGACGTGTGTTGTTCAGAGGTTTATGGGCAGTGCGTTCGTCGAACGACATAGCAGTACGATTGGCGTTGACTTCACCATGAGAACGGTTGTCATAGATGGAAAACGTGTCAAGGTACGTACATGTATTACCAGGTTTGTTCTGTATTGTATAACAATATACGTGATATGATGTAATGCACGCTTGCAGGCTTATTCAGCTGAAGTGAATAAGCGCCTAAATTGTGCGATTTAGAGTATCTTACTATCTATGGTAAGTTTCTTGCAGCTAAGCAGTCTACACTATGTCAGTGTTTACTCAGTGTTTACTCTACTACACGTCTCCAGCCATAACTAACCACATGAAATCGTGACATGATGTATGATGTAGGCACACATGCTGCACAGACTATGTTATGGTGCTGACTACAACACACCTATATAAATATAGCCAGAATACCGCTGTTATCAATTGACTAACGACGGGCATCCCATCTAATATAAATAGTGCCAGTTATTAGAACTGAATCCATTGTTATCATCTGATGATCTGAGACATGTTACTTTTAATTGATGTCTGTGAGTTGTAGTGTCCAGTACTGAGACATACATGCAAGCATTTTGCATGACTTCAGAGGGTTGACTATAGTAGTAGAACACTGCCAAAACTTTACTTATCAAGCAAAATTGTTAGTAATATATGACATAACTGTTAAGGTGCCACATCACAGAGTAGAAAACTTATTACAGTAACAGATCTTGTGGAAATGATGTTTGTTTGGTGTTGTAGCTGCAGATCTGGGACACAGCTGGCCAGGAACGATTCCGCACCATAACACAGAGCTACTACAGAAGTGCCAATGGTGTGATTGTTGCCTACGACATCACACGCCATTCAACGTTTGAAAATTGCACACGCTGGCTGGAGGATGTACGACGCTATGCTGCACCAAATGTTGTACAAATCATTATAGGTTAATATATGATTCACAGACTATTTCAACAATAAGAAATTGGAATTATGCTTGAATACATCGGATTAATAAAATAACTTTTAAACTGCTGAAAAAGCAAAATTCTTATTCAAGATATTTTACATTTTGCTGTCATGTTGGTATTAATTTGGCCAGTCATTTGGTTAGTCGCATGATTATTTTAATCACCCGCACTTATCATAATATCAATGCATATCTTGCTTGCATTAAACATAGATGTAATCAGATGACAAAACAAAAGGGCATCTTGTTGCTGAGTATTGGAATTTATACATTTTAATGCATCTCCTTCTTCACTGCATCAGTTGAACAGCCTTGGTATTATTTAATGAATGTGTGTTCTGTGCAGGCAACAAAAGTGATCTGGCAAGTATGCGCCAAGTGCCTTTTGAGGAAGTGTTGGGATTTGCTGAGAGAAATAGTGTATTCCATGCTATGGAGACAAGTGCCAAGGAAAACGTTAACATAGAAGAAACATTTATTGAGCTTGCTCGGGTAACTAAACATCATCTACTGATTTTTCTATATTCTTGATTATTTCTGTTTTTATTATATTATTGTGTATATTTTAAAAAAATGCATGCATTTGGTTTCTTTACAGTAAGCAATACTCCCCTCTTCATTGGTTTGTAAGATTTGCTGGAGATGTCATGTAGTATTTGTAGTTCTTTCCTTTCTCTTATTGCTTTACCTTACATCCTTTCCATTATGTCATGTAATAGTGATTCATGCTTCAAGATGTGTGTAATTCATTTAATGTTGCATTATTGGACTGTATCTATAATACTGCCTACTTTCTGTATTTTTGAAGAATATTTTAATTAGTTACTTTCTCCACCCAGCTGGAAAATATTTGCAGCCAGGTTGTGACTGATCTCATTACAGGAGCTGAAACGCATGTATGGTGGAAATGACAACAACCTTGATGATGAACAGTCGACAAAACTGAATCTTTCCAGCAGAACTGTTGACTCTTCGCGGAGATTATGTTGCTGAACTGTGCAATAACGTAATCTGTTAATTCTTTCGTATTGTTTACACCACATTGTCAGGGTTGCCGACCTGTGAAAAAAATTATGGACAATAGGCCTCATTTTACAGACAAAACAGTTTGTTTATGGACATATGGTATAACAATCAACTTGAGTGATGCACTGTTTACAGATACTCTGAACTAGCCTGAATATTTACAGTTACATCAAAAGACATAGTTTAACGATCAGCACTACTGCCAGTGCATGATTTCTGGAAATTCTCCTGAAGGATATGCGTCATTGCATAAGTGTTCACAGCTACAAAGATGGTTTAAATTTGTGAAGCAAATTCCGGGCTAAATGTATGGACGCAAAATATTTCAGTGTCTGTTCGTGTGGCACACCATACGAATAAACGGTGATATATTCTATTGGCAAGGATATAATTACTCAGCAGATAAATATAGCTTTGCATGTCACTGCTGACGAGTGCCACTGTAGCACAGTAAGCATTGTGATGAATGCTCAATGGCACCCAAAATCCACCCTGAAATTTATTTTTTTTGTGACTTTTTTCTTATTTATTGTTGGGGTTAGCATTAGGTTTAGTATGAATGATAGTTTTTGTAGCACTGGGCTTATATTTAACGCTTGCCATACGAATAGCATTGTAGTATTTGACACTGACACGATACGTGTAGCGCCTTCTAAGTATTTTACAGACTCTACAGCCATGTCTAAATTTCGTTTATACAGACTATCGTTAAATTTATGGATGGTTGGCACTTGGCAACCCTTTATGTTGTATATAACTTGCTGCATTGCGCCGTGTGTTTAGTTTAGTTACTGAAGTTCTGTGAATGCTGCTTCTGTTGGAGTCATTTCATATTTTTTTCCTTGTACTGAACAAATTTGTCTTGCCATAAAAGTTGAGATTAAAATGCCCGGATATTTGTTAAGCAAATGTGATAAGTTGCACCTCGATCAATGCTCGTACTATAATTCTGTTGAGTTGTATTATAAATACTGCCTGTTACACTATGCAGTTACATAGCTTATTAAAAATTCACACTACTGCAGATAATGGTTGATCAGTAATCTGTGGTAGTATATTCCTTCTGTGCTTTCATAAAACTAGTCGGCAACCTAGGGCCTGTGCATCCCTGGGTTTCTTGTAGTTATGATATGTGCTATAATGTCATAATATTCGCTGTGCAGTATTGCATAGATTTTATGACATTGCAGCTTAATACTGGGAATCTTGTACTACCATCATTAGCTGTTTTTGAAATTACTCCAAGAGTCGTTAGTTGCAATAGAGCTTGCAAAGGACTGCTTTTGGGGATTTCTAGAGCAAGATTTTATGGGCTGAGTGCCGTACATATTACTGTGAATTTTATGTCATAGTAATCACTGTATTTGTCATGTTTTTGTTGGGGGGGGGGAGTTGTCAGTCAGAGGCAGCTTGGTTCTTGGACGAAAAAGTAAACGGTAGTATGCATCCATCAGATGTAACTGACTGTCTGCCAACTGTTTTCTGGACTTTATTGGTCAGTAGTTTGGCTTAGCACTAAAATGTTGGTCTCAATCTGCTTAGTTACTCAATGTCAGGCCCACTTAGTAGTTGGACCATCAGTTGTGCCGGCAGGTAAACCATTTCAGTATGTAAGTAATGTAACCAGAGTCTAATAACCAGCCACTGAGTGGCTTCTATCCTCCATATGATAGTTAAATGAGTATCAGCTTTTGGGCTGAGTAAAAATAATGTATGTCGATGGTGAACCGAGTTAACTTGCAATAGCTCTGCCATGATGACACACTATAAACATTGTTCTGGTGATTATTATTATTATTTTTATATATTTTTTAAAGCCCTATGCTTAGTTACTCAATGCCAGGCCCACTTAGTAGCTGGATGGTTGACCGTCAGTTCTGCCAGCAGGTAAACCATTTCAGTATGTAAGTAATGTAACCGGAGTCTAATAACTAGCTACTGAGTGGCTTCTATCCTCCGTGTGATAGTAAAATGAGTAACCGAGCTGCCTCTGACCACCAACTCCCCCCCCCAACAAAACTACTTATTATTATTATTATTATTATTATTATTAGGGGGTTAAGTGATCAGCCATTTTATGTTGGGGTAAACCCTCGACTGTCCCCCTGACTGTCAGCAGAGTTGCAATGTGTAGTGTTTTCAGTGAAAGTTATCTGTAGTGATTATGTATGTAGTTCACTCATGTATTTTTCACGTCTCTTGTCGTGCCATGTACATACTCAAAACTGTGCATTTTGGACAACACAGTTTCCAAGACATGGCACCGAACAAGTTGCTGTCTCATCTTATTGATGGTAATATTAATCTTGAACAGTTTGATTCTGGCCTCGAAACTTGTCTCTTTGTGCAAAGCTGCTGATAGGAGGTGCCTCTGAGAACGTGGTATAAATGGTGCTACACAAATTCCAGATTTGGTTGATTGTCAATGATGGCAGTTGTGTTGATTTTGTTTTTGATGTTGTTGCATGGATTTGTTTCCCTCGTCTCACTTCTCCATCGGTGTAGTCATGTATAATACAAAGAACCCAGAGTTCAGACAAACCTGTTTAATCCTCCAGGTTTATTGGGTAAACCCATTTTAACAACCCATCAATAAAACTCTCCCCCTAATTTTAGTCCAATTTTAGTTTCTCGTGCAACTAATAATGAAAAAGTGTAGCAACATTCTTCACATATAATTATTTGACTAAACTGTGTTAAAACGTCGTTATTCAGCTGCAGCTAGAGCACTGTGTGAAATGTTACATCACTGTTCAATATTTATCTGACAGCATCTAGCAGTGCTCATTCAAAAAATCCACAATAAATCCAATAAAACCCCCAAAATTCACTTGGTTGGGCTTTGAAAAAAAAACAGATTTTTGGAACCTCTCAAAGTCATTGTCTGTTTATTTTCATTTTGATGTTGTGTATTCTAAACTGATATTATATGCGACTTTTGTTCTACTGTACAGCTCTTTGAGTCTTTAGCATTGTCCTTCTCATTTTCATCCTTAAGTGTGAAAAGATAAACTCATTTTCATGCTACAGCTCTGTCCAGTCTGTGGGCAGTCATTGCCAATGTGATGTCAGTCATAAACCTGTTGATAAGTTGCCATTTCTTTTTACCAGGCCAGTGGTTACCTTTCCAGTTGTATAGCTATAGCACCACTGTATCTGGCCAATAGCAAATTATACTGTTTGTGACAGGAGCATGTGCCTGTCAGCACGTTATCAGTTCCACTGTGGTGAATGCTGGGGAGTCAATCCTGTGACCACTGGATTGTGCATCTGATGTGTAACCATTGCAACACCATGTAAAATTATTACTTGGTTGTTACACTTGGCTGTTAAGGAGTGTCTGTGCTGGATTCATGTGATAATGAGTAGATTAAATAAGAAAACCTATCTGGCATTTGTAACAACTGTATTTCAGTCCATATAAATTAAAATTGCCACATTTTTCATTATTTTATAAAGTAAAACTGAATGCGTTGAGCTGACAGCACATTTTTTCTCCAGAGAGATCCACATATCTTGCTGAGTTATAGATGCCTGATACACACCCACCATTGTTGATCAGTCTGAGAGCCAATAGTCATTTTACTGTCCTGTAGAGATCCGAGTTGACCTAGGCAAAGTGCAGCCCACATACAGTGGGTTACCTTTCTAGCTGTGTAGCTGTTACATTACCTGTTGGGTGGATGCTCGTAATAAGCAGTCAGTCACCCAATGCTGAGGCTACAGCATGGGCACAATGCGCAATCCCAACCGACCTCAAGGTCGATAGAGCCTCTTAGAAACTCTGGCAAATTTCAAACAGAATGAGAAACCAGTGAATATTACTTAAAGTATCTAACTAAAGAGTATAGTCTCCAAGAACATTCTTCTGAAGAAGCATTACAGCAGTGCGCTAAGCAATGAAATAGAGTTGTAGCATCATCCCCTTGACAGAGTGGACAGCCAGTGGCTTTCATGATACGCACAAATTTCCATAATGGGATTTGATCCTAAGAGGACTTCACACATAACTGCTAGGTAATGTTACAGCCGGACTAGGCCACCATGACTGATTGACATGTGTGTATTGTATGTATCACTGCAAGCTGCTGATTTATGTGGACCTGTGCATCTCTGTTGATTGAATTTATTGGTTTATGTTGTGCGTGTATAGGCCTACTATGTGGATTTCTGTTATGTTAGCTGTATCAGGACATGTGCTTGTGAGCAGAATGGCTACAGTTATTTTTCTTTTTTATTGGTTAATTTTATGTTTGGTTTACCATGTTGGCTACCAATATCTATTTTGGAGTATATTAGTTTTTTTGCTTTGTATTGTATATTGTATAGCAATTGAATTGGCCTATTATGAGACGAATGAGTCATTAAATCTTATTACTTGCTGTATATATAGTAATGTGTAAATGCAACAGACTGTATGTAGGTTTCCATACAAAGATTGTAGTCTTTGGTCAGCACTGTTTCTAATCTGAATCTCTGTGTCTTGAGTTAGACATGCTCTGTTGAACTTCACTTATTTACATAAGATTGCAAATCATGCATATGTCTGTGTTGTGCATAGGGATGTTAGTTTTGTTGTTGTTTTCTGTACAAATCCGGTTTTGTAATAAACTGAGACTAATATCTGAATACAGATTAGTCATGTTGGTTGTTGCATTGTGACATAGTCTTGTGCTGAATGAGTTGTTTTGTGGTAATACACACATCTGATCACTGCTAAATGTAAAAAAGCATCTATGTTTTGTCTTGTGGTGATGATTATCCACTGAGTTTTGATATTCTGTCTGTTGCTGGAATGCAATTACTGCAATACAAAACGATATAACAGCTGGCGATAAAACACTTGCGAAGCGATGCAATTGAACATGATTTGATGTGATTTGATTTGATTGATATGTTCATAATTGTCACAATCAGAAATAAGCAAAGCATAACAACAGAAACACTAAATTAGAACTTTTACTAACAAAAAAATTCAAGTACCGCTGAAATTATTATTTTTATAATAAAATTATTAAAGTGCATTAATGACAACTGGTGTAAGTAATTTGAAATAATGTTCAGTTATATTGCCCATCTTCAATAATGTCTTCAATCAAATTTTTTTATCTGTCTTATGATCTTAAGAATTCTCAGATGCAAGTGTATTGTAGGTAGTTTTATTAGTGAGAAAGGTGCTAAAGCAACTGGAGATGTAACTACCTGTATTTGCACTGGCTCTTTCTTGTTATTTCGAGTTTTATGCATACAATTATACCACCAGGTGCTTGAGTTGCCTGGGTTAGGTTGTGTCGTTTTGTCATTTATGAATGGGAGTTGTTGCATATTATGGCTCCAATGATTTAGTCGATTGTAATCGATACTTAAATTTCTAATTTACTGAATTAATCAGTCATTGAAGTAATCAAATTGTTTATTCGAAACTAGATTATCACAGCATATGCATTTCATTTAACAAATTAAGCCTTGTCACTGCACAAAGTAGAAACGATACATTTTCATTGAAAATACAACGTTATAGCCCCACAGATTGTTTCCATCTTTCAAGAAAGCACCATAAAAGTGAAACGTAGAGTAATGGTGAATAAACGTGATTATAGCACAACACTACACGCAGAAGAATCAGTGAGTTGGTAGTAAAGATTAAGAAAAGGAAGAACTTGAGAACGAATTTTTAATGCCGTCTCTTGCAGGTTTTTTAGTTTTTACTTACTTACTTACTTGTTCGATTAATCGATTATTTTCGTCTATTACCGGTAATCGATTCCTAAACTAATCGAATGTTGCAACCCCATTGCATATAAAATGTTAAGTATTCTTTGTCGCTTTTGTTTATATTTTGTTTGTATATTACTGTGTTATTGCGTTTATCCATTGAACTAGATTATATATAATGTAGTTCAATGCTTTTATCATTCTGTAATTTGTAAATATTATATACTTCGGTATATTGCAGTCATTGCTGGAATTATAGGCCACATTAAGGCAGTCATCTTACCAAACCGCCTAGAGAAATTGCAGCATCACTATATGCTCATTATGCTGCCTTTTGTAAACGGCTGTGCCGGAGAAGTCGCCGTTACCCATAACACTACAGTGTCTACTACGCAGGCTACACCTAACCCGGTGTGTCTAAAATGTGACGGGAGAGACAGATATGACAGGACAGCTAAAACATGGCTGGATACAACTGTAGACAGGATAATTAATAGCAAGTGAACAAACCGTTATAAATTAACAACTATCAGTGATGTCTTTAGTATTTATAATCACGTGACATCTTGTAATATGTTATGTTGTTTGGGGTGTCTGAGCTTTGACAGAGAGCTTGACTCTACTGTCAGACATTCCATGTAACATCATTTATTTGTTCTGTTACTAGTATTATTGTTCTTTTGGTTTTCTGATGTTAATAAATACTACTTGACTTGACTTGATGATTGCAACTGATCGTTCCAACTGTATACATAATTACATATGTACATATGTTTATTCACCACTCGGGTAGATATACAATGAAATAGACAGACAGATAGACAGAGCAATGTCCAAGACAAAAAGATGATCAGCATTCACAAACTGCTCTGAACTTTGCATATACATCGAAAATCAACGGGCTAGAACCCACAATATTATACTCATTACACAGCTTCGTGAAATTTTTACCTCTCCGGTGCCAAGAATAACACTGACAGGTAACTTCATTCAAACTATATGGACTATAAATACAGAAATACTTAAATTGATATGTGTTGCTGTTAGATGATCTACATTTATCATTAGAATGTGATGCTCATTGCTCTATAGGTGTACCTAATAACCACCAGAAAGCTGAGCTGTCGCAAAGATGACCACGTGATGCGCCCTATATATGGGTGCCCTGAAAATTTTCGGGAGTCCCTGACTATGCCCACGGCTACTTTACCCAAGATTTTAACAGGCTTTTGTTCCGATTGAGCCAATGAATAAACGTGCTGATAAATGCACGTACAAAATTTGAAGTTCGTAGCATTACCCGTTCCAGAGATAATAGGGGGGTACCCAAAAAATTTTGGCAGTCCCTGGATATGCCCACCTTCCCTTTTCTCCAAAATGGGCTTTTGTTCGGGTGGACACTGTGAATGTTCCGGCCAAATTTGAAATCCATAGCTTTATCCATTCCTGAGATAATAGGGGGGTACTTTAAAACTTTGGCCAGTCCCTGGATATGCCCATGCTCCCTTTTCTCCAAAATTTTTAATGGGCATTTGCTCGGATGGACACTATGGATGTTCAGGCCAAATTTGAAGTCCGTAGCTTTACCCGTTCCTGGGATAATAGGTGGTACTTTAAAATTTGGTCAGTCCCTGGATACGCCCACGCTCCCTTTTCTCCAAAATTTTTAATGGGCTTTTGTTCGGATGGACCCCGTGAATGTATCGGCCAAATTTGGAGTCCGTAGCTTTACACGTTCCGGAGATAATAGTGATTGAAATTTTGGGTGGGGGTTGCGAACCCCCAATCTTGGGGAAGAGGAGGCCGTAGGTGGTCGGGGATGGTACCGTTTGAACGAGCGTTGGTGAGTTCCTATAGGCCCTCCATAGTAACTTTGCCTCTATCGTTATGTGTTTCAGAGATATTGCCGCTTTTGTGCTCCAGCATGCCACTTTTCCCACCCCACCTCTAGTCTCCCAAAAATTTCCCCATGTTCCCCCGGGAGTAGGTGGGTGGCCTTTGGGCTACGAAGAGTGAAGGTGTTGGGCTAATTGTCCGTGCAGTTAGTTTCCAAGATTTCCAACCTATGTGGTCCTGATCCACCAAGGTTAACGGACGGACAGACAGACAGACTGACGACATGCGATCGCAAGACCGTGCTCTGCACTAAAGTGCATCGCGCGGTAATAAAATGCAGAAAATGGCAATGGTGCAAATAACTGTGCGTTCATGCGGATGGAAAATAACATTCACGCTAATAGACACTATTATGGTGACTTTTCCCGCATACCCTTTGAAATTCCGGTGTTGTTGATGTGTGCCATGTGTGTTTAGGTATTGAAATAGCAACAGTACCAGGCATGGCTGCAAGTAGTTTTGCCAGAAAAGGAAAACACAATCTTGAAGATAAAATAAAGAGCAAAAAATACAGTCACAGTTTTGTTAGGGATATCATAGGTAAAGGTAAGGCATGACTCAGTTTATCATTTAAATGGATAAATGAGTTATTACTGATTTTTTGTAACATATTTCTCATTTATAATGTTTACAATGTGTAAGAAATTATTGTTTTATTTAGTTCATTTGCATTCTTTCTTTTACGTGAGCATTTAGTGTTGACCACTTCTATTGAGTGTGATTGACAGTCAATATTGCTGCTGTTTTTTTTTTCTCTCTCTCCATACTGACATGTCGTAGTTGTCATACTTTTTGCCTCATTCATCTGAAGGCAATCTTGTGCTGGTAATTAATGTAGTGAGTGGGATGATGCATTCATGTCCAGATTCATTTTCCACTATGCTATGTCCCAAAAATTAAAACTAGGATGTTGCTACCAGTAGTCGTTATTATATTTTCATTACTACACAAGATAAATCTTGATGTTAGTAAATTCATCACATTGTATAAGTCTGGTGTGATTTTGGTAGTAGTTGAGATAATTTTGTATTTTTGAACATGCTTTTTTGTTAGATATTAATTTTCTCTTCGTTCAGGAACATGGATTGTCTCAGCCATTTCTTGTTAAGGACAGTTCCAGCCTGAGCTTCAGGTACAATTATCACATTTACTTACAGCATTCTGTTTACTTTTCACTCTCAGTGCAGTTGAATTTTTTGTAATAAATGGCATGCCATTTTGTGCAAATGTGACTTGTTATATTGTGCATAAATTGAAAGAATCTACATTGATTGTGCTTGTCAATCTGTGTTGATTAGGTTGCCAGATTCAAGTTTTAGTGTTGCCGATATTGAGCATTGCTTTGGTAAGTTGAGTGATTTGTACACTGCATTTCAAAAAATTATTGTCGCTAACAAAATTTGCAAAAAAACTGTGCAACAATTTACAGATGTGAGATTTCTTTGCCGAGTGTCGCTACTTAAAGTTTCAAGATGAGATTCAATTTTCTTCCAGAACAATAGTGGAACAATTGAGACATCGCAGTTCAAACAGCTTTTGTGGTTGCAGTATCAGTTGCTTTTACCAAGTCTTGCATCGTATTACTTGCATCACAGGTCTTTGCTAATGTCGTGGCACAGGCACAATATTATTTTGTTGCCGTTTAAAATCTTATTTAAGTCGATGGGCACCTGAAGCGCTTTGCCTGGTAGCATTGACACTTTCACAAGTGGTCTGGTCTGTAGCAGAGTATCGTCAATGACGCTGTTATCAGCGGCCCAAACATCTGTGTTGCTGCGTGGAAATGAGTGACTGTCACTTCAAACATTTGCTGTAACCTTGCAACTGTACTATTGTTATTGTGATTGTGGATTTTGACAGGACCGTCATATCTGGTAGAAGTAACTGATGGAGCGAGCACTGGTTATCATGATATGTCACTAAAAGATTGGCTGACATACTATGATGATAATGACCGTGACAGATACCTGATACTGAGCATTGAGTTGAGTCGAACTAAATTAGAAAAGTGCATCGAACTACCGGAAATTGTATGTCCTGGACTTGATCTGTGCAATTAATTGTGTGCCTTATCCACAAAAACGGTTTTTTGAATAAATTCGTATTTGTTTGACAGTAAGCTTTTGTTTATACATCAAAATTTTATGTAGAATGAATCAAGCAGACGAGCGGTGTTTTATTACTTTGCTTTTATGTGATATTTCAGTTATAAAGAATATAATGGATAAGACATTTATAACATATTGTGAGTTTTTAGAGCGATGCAGCTTAGCTAATGCTATACAGCACTCTATAGCCATAGTCCAGTTTGTCCGCCATCTGTTACACGCTGCTATTGTGACTAAACTAACCCAGCTAAGATAACGCAGTCCTCAACATCGGATATCTCCGCCGTACTAGTTTTCAGCGAGGTATGGTTCGTCTGGAAATTCGCACAGAATCACCCAGAGTGAGGGCATCAAATAATGTTTTGAGCTATGAGTTTTATCAGTACTCGCCAGACAGTCTGATAGTTTCTAGTGCTTATCGCTTCAGCACTGTTTCTCATGCATCAGCTGAGATCTACTTGTTTGTGATTTGTGGAGTCATTCTATGTCATATTTTTGCTCTCTTTACAGGCTTATTGTGGAATTGTTCTCTGTTAACAACACTATCGTCATAGAGTAGACTGATTTAAATAGTAAATACAGATCCAAATTAGCTTTGTTTAAGCTGCATATATGCACCCCTATAGGATAATTGAATGTTGTCACTGTTTTGTGTGTTATAATTGTTTATGCTATCAAGCAAAATATGTAGGTGTGTTTTTGCTGCACCTTGCAGTCATATCTCAACATTTATTGTGTAGCGGTTGGTAGCATAGTGATTAATTGCAATTGTAGGCTCAACAGCTGGATTGGTTGTACCAGGTCTGGCCAGCTGAATTAATATCAAACTGTCAGTCTGAACGGCCACCAACGTACCCTAAACTTCAGAGGTTTGTTGGGCTCTACTGAATACTGTCTTCTGTCTACAGTAGTTACACTCTACATTGTCATAGTGCTGTGGTCTTTGATTTCATTGTGCTTTGATGCTGTTGTTTGCGCAACAGGAAGGACACTCGGTCTGTAAAAGCTAGTCCGTCAAAACCCTTTAGAATATATTTATGGCAGTTAATGTAAGTGGCTGGGGAATAGCCCGCTGTACCCTATCGGCACCCCACCTGCCTACTTTAGAAAGAATGGTATAAAGAGTCTCCATCTAACCTGTGATGATGCTCAGGATAAAGATGACCAGAGATTGAGAGTCAAGGGGGCAACAGGCTAACCCAGGCTTTGGGTGACGCGATAGCCTAGTGGCTGGCGTGCTGGACTAGCAACTGTAAGGCCATGGGTTCAGTCCTTGCTGGCTCCGGGCTGTCGCGTAGCAACAATGGGCCAGTTGCTCTTTGCACCCTGGGCCTGGGCTTACTCAACCCTCCACCCTTAAATGGTCGGTAAATCGAGTACCAGCCTGTCT
>Ga0056123_1000155_pt1 | contig 14145 bp, 13 predicted proteins | sample WorMetHEROISLAND_3_FD_71122 | JGI IMG/M metagenome (GOLD analysis project Ga0056123, IMG submission 71122) | Marine gutless worms symbiont microbial communities from Max Planck institute for Marine Microbiology, Germany - Olavius sp. 3 HERON ISLAND ...
CCACTTCCTGTCGCTGGCCCCGACCGGCGCTGAGCGCGACGCGATGCTCCAAAGCCTGGTCGAGTGCCTCAACGAGGCGGGGGTGGAGGGCGTCTCAGTCGCCATGGAAGTGGAGGAGTTCGTCGGCGCGATCGCGTCGGAGCTGCCGGAGGACGAGATGTCGAAAGGGCTCCTGTGTATGGATGAGCACGCAACCCTCTTTCCGGACGAGAGGTAGGCGGCCGCCGGGGCCATGACTCCACGGGGTACGAGTCGGCGACTGCTCGGTTGGGTCGCCTTGCCGCTGTTGGCCGGGTCGGTCGCCGCGGGGGCGTTCGCAGCGACTCTCACCTTCGCGCCCGTCGAGATCGAGCCGCTTGAGACCCCCGCCGCTCCCGTCGCGGCCGAGCCCCGCGTCGTCGAGTCGCGGCTCGCCCATCCCGGCACCCTCACCGTCGCGATCGAGCGGGGCCCGCAGATGACCGTGACGGGCGCTCAAGGGTTGGTCACCGCCGTGGCGGCGACGGTCGGTTCGTCGCTGGGGAACGGCGACCTCGTGGCGCGCATAGGGAACACATGGTCGGTGGCGATGTTGAGCGAGGCGCCCCAGTGGCGCAGCCTCTCGACGGGCGCCGTCGGGTCCGACGTCGAGAGCCTCCAGCGTTTTCTGCGAGCCGTCGTGGCCCCCGACTTGGAGGCGACCGGGGAGTACGGGAGGGAGACGAGAGACGCTGTGAAGGAGTTGGAGAGCCTCGTCGGCGTCCCGAAGCCGACAGGCGTCTCGGAGCCGCGTTTCTACGCTTGGACCGCGGCGACGGAGTTCGAAGTGGGGTCGATGGCCGTGGCCGTCGGGGCGCCGCTCAGCGGCGACGGGCTCGTCTTGGCCGAAGCTCGCCCGCTGGTCACCGGCCAACAGATCGATGTCTCCGCGGTCCCGGTCCCCGGCGGCGACTACATCATGAGGCTTGAGAACGGCGAGACCCTCGACTTGGAGTACGACTCCGAGTTCCGCGCCTCGCCGGCCGCCTTGGCGCGGCTCCCGGAAGTGGCGGAGACGCTGCAAGGGCTCTCCCCGGGTGCGGCGACGGATGTTCAACTGCCCGGCTCGGTTCAGCTCCGAGCACCGATGGAGGTTGTCGAGGTTCCGCCGTCGGCCGTGTCGCAAGGCCGCAACGGGTCGACGTGCGTATGGGTCGAGGACGGCGATGGCTGGACGGCCGTCGCCGCCGACGTCGTCGCGATCGCGCCCAACGGGGTGCCTCAACTCCGCCCGCTCGAGTCGGGCCGACAGCGCGTGCTGATCAACCCGGTCCGCTTCCTGGAAGACCCCCGATGCCCATAACGCTCCAAGAGGCGTCGGTGTCGTTCGGAGGCGGCCCGCCGGTGCTCGACGGCGTCTCGCTGACGATCACGCCCCGCGACCGGGTGGCGATAGTGGCCCCCTCGGGGTCGGGCAAGACGACGCTGCTGACCGTGCTCGGCCTGCTCCGCAAACCGAACAGCGGCCGCGTGCTCGTCAACGACCAGGACCCGTGGCGCCCGGCGACGGACCGTTCCGCGGTCCGCGCCGCGTTGATCGCCTGGGTCCTGCAGACCGTCAACCTCCTGCCCCACCGCACCGTCGTCGACAACGTCGCCCTGGCCGCGATCGCGGCGGGCGCCGACCGCCCCGCGGCCGTCCGCGGCGCCCTCTCCGCCCTCGCAACGGTGGGGCTGGGCGATCTCCGCGACCGGCAAGCGAGGTCCCTCTCGGGAGGGGAAGCGCAACGAGTCGGGGTGGCCCGAGGTCTTTGCGGGCCCGCCCAGGTGCTGCTGGCCGACGAGCCGACGGCCAACCTCGACCAGTCGACCAGAGACGTGGTGGCCGAGGCCCTGTTCGCCATACCCGGGGAGACCGCCCTGGTGGTCGCGACGCATGATCTCTCGGTCGCTGAGCGCGCCGACCGGGTCTTCACGCTCAAGACCGGGAGTCTCGTGCCCTCTCGCCGCGAGTGAGGCACGCGAGACGGCTCCTGGTTGAGGCGTGGCGCGACCTCTCCGCCCGGGACGCGGTGTTGGCGGCGGTCCTCGCCCTCGTCGTCGCCGCCGTGGCGTCGGCAGGCGCCTCCGCCCTGTTGGCGGCCCTCACATACGAAGCTGAGCTGTCCCGGGCCGGGGTATACGTCTGGTCGGCCCGGCCGATCGACTTCTTCTCCACCTTGCCGTGGCGCGACTGCGTGCACGCCGAGCTGATCGACGGTGTCAAGGCGAGCGGCGGCTTCGCTCACCCTCGCTCCGCCGAGTACAGGTTCGCCGGTCTCCCTTCGCCGGTGGAGGCCATGCCGACCACCGAGGGGGCGCTATGGGCGTGGGGCCTGGACGAGACCAAGCCGACTCCGGCGAGGGAGGGGCCCCGGCGTTACTCGGACAACGCCCTCTGGGCGGGAGGAGACCTCGTCAACCTTCTCAACCTGGGACTCGGCGCCCGAGTCGAGGCCGTAGCAGGCGACACCCTGCGGCCGGTCGGTTCCGTGGAGCGGGTCGCCCCGGCCTGGCTTCCCTCGGCGACCCTCCAATCGAGCGTGATCGTCCCGGCGCCCCCGGTCGGGCTCTCGGAGTGCTGGCTGCGCCTGGAGCGTTGGAGCGCGGACTCGGCCGACGACATCATCCAAGCCGTGTTCGGGTCCAAGATCGTCGATGTCTCCCGCCACCGGCTCCCGCCCGTCGGCCCCACAACCGTCGAGCGGTACGCCGCCGACGTGGCGCGGGCGCCCTGGCCGATCCTCGCCGGCATGCTGCTGCTCGTCGCGGCGGGAATCGGGTGGTCGGAGCGATCCCACTCAGCCGTCTACAGGGCCCTCGGAGTCTCCCCAGCCGGCCTGTGGTGGATGAGAGTTGTGCAAGCCTTCGCGACGGCGCCGTTCGCCGTTGTCGCCGCCCTCGTCGGGATGACCGCTCCCTTCATGATCGAAGGCTCAGGCATCGCCCCGTGGTCTCTCCCGCAACTGCTGAGAGGGCCCATCCTCATCATCTGCTGCTGGCTGACGTTGGCCCCCGTCGTCCGCCTCCTCGCAGCGATGACCAACATCCAGACCGCCCTCCAAGACCGGTGACGACCCTGATCGCCTCACAGAGACGCGCCGGCCCGATTCTCAATGCACAAACTACGGTATAGGCGAATCCAGAGCATCAGAAAACCGGATCTGGCGGTTTGGGAGATGGGGCTAGCGCGTTGGGGGCGGGGGTGGGTTAGCGGGTCAGGAGGTCGATGCGGGCCCTGGCCACCCAGGAGCGGGCCCTGCCGACGCTCACCCCCGCCGCCTCGGCGACCGTGTCCAGCGACGCGTTCGCCAACGCCGTGATGTCCTCGATGCCCGCCTGCGCCAGACGGCGGCTGTACACGGGACCGATCCCGCTCACGGCCTCGACCGGGGCGCCGGCCGCAGTGCGGAAGACAGGCAGCTCCGGGTCTTGTGACGCGGCGATCGACACGAAGCGGTCGCGCATCACCCACACCAGGACGGCCCCCACAACCAAGGGCGCGAGGATCTTCGCCAGCTTCTTCACGGCCGCAAGCCTAGCCGCTGAAGTGCTTAACTGGCGCCCGTGAAGCTCGACTACTACTTCCGCCCGTCGCCGCCCGAGCGGGCCGCCGAGGCCGCCGAGGCCGCCGCCGACGCCGGATACGACGGGTTCTTCAGCGCCGAGACCCAGCACGACCCGTTCCTCCCCCTCGCCTTCGCGTCGCGGGCGGCGCCCGAGCTGGAGATCGGGACCTCGATCGCAGTGGCCTTCGCTCGGTCGCCGATGGTGACCGCCATGACGGCGTGGGACCTGGCCCGGCTGTCGCGAGGCAAGTTCATGCTCGGCCTGGGCACGCAGGTCAGGGCGCACATCACCCGACGGTTCTCCGCCGAGTGGGGAAGGCCCGTCGACCGGCTCCGCGACTACATCCTCTCTCTGCGCGCCGTCTGGGCAGCCTGGCAGGGCTCATCGCCGCTGCGGCACAAGGGCGAGTTCTACGAGCTCTCCTTGATGACCCCGTTCTTCGACCCGGGGCCCATCCCGCGCCCCGACATCCCCGTGTACATCGCAGGCGTCGGGCCCCGCCTCAGCGCGCTGGCCGGAGAGGTGTGCGACGGGTTCCACGTTCACCCCTTGCACACCGTGGCTTACCTCGACGAAGTGGCGCTCCCCAACATCAAGAAGGGCGCCGAGAGCGCCGGTCGCACACTCGACGACGTGGAGAGGGCCACGACGATCTTCGTGATGACGGGCGAGACCGACTCCGACGTCGAGCAGGCGATGGCGCCGGTCCGGCAGCAGATCTCGTTCTACGCCTCGACTCCCTCATACCGGCCCGTCTTGGAGGCGAGCGGGTGGGATTTCGGCGACAGGCTGCACGCCATGTCGATCCGCGGCGAGTGGGCCGACATGGCCGACGCCGTGCCCGACGAGGCCGTTCTCGAGGCGGGTGTCGCCGCGCCTATCGACCGGCTGGGCGAGGCGATCAAGAAGAAGTACGGCGACCGCGTTCAGCGGGTCGGCTTCTACTCGATCGGCTCGGCCGCCGACCTCAGCCCGGACGCGATCCAGCAGGTGATGTCGGACTTGGCCTGACGCGCCCCTCCCCCGGCTCAGAGCAACAGGCTGGGGAGGAACCGGTTGAGCGAGTCGAGTACGGCTCTCACTATCGCCTTGGTCTCGTCTTCGTCCGCAAACGCCGACCCTACAAGGCGGCGCTCGCCGGCCTCGGTGACCAGGATCACCTGGGCGACGGCGACCATGTGGCCGCCCAGCTCCATGACGTCTATGGAGGCCAGGTCGACCGCCGCCTCCTCGTCGAGGCCGGAGGAGACGGCGTCGATGGCCGCCTGGGCGACTTGCCTCGGCCTCGTGATCATCGTGGCCGCCCCTTTCATCGCGCCGCGCAGGAAGTCGTCGCGCCACCTGAGCGTCACCTTCACCTCGGTCGTCGCCAGCCCGACGGTCTCGGCGACGTCGACCAGCTCGGGGCGCGCCGTCAGGTCGGCGTCGCCGTCGGCGAGTTGCACGACGGACACGACGCGGCGGTCGATAGGGAGCCCGAAGAGCACCTGGCTCAGCGTCTGGACGTCTCTGACCAACTGCTTCGGCGGCTTGGTCCGTCTCGCCAGCAGGTGGATCTCGTCGACGCTGTCGTCGCCCTCCGCCACCACGCGGACGGCCTCAACCCCATCGAGGCGGCTGACCTTCTCTTGCAGCACGGCGACGTTCATCTCCCCAGGGTAGGCGGCCCCCGGCGGCGGCGCGCCGGCCGGCCGCTTTGCCCCTTGTAGGTCGCGGCGCGCCGCGCTAGGCTGTTTGTGCTGGGAGCTGTTGGAGAGCCGCGGGGCAGAAGGTCGCCCGACAGCCCGTCGATTCGCTCGACGGCCCGAGTCGGGGAACATGTTGACATGTGAAGCCTCCCCCGGGTCAGCCGGGGGAAAGGAGTGAGCCGACGCCGCTTCCGGTCTTGACAACGCTTGAGCGCCACCAACCAGCGGAGCGGAGTGTTGTCACCGACCACAAAACCGGTGCAGTGAGACTTTCGAAGGTGAGCGCGCAGAGAAGATGACCCGTCCAGTTCCACCACTCGAGGCGGCGCCGAGGGCAGCCGCCGATCGTCGCTGCCGGCTCGGCTTCGGCGAAGCCCCATTGATGGTCGCCAAGATCAATTGAGGAAAGCCGTCGACTCAGCGCCGTGATCGACCATCATGTCGCCTGGAGGTTCAAATGAAGAAGCTGATGACCACGCTCAAGTTCACGTTCAACAACCCGGTGCCAAAGCAATTCCGCCCAATGCACCCGGCGATCAAGCGCAGGCTCAAGGTCGCCATCCCCTACTCCGCCGCGGGCGCGGCCGCCCTGACCGGCGCCTGGTTCCTCTCCGACCCTCCCGACTGGAGGTTGTGGGGCCTGTTCACAGGCTTCTTCGTCGTGCTCGAGGTGTTCAGCGTCGAGGTCAACGATCGGCTGTTGCACAGCTCGGCGGTCATGGTAGTGATGACCGCCGGGGTCATCTTCGCGATCGAGCCCGGGTCGAGCGCCATGTTCGCCATGGCGCTGATGGCCGGGGTCGGCGCGTCCGTGCCCAACGACTTCAAGGAGAAGCGCTGGTTCCAGCCGATGGCCAACTTCGGCCAACTTGTCGTCTCCGCCGCGGCGGCAGGGTTCCTCCTCGACATCAACCTCCGCCTGGTCGGGCCGGCCGACCGCGGCATCTTCCTCAGAGTGGCCGCCGCCTCCATCCTCGCCGCCGTTGTGTTCGTGACCCTCAACACCGTGATGGTGCGCAGGGCCGTGAAGTATGTCTACCGCACCACCCTCCTCCAACCCTGGTCCCAGATGAACATGCTCATCGGAGGGCAGATCCTGATGGGGGTGCTCGGCGGCCTCATCGGCGCCGCCTACCTGGTGGCGGGACGGCCCCCGGCCGTTCTCATGCTGAGCGTCGCCGTCTACGCCATCGGGCACATGTCGCTCTACGCCTACTCCAAGCTCCGCGAGTCGCACCTGGCCGCCCTCCGCGGCTTCATCAAGACCCTCGAGGCCAAAGACATGTACACCAGGGGGCACACCGAGCGCGTCGCCTTCTTCTCCCAGATGATCTGCGAGGAGATGCGCTTCAGCGGAACCCAGCAGGAGACCGTGATGTGGGCCGCCCTGGTCCACGACCTGGGCAAGCTCGCCGTCCCCACCGAGATCATCAGGAAACGGGGCCGTCTCACCGACGAGGAGTTCGAGATAATGAAGACACACGCTTCGGTGGTCGATGTCATCCTCGACAAGGTCGACTTCCTCGAACCCATGGTGAAGATCGCGTCCGCCCACCACAGCCGTTTCGACGGCGGCGGGTACGGCGGCTCCGGTCACGTCCCGGGTCAGGAGCCTTGCATCGAGGCGTGCATCATCTCGGTCGCCGACGCCTTCGACGCCATGACCTCGGCGCGCTCATACCGCATGGCCATGGCGCAGAAGTACGCCATCGGCGAGCTCGAGTCCAACTCCGGCTCGCAGTTTCACCCCGAGGTCGTCGAGGCGTTTGTGAGGGCGCTGGGAAAGACGAGGCGCACATGGGGCGCGCCCCATGTGACCAACGACCAGATGGCCCGCCGACTCGCCGAAGACCCCAGGACGTTGCGTCACGACTGGCCGAACAATGCTTGAGATGGACCGGGCCATGCTCAAGAAGACGGCCATCTCCTTGGCGTTCCCGGTAATGGCGGCGTCCGTCGGAGTCGGCGCCGCAACCCGGGCCGCAGTCTCCCCCGCGGCGTTGGCGTTGGCCGCGGCCGGGTTGGCGATCGGCTCGATGGTCGGGGTCGCCACGTCCGACCCGGGCAACAGGTTCACCACCGGGATCGCCGTCGCCGCGGCGATCCCCTTCGTCTTCTCGGGCCGCTCGGGAGTCGATCTCGCCGCGACCCTGGCCGCCTACGGCTTCGGCCTCGCCGCGGCCTGGTTGATCCACTTCGCCCAAGGCGAGACCTACAACATGCTGCTCCCGGTGCTCGCCAGGCGGCTCGGCGGCTATGTGGCCTACGCCGTCGTCTACTCGGCGTTGCGGGTCGGCCCCCTCACCGAGCTCACCGGAGGGTGGGAGGACCTCCTCCCCTTCTTCCTCGGGTTCGCCGCGTGGCTGATCGTCGAGATGACGATCAGGGCGGCGCTGGTGATCGGCCCGAGGGAGCTGTCCCCCTCGTTCCTCGCCCGGTCGCTGCTCAAAGACCTCAACGTGTTCGTCGGCCTAGCCCTGACCGGGGCGCTCTTCGGCGAGCTGTTCGAGCCGCTGAGCTGGTGGGCCCTGCCGATCGCGGTGCTCCTTTACGCCTTCGCGCACTCCGCCTTCAGTCGGCTCCAAGAGACGAAGACGACCTACAAGCAAACCATCCGGGCATTAGGGCGGATCCCCGAAGTCTGCGGGCACGCCGTGAAAGGGCACTCCGAGCGCACCACCGACCTCGCCGTTGCCATCGCCAAGGAGATGGGGCTGGGGCCGGCCAAAGTCGAGAAGGTCGAGTTCGCGGGCCTCATGCACGACATCGGCCGCGTCAGCCTCAACGAGCCGGTGGTCATCGAGATGGGTTACTCCAACGACGACATCGCCAGGTGGAGCGCGGAGATACTCTCCGAGTCGCCCTACCTCGACAAAGTAGCCGCCGACGTCAGGCGGCAGTATGAGCCGCACCGCAAACCCGGCGACGAGGAGAAAGACCCCGACCTCTCCCCCGTCTCACGCATAGTCAAGGTCGCCGCGGCCTACGACTGGTGCGTTCACAAGGACCGGATGTCGCCGCTGCAGTCGCTCGAGGCCCTGCACGCCGAGAGCGCCTACGAGTACGACCCCGACGTCGTCGAGTCGTTGCGCCGCCTGCTGAAGGGGCGCGGCATCCTGACGCCGACGCGGGCCTGACGCCTCCGCGGCCGACGGGGCAGGGGGCGAGCGGTGCGTCGCCCATGCCGCACTCCGCCCAATCTGGTTTCCTAATGCTCTGGATTCGCCTATACCGCAGTTTGTGCATCGAGAATGGCTCCCGTCGTTTCAGCGTTGTCTCGCCGCCGAGCCGGGGACGGCGCTGACCCCGTGTCGGAACCAGCGCCGGGGCCTGCGCAGCTCATGCTCCAAGAACACGCCGAGGCCGATAGCTAAGAAGACGTCGCCGAAGCTGATCACCTCCCCGAATCCGGCGATGCGGAGAGGGATGACGTCGGCGAAGAAGGTGAGGCGCGAGGTCTCGTCGAGGAGCACATGTGTGAACGACACCGACAAATCGAGGTCGTTCACCGCGAAGCCGCTGGCGACCTCGGCGGCGCCCGCCAGCACGGGCATGCCACCGTTGGCGGCGATGACGGCGAAGTTGGCCAGAACGCCGAGCCCGGCCAGCCGCATGCCCGGCTTGGAGCGATTGACGAGCGCCATCGCCATGAGAAGCGCGAATGACGTCAAGATCATCGTCAAGCCCGCCGACTCCCATGCTTGGGCGGCCGGCGCCCATCGGGCGCCGGCCTGAAGCCCGAACGAGACGACAAGGAGCCACCACGCCTTCAACTCGATGTCGCCGAGGTGGGTGAAGCGCCCCCCGCGCGACATCGCGATCGCCAACGAGGTCAAGAGGACGATCGCGAGCCATAACATGGGACTCGACGCTATCAGAGGCGGGGGGACGGAAGGAGCGCGAATGGGCGTTCAATTTGAAGCGGGGGGCGGCAGGGCGACGATCACCATCGACGACCCGGAGCGGCGCAACCCGATGTCGACGGAGACGATGGCCGAGCTGGCCGCCGCCACCCGCAGGGCGATCGACGACCGCGAGGTTCGGGTGATCGTCTACACCGGCGCCGGGGACCGCGCCTTCTCGGCCGGAGGAGACCTCTCCGGCTCGTTCGCCGACGACCCGATCGGCCTCCATCGGGCCAGGGGCGAGCTGGCCGAGTTGCTCAAGATGATGCTCCGAGGCGGCAAGCCCACCGTGGCCCGGGTAAACGGCCACGCCCTCGCCGGGGGCTTCGGCCTGGCCGTCGCCTGTGACGTCACCATCTGCGTCGCCGACGCCAAACTCGGGACGACGGAGGTCAAGGCGGGCCTGTGGCCGATGATGATCTCGGCGATCCTGGCTCGGGTGATGCCCCGCAAGGCGGCGCTGGAGCTGATGCTCACCGGCCGGGTCATCGACCCGCGAGAGGGGCAGCGCCTCGGCGCCGTGAGTCGCGTGGTCGCCAGGGAAGACCTCGACGCGGCGGTCGACGAGACCGTCGGCGCCTTCCTCGCCCTCAGCCCGGCGACCCTGATGTTGGGCAAAGACTCCTTCCACGGGATGGCCGACGCCTCCCTCGACACGGCGTTGGACCGGCTCCAGGGCGGTCTCACCGAGGTCGCCCTGACCGACGACTCAGTCGAGGGGGTCAAGGCGTTCTTAGAGAAACGAGGCCCGGAGTGGGCCGGGTCGTGACAGGGCGCACATGACCCGCAAGGTCCAGATCCTCGGTTGGACGCTGATCTGGAGCGGTGTCTTCGTGTTCGGCTACCTCGGTTGGCAGATCTACGGCACCGACCTGGTCAACGCCGGGGTGCAGGAGGAGGCGAGGAGCGACCTCGAGACGGCCCTCGCCGAGGCCCGGCGCGACCTGCCCGAGCCCGAGACGATCGAAGGCGTCGGCGCCGCCGGCGGCCCCGTGAAGTGGCGCCCCGAGCCCGAGCCCGAAGCCGGGGCGGCGTTCGCCTTCATCAGGATCCCCAAGATCGGGATCGACCGGGTGTTGTTCGCGGGGATCGACATGGACGTGCTCACGAAAGGGCCGGGGCACATGAGCGGAACCCCGCTGCCCGGCCAGCCGGGCAACTCGGTGCTCTCCGGCCATCGGACCATGCACGGCCGCCCGTTCCACGACCTCGACCTCCTCGAGGAGGGCGACGTCGTTGAGGTCGAGTCGGCGGTCGGCGCCCACACCTACACGGTCAGGGAGATCAAGATCGTCGAGCCCAACGCCTTGTGGGTGACCGACCCCCGGCCCGGGGGTTGGCTGACCCTCACCACATGCGAGCCGAAGTACTCGGCGCGGCTACGTCTCGTGGTCTGGGCCGAGATGACCGCCGGGCCCAACCTGAGGTACGTCGCCGTGACCGCGGAGCGGGGCGACGAGTGACCCGGATCCCTGACCGGCGTGCGGCGCGGCCCGCCGCCCTCAGGTGAGGTCCTCCAACACGGCGACGGTCACGACGCCGTGCCAAACCTCATCGACGACTCCGTCGGCCCCAATGACGAAGGTGGCGGGCAGGCCGAGATTGGGGTAGGCGGCCTCAAAAGCCCAGTTGCCCAGGGCCAAGTCGTAGGACGGGGCGAACTCCTCAGCGAACAGCCGAGCCGTCTCGTCGGTGTCGCTCACCGCCACCCCGATCACCTTCACCTGGGGGTTGGCCTCGGCGAACGCCGAGATGTCGGGCGTCTCCGCCCGACAAGGCGGGCACCACGAGGCCCACAGGTTCACCACGATGGGCCGGTCGTCGGCTTCAAGCTGCTCGGAGAGAGTGAACGCTCCCCCGTTGATCAACTCGACTGTGAAATCGGGCGCGGCCGCCCCGACAGCCGCCGTCGCGGGAGGGTCGTCGCCGTCGGTTGTCGCGTTGTCGAGGGCCCGGCCGACGATGAGGCCGGCGAGCACAACCACGACGAAGATCGCGGTCAGCTTGAGGACCCGCCGGGGCCGGGGCCCGGCCGCCTTCCGCGCTCGCCGGCGCTCACTCAAACGCCATCCTCCGCAACACATAGTGGAGGATGCCGCCGTTGCGCAGGTACTCGACCTCGATCGGCGTGTCCACCCTCACGACGACCTTGAACTCGACGGCGGGGCCGTCGCCCCTGACCGCCCTCACCACCGCCTTCTGGCGCGGCGCAAGATCGTCGTCGACCGCGATGTCGAACAGCTCGGTCCCGTCGAGGCCCAGGGAGGCGCAGTCCTCGCCGTCGTCGAACACGAGGGGTAGGACGCCCATCATCACCAGGTTGGAGCGGTGGATGCGCTCGAAGGACTTGGCGATCACGGCCCTGACGCCGAGGAGGAACGCTCCCTTGGCGGCCCAGTCCCGAGACGAGCCCATGCCGTAGTCGGCGCCGCCGAGGACGACAAGGGGCGCCCCCTCGCTCTTGTAGTGCATCGCCGCGTCGTAGATCGACTTCACCTCGCCGTCGAGGAAGTCGGTGGTCCAACCGCCCTCGGTCCCCGGGGCGAGGGCGTTGCGGACCCTGACGTTGGCGAAGGTCCCCCGGGTCATGACGCGGTCGTTGCCGCGACGAGAGCCGTAGGAGTTGAACATGGCGGGCTGCACACCCTCGGCGATCAGGTAGCGGCCCGCCGGGGAGGTCGGCGCGATCGAACCCGCCGGGCTGATGTGGTCGGTCGTGACGGAGTCGCCGAGCTTGGCGAGGACGCGGGCCCCCTCGATCGGCTCGATCGGGCGCGGCTCGGGCGTGAGACCCCTGAAGAATGGGGGCTCTTGGACGTAGGTGGAGGTCTCGTCCCACTCGTACAGGTCGGACTCGACGGTGGCGATGTCCCGCCACTCGTCGGCGCCGCTGAACACGTCGGAGTACTTGTCGACGAACTGGCGCCTGTTCACGCTCTCGCCGACTATCTCGTCGATCTCGGCCTGATCGGGCCAGATGTCGCTCAGGAAGATGTCGGCGCCGTCGGGGCCGCGGCCTATCGGGTCGTTGACCGGGTCCCAATCGACGCTCCCGGCGAGGGCGTAGGCCACCACCAGCGGGGGCGACGCCAGGTAGTTGGCCCTGACGTCGGGCGAGATGCGGCCCTCGAAGTTGCGGTTGCCCGAGAGCACCGAGGCGGTGACCAGGTCGTGGGCGCGGACAGCCTCGGAGACGGGGGCCGGGAGCGGGCCGGAGTTGCCGATGCAGGTGGTGCAGCCGTAGCCGACCACGCCGAAGCCGAGGGCGTCGAGGTCGCCCATCAACCCGGACTCGTTGAGGTACTCGGTGACGACCTTGGAGCCGGGGGCAAGCGAGCTCTTCACCCAGGGCTTGCGCCGGAGGCCCAGGGCCCGCGCCTTCTTGGCGACCAGGCCGGCGGCGACCATCACCTCGGGGTTCGACGTGTTGGTGCACGATGTGACGGCGGCGACGACCACATGACCGTCGCTGAGGTCGAAGGCCTCACCGTCGTGCTCGACGGCGACGGCGGCCCCGTCGGCCCCGCTCTCGCCGAACGCGTCGGCGAGGTCGGCGCGCCACCGCTCTCTCATGGCCGTCAGCGGGATGCGGTCTTGGGGGCGCTTTGGGCCGGCGAGCGACGGCTCGACGGTGGACATGTCCAGCTCGAGGTCGGCGCTGTAGGTGATGTCGCGGGAGTCGTCGCGCCACATCCCCTGGGCTTTGTAGTAGGTCTCGACTGCGGAGATCAGCTTCTCGTCGCGCCCGGTGAGGCGCAGGTACTCCAAGGTCATGTCGTCCACCGGGAAGAAGCCCACGGTGGCCCCGTACTCGGGCGCCATGTTGGCGATGGTCGCCCTGGTGGCGACGCTCATGTCGTCCAAGCCGGGGCCCCCGAACTCGACGAACTTGCCGACCACGCCGTGGCTGCGGAGCTTCTCCGTCACCCGAAGGACCAGGTCGGTGGCGGTCGCCCCGTCTGCGAGCTTGCCGGTGAGACGGAGACCGACGACCTCGGGGAGCAGCATGTAGATGGGCTGGCCGACCATGGCGGCCTCGGCCTCGATGCCACCCACGCCCCAACCGACCACGCCTAGCCCGTTGATCATCGTGGTGTGCGAGTCGGCGCCGACGAGGCTGTCGGGATAGAGGCGGCCGCCGTCGTCCCAGACCACCTTGGCCAGGTACTCGAGGTTGACTTGGTGGACGATCCCGGTGGCGGGCGGGGTCACCCTGAAGTTGGCGAACGCCGACTGGCCCCACTTGAGGAACTCGTAACGCTCCCTGTTGCGCTCGAACTCCTTGCGGGAGTTGATGAAAAGGGCGTCCGCCCTGGCAAAGGCGTCGACTTGGACGGAGTGGTCTATGACCAGGTCGGCGGGGATGAGCGGGTTGACCTTCTGGGCGGAGGCCTCGTCGCCCGTCATGCGGACGATGGCCGAGCGCATGGCGGCGAGGTCGACGACGGCGGGGACGCCGGTGAAGTCTTGGAGGACGACGCGGCCCGGGATGAAGGGGATCTCCCGCTCCTCGACAGCGGCAGCGTCGTAGGCGGCGATCGCCAGCACGTCCTCCTCGGCGACGGCGCCGCCGTCGAGGTTGCGGAGGGCGGACTCGAGGAGGACCTTGATCGAGTAGGGGAGGTTCTCGGCGCCTTCGAGGGCGTCGAGTCGGGCGATCTCGCGCTCGCCGAGGGCGGTGCTCAGCGCGGCGCGCGCCCCAAACGGGTCGTTTGACATTCTGGCCTCTTCTCGGTTGTGGGGGCGGCTGATCCTACCCCGCCGCCTGAGCGTGTGCAGTACTGCGGCTCTGAGCTGGGTTGTTGCACACGCATCTCTCAGCGTGTGCAGTAGTACCGACGAGAGGCGCGAAACTGCACACGCATCTAGCCGATCGTGACCGGGACCTCGGTGACGCAGTCGCCGTCGAGCGCCGAGTGGGGGATCACCACCGGGTCGCAGCGGAACGAGAGGGCGCCGAACATCCCGGCGACGATCCCGCGGTC
>Ga0056123_1000156_pt1 | contig 14117 bp, 14 predicted proteins | sample WorMetHEROISLAND_3_FD_71122 | JGI IMG/M metagenome (GOLD analysis project Ga0056123, IMG submission 71122) | Marine gutless worms symbiont microbial communities from Max Planck institute for Marine Microbiology, Germany - Olavius sp. 3 HERON ISLAND ...
CTGGAAATGGAAATTTGCAACCGGAAATAGAAATTAACGAGTACTCGAGTAGTAAAAAATTACTCGAGTAGTTTACTACTCGAGTAGTACTCGAGTACTCGAGTACTCGCGGCAGCCCTAATCACGGGCATAACTCAGTTCCATATCAAAAACAGCATATCAAGTCAGCAAGTGAGATAGCAAGATTAAGAAGCGACACCCAAATGGGCATACAGTCACAAAGGCCTGAACTGAATTACAATGGTAGCAAAAAATAAAATACAACTAGAATTTTAAAAACAAGTCAACTACATATATACTTCGCATTAGCATGTCTTTCCGGTTGCTGCAGCTCATGCTAGCAATGATCTTCCAGCTGCAATTTGTGACAGCACCACACTAACTATATTCTGCACTTATTTGTTCTGCTGTGGCTATGACAGACATCAATTTCGTTATTTGTTTTATTCTGACAATATTACATGCCCCCGCAGCATTTTATGCATAACATCAATGTTTGACTTTATATTACAGCTGCAGTGATAGTCTGGTTACAATGTAAAATGACGCAATCGCACGTGCCGAGATCTATGAGTATTGCATGCTGATGAAGAGTCAGTCTCTTCAGCAGGTCTTCGTACTTCTCTGAGCCTTCAGCATCTGCTACTGATGGTTCATCCACGTCGTGACATAGCTGGTGCTGCTCCACCAGCAGTAGCCAGATTTCACCTCGCCTCTCCCGTGGAACACCTACGTGCACACCCGACAAGCAACGGCATGTTAGCGCAGCCACACAATGAACACATGGTACAATATCAATCAATGTATCTGACCCGCCAATCAATCGATCAGATACACCGGAAGACCAGCGAGCATGCTGTTGACAAAATTCAGACTTGTTAGCACTAGGCTAACCATCAATGGCAGAGGTTTGCCATCAATGCAATAAGAGTCCATGCAGATAGGCTTGGTTTCCTGATAATGAGTCTATCACAGTGTTGAACCTAGCCTACGTTAAGCCTCCACGAAAACTCTCTATACACTCCGCTCATCGAATCTCACAAAACACACACATGAGCATAAATTAAAGACATACCGTAGGTGTTCCAGCACCAGCAGCAGCACTGTCACTGCCATCAACAGCAGGTTTCAGAAACACTGCACAGTGCCAGCATGACTGCTTCACTCATTACTGGATGCACTGTCACTCTTACTAGAACCATGACCACGACACCCACTTGTTTCAAACATTTTGCTTAAACTTACCTGATATTAATCATGTTCATCTTAAGGGACAGTGGCATTATACCTCATCATATGTCACTCAAAATGATAAAGTAATAAAAGTTTTGCACCTTTACAAAAGTTGCTTACGAATGAAGGAATACAAGTAAATGTGCGAATATCACCTCCATCCCCAGTCCTTACCTTCTCAACTTACCTCCCCAGCAGAATTACCTCTGTTTGATTGCATTAAACATGACCACGTTGCATATAAGAAAGTCACAGCTATTCTAACAAATCCCAAAACAAACCCTGTCGGACAGCATCCGTGAGCATTTCGGGATCAAACTTTGTGGCAGCACGGTCTGGAGTGTTGATCATTTGTTCCCAGATCTTAGTGACCTCCTTCAAACAAGGCGTCAATTCCTCATATTCTGGCACCATCAACGGATAGGCAGCTTCAGTGACTGCGGAACGGCACTGTTTAGACTTATCCGATGTCACAGCTGCAAACATTAAGATATGAATTCACCTCATTACAAACTTGGTGTGATAGTGACTTACATCTTTTCAATACTTAAGCTTTTACCAATTACTGGCCGACCATTCAACCAACCAACCAACTGAAACTGCTTAAATAGCAGAGCTACTTCAATGATAAGAAAATTAAGCTTAATCAAAATACAAAACATGAAAATGAGGCTTAATGACACAAGACAACAAAATAAAATATCCTTAGGAGCAATCCTAATCCCTCAAGTGAAAAAATATTTTCAAAATACTTAACAGAGAGTTTTTCACACTATTTTATACCGCTCCTCGTATAATCTTAATGGTAAACCACTGTCTGGGCAAAGGTAATATGCAACTGCTAGAAATATTACATTGAGGGAAGTTGTGAAATATGCATGTATTAACTGTAAAAAAACCATTAACAAGCAGTAGTGGTTCATACAAGGCTGAGTTTCACGGTTCATTTGAATCAGCATCATCGTTTCAAGAATTGCCTTCTGCCACAATAGCTGCATCTTCTTTGCAGGCACTGGCGTCTTCAGGCTAGCCAGACTCCGACCCAAACTGGCACCTGAACAGGTACAAGCACATGAAATGAAATTGAAGGAATACAAGTTATCAGCAAAGGTACATTTCATCTTGTTACTACCGGTGATATAACAAGCAATGAGCAACGTCTGCAGGGAAACAAAGTTAAGACAGGAAGTTCTATGTCATCTATGCCACTGACTACGTACATTTCAATACCTATCTCACAAAAAAACTGTCCATTCCTGTGACTGGCTTCATTAATGATATACTTAAAGTCATAATTTAGAGACTACTGTGTATAATACATCACTTGCTACATAAAATATTCTTAGTCCAAACCTGAAGTAGCTCACCTGTCCGTTGGTAAACAATAACTTTGCATTACGGTAAGCCTTGGATTGTTGTCAACGTCGATAATATATTGCTACAGTACAATTAGATACAACTTAGCAGCGGAATACGAATTGTCAATGGACTACAGAAGTCAACACCACTGTACCAAGCAGGATGGTGGCTTGCAAAAAAATTGCCTTAAGTGCTCGCCTAAAGCAGACACTATTGCGTGATGGGTCAGATCAGGCCACTGAAGACCCAACAAAGAACGCCAGATGGCAGTAGTTCGAATGTCTGAAGGTCATGGTCACTGTTACAAATAAATTGGCATAGGCACACACACACACACTTTAAATGCCACATCCCCTAGTTTTTCACTAAATTTGCATTTTGACACTGGTAATTACTGAATTACTGTACTTGGAATGACAAGTGACTACCGTAACAAAGTAACTACCGGTTTCACAGATGGTGTCACCCATGACACTGCGGAGCAGACTCAAGCGCCAGGAGCTGTTTGAACCATCTAGTGCATCACTAGTCATCTCACTCTGCCCTGAAGTCTCATCACAATGTAAATGCCGTGACATCCGTGCTGAACCATCTCCAGTTGTAGTGTTTCCAACCTTCGCAAACCTGCATGCATTGCATATACGCATACATTTTCCAGGTAAAACTGGATTAGCCAGTTGCCCCTTTGATTCTAAAGTCTCCATTCATCCTGATCCTGAGCATCCTCACAGACCAGGCCGAAACTCTTCTTACCCACATGATAGTTTGTGCGGAACCCTGTCCACTTATATTATCTGCCATCCCAACTGGTTTTGAAGCCGAAGTTTTTACCATCCGGATGCCCAACCAACAGCATCAAAGCACTGAAGATAAAACCTTCACAAAAACTGCATCTCAAGCATAATAATCATACTTCTACTTTCTTACACTGGTAAATTTTGACATTATCAAAAACACGCACACAGTCAGACTGATATGACCTCAGCACTGCATTGTGTGGCCAAAAACTGCTTGCCCTAAATGTAAAGTAAGGCAAAACTTTAACGATTTAACTGCAATCGTAATAGCTCCAAAAACCGTGTATCTTGCACTATGATAATTTAGTGGACTATATCATGAATGGTATTGAAATTATTAGTAGTAACATGAAACAACTACACAACTGATATACGTCTTCAGTCTTAACATCGCAGCTGTCTCACTGATAAACTGAATCTTATAAAATGACTCCAGTGAAAACAGTGAACAGTTGGACAAGAGAGTAAGTGGATACACTGCAGGCAGTATCGTATCGGGAATTCACCTTTCCATCTTTCTTCACTTACCTTCTTATATAACATCGCTATCTCACCCACCCCTTCTCTTTCTCCTTATCCTCATTCTCTGGTGCCTAGTTAGGGGGCCTGGATGAGCACTGTAAGCTCCTCCAGATTGGACCAGATATGTTGGTTAATGCATCTAAGTGCATTTTGAAGTAAAAATAACACTTCGTGCACATACAACCTTTGGTCACTTCACAGAATGTTACCTGCAATAACTTAAAATGCCTAACAATACTGGGTCTGAAACACTCAAACCATACAACAATACAATGTTACAATAAAAACATCTGTATCATGCACAGTGTTTAACTGTCGAGTCAAATCTGAGGTGTGGCTTCTGCAAAGGCCCCTGAGTCCCCTGACGACACCCCACACTGATTTATGAGGCCCTCATCGGCTGGCATAGAAAGTCTGGCGGCTGGCTATCTGGCAAAATTTGTCTGGCTTGCATCACAAAAAGTGTGGCTGACTAACCGGCTTCAGTTGGCTTTTTTGTTTGCAGGTACCTGGTGCATATAATGAGTGCAGCACACATAGAATGCAATATATTCACTATAGTGATAGAGTTTATTGTTTGTACCATAGACTGGTTTGTACATGTTATATGTTTGATCTGATCAGTAATCACTGCGTCTGATAAAATGACAACAACTGTAGTGTAGGCCTATTTCATCTGATCATAATACTTGCCTCATAGGCCTACATAATGTAAGTTTATGTTAGTTAAGTGCACAGCTCGCTGACAGAACCTGGTGATGGTTTGCAAAATTTTTTGGAGGCTTAACCAATGTGAGTCAGCTGGTAATGGCTTACTACTGAAACAGCTGGCATTGGCAAGACACATCGGCGGCTTACAGGGCTACCACTGATTGCAGGTATTCTAATAAGTGACAACAAAGAAGTAGCTTATTACAAACATTGAGCGTATAGGGCTGTCCGGTGGTATACTGGCAGCCTGTACAGCTTCTGGAAGTCCGGCTGAATAATGGACGTCTTCACTCGACGGCGATTCATGTATGTGCGTCATCCGATTTGGTGTCGAATGTTGTCTGTGGTGAAAGTCAGCATCAGATACCTTGTCAGCCGACAGACACAAGTTTACAGAATCATGAGCAAATGATGTCGATAACGGACCCAGAGACACCACATCCTACAACAGCACACAAACTACTGTCACTGCCATCACTTACCACACCGTGAGTCAAAAAAAGATGCCATATTCTTGTCTATTTTTTTATCAAATATTGACAGATTTTAAAAATTCTTTCACTGGCATGCCTCTTAACAAAGCTGCAAAAAGACATCCTTAAAGATCACAACATGCCTCAAGCTTGCCACTACACTACCTTGTAAAATATAAATATTCAAAATCCACACTGTTTGCAGTCACAGCAACAAAAGATCATGTGCGCATGCACTGAAAATGTGGTTGTGGTAGACAAGCTGGTACTAAACCAAGAAGACCAGTTACAATTGATCAATCTATAACATGACAAATACTGCAGCCTGGATCATCTTATCGTTATGCACTGACAAGTTTAAGTGCTCACACATGCTCATGTGTAATGTGTCTTTTGTGGAGCACAGGAGAAATTTTGGCTGGATACCCTTGCTGACACCATCAGCAACTCATACGGGAAAGATGGGGATCCTACACATCTAACATAACAAAAAAGCCATTGATGCTCCTACTTACATACAACAGACGGGCACACACCCTTAGATTTTATTCAACTGATCTACTCATCTGGAGTTAATGCAGGTTAAGCCATATTCCCAAGGAAGAACCTCTTAATATTGCTGCAGGGCTAAGCGCAAGAGCACTTTTGGCCCTAAAGCCATGGTCTAACTTTTGTCACCTTCACTCTGACTGTGGAATATCTGTAATAATAATAATAGGATCAATATCAATTTTCTGTTCCGTGACAAAAACACACATTTCTATACACAGTTCTCACGTAAGGCTGAGAATCAACATTCACCTTCGATCATCAGAGGTTATACAACGCAAGCTATTCCATCACAAATAGATGCAACCCCTATCCTACTCAAACTATCCCACCACTTTTACCACCAGCCTACTTGTGCCATAAATGACTTCTTATCAGCCGACAGCACATTAACAATAAAGTGTTGCTGCACTGTGCACTAGGAAATCAGCACTTTATTAACCGGTTTTGAAGAATTCATCGAAGCATCCAATGACATAGCTGTCCAGCTCTGTTCAACCTGTATTCCAGCTTGCTCCTTTGCCACCTGACACACAATGGAAACCTTAGACATAAACACCGACTTTATTCTTGCATTACCACTAGTACTAACACTGCCAAGTTGGGGTCATTACAACATAAATTGACAGAAGCACATACAATCTTTAAATGCCCTCTTGTAATCTACGATAAAATCCATGTCTTGACACTAGTAGTTAATAACCACCATACCACCACCATTACAACTGTGACACTGTGACAGCCAGCCATGTACTGTGTTCTGTTTATTCTGTGGTTCTCAAAAAGCATTTATGAGGTAAAAGGCAAATCCTTTACAAACACACAAAAGTCTTCAGGAGTTCGCCCTCCCTATTTCAGTGGTCTTCATATTTCTTTCTTCTTCTCCTTCTAGGTGTCCCTGATTGTGTTAAAAACATTAGTTTGGTCTGCCAAATAAAAAAATGCTTTAAAAACTTCTCGATCTGATTATGCCGTTCTCACAAACAATAAGATCCAAAACGTTCTGCTAGACATTAAACAGTCAACAAAACCTTGATTAGAACTGGAAAATAAAAATAAATGCACTCAGTCGCAAGTTGCATTTCAGATAACAGCTAGCTGAAATGTGCAAGGAATTATCAAACTGAGATAACACAAAGCATGACCCAACAAACCTTAAACAGATGTTCAAATGAACTACCAAACGATTTTCGTGCAAAATTGCAAAATCCATCAAACTTGGACATCTTTGTCTTTGGTGGATCATTGAGAACAAACTGTCCAACACCATGCAAGCATCCAAATGACGATAATAAGAAAAACGGAAACTCAGACTTCACAAACAACCAAAAAGCTACACATCCATCACTGGAAATACACAGCAGATCGTTAAAAGACAACAAACAACAGTTAGCAAAAACAAGTAGCACTGATGCAGCGAAGAGAAATGGGGACTAACACAGTCTACAGCAGTTGAGCACTACAACCTATTTTATGAAGTACTGAATTTCCAAAACATCTTCATATCATGTGCTGCAAGCTTAATCAATAACCATCACAAAGTCTGTGGCCTTTGGGCACAGAAAAATAAACAATAATGCAGAATAAAGATGAACAGACTAAGCAATACTACTGTTTCTGGTATTTGATGCACTGTCAGTGAATGATAGATAGATAGATAGCATCATCGAAACAAAAGTACCTTAAAATTGGACTATTATTTGACTAAGCAAAAGCTAAAAGGCCTGACAGTGTAATACAGAAATTGTAACAAATTTTGTGAATGGTGTCTTACCAAAATGCTCCACAGCACATAATATTCGATATTGATTAATCCAAATAGAACATGCATCAAGGAACATCAATAAAGAAAAACAAAATGGACACAATAAAAAATGTTTAACATCAATCTTGCTCATAAAAATGATGCATGACAAGTCAATTAACTGAAAAGTGCACTGCACAGTAAGACAAAAGCAACATAAAAAAGTTTCAATACATGCTATAAAACCAAAAGGTAAACAAAAGTAGCAAAGAAGAAACGAAGCACAAGAACTGGGCTACAGACATCATATTTGCCATGCGTAGAGCGGCTGACATCGCCAAGGTGGACGTGTTCTCGTTGCTTTGCTTCACTCAGTTTCAGCAACCGTGGCATCATCACCTCATTCCAGTCTTGCTCCCACCAATCAATCGTAGCCGACGACTGCATCAGCACAGAGAGAGAAGGTTTATTAACCAAACAATACTTAACAATAAAACAACATAACCGAAACTTAACGGATGGCTGCCAGAAAGGGTACAAGCCCAACGCAGCTGGCCACTCATCGTTGCAATAATTGTAAACATAAAATCTAAAAGACATGATCATCATTAATTAGTACTCATCAATACGCCATGCAAGCTTTTACATCATTGCATATAGCCTACATCTAGGGACCCACGTTATGTTTAGTTAAATTCTTAACTGTTAAAAACTTCTGATAATTAACTATGAGATTAATTGTCAAATTGCACAACTGCAAAAAAATTTCTGAACACTGCAAGCCTCATGTAACAGCACTAGAACATCTAAAGAACATAACTTAATAACTTAATAATTCATTATTTGTCTTTGTGACGAATAAATGTACGTATCATAAAATATTACTAAGCAAAACAAGTGCCAAAGTTACAGCATGAAAAAGTGAAGAATATAAGAAAATTTCTAGAGTAAGCAAGTACCTCAATGTTGGACAGTATTTCCATCTGATCTTGATCATTTAGCTGCAGAATACGTTGTTTCAGTGTTTCATGAAGCTGGTTAGCTGTCATTTCTAAAAATCATTTAATCATTATGAAGACAATCAGAGTAAAGCCTTGACATCCTATATTTCCCAATTATCTGCTAAGTTACATAAAATGTTTCCAAATCCCAAGTCTCCTGAATTAGACCACTAACTTCTGCTTGAACAAAATGGCTGATATGTAACAGAACTTTACTCCTAGTGAGATTTCAGCAGCAAGATGAGAAATTACATCACACAACAGTGGTGCTCAATGTGTCCAGCCTACCTAAGGGCTGTGTGTGGCACATGGCATGATGAGCAAGGGATGGCACAGCAAAGGATAAATGACCAAAAATATGACATATGCTTTGCAGAAAATGACTAATATACTTCTATACATGGTATGACATTGGTCTGGCCCGCAATGGATTTCAGACCATATACAGCGGACCTCTGCTAAATAAGGTATGTGACAACTATGAACAGCAAAATCAAATGAGCATAATATCTTTCTCTAAACATCTTTCATCCACAAATCAGAAATTCTAACCGGAGTATAAAAATTTGCAAGCAAGACTTTTATTAAATCATACATATAAAGATGCCTTCTGACTGGGTGTAAACCAAATATTGGCACTGAAATTATCACCAGTCTACACACTTATGATCTGCAACAGTGTAGTGTAGAATTGTTGCAGACTTCAGCACTGAGCAATTTCCTTGCAGCCAGTTAGTTTGAATAAAACACCAGGTACAGTAACAACGCTTAGTGCCTTTCCAACAACACCGTCATTGACAATGCTTGTCTCATGTCCATCATTCAAATATCTGTTGGCTTTGACGCAATTTTTTTAAATACTACTGACATACATACTGACAACTTACTATCAACAAACTGGCAGAATTTGTGGAATTGATGCATTGGACACAGTTCACAGACTACCAGGTTCTTGCTTGTATTCTGCTGAAATGCAGACTGGAAGGCTTGCTTCAGCGTAAGCATAACTTCTGCCACCTATATATTAAGCAGCTTTTATAATACTAATAACAATTATATATGATAATTAATACAATACTAATAATAATTATATACAGATTTGTATAGCACCATAGTGCCATAGCTTCAGAGGTGCTGGCAGAAAAACCAGGTTACAATCCACTATAGACAAATGTAAACAAATCAATTCTCAGTTTAGATTTAAATATTGCTATATAAGTGTCAGCATACAGTTCCTATAAATACAAATCCTGGTATTGAAAAATGTCAAATGTATAAAACTTAAACATAAACTGACAAAGAGCTTACACAGTGTCAAACAAGATCAAAAACGACTATTATTATATTCAAACCCTTCACATTAAACCAAGCAGAATACAGACCACTGACTCGGAAGCACACCGAAAGACATAGCAAGTAAAGTTTCCCAATTCTGGATCTCGAGATATAAAGCCAAAATGCTCTGGATTTACGATACCCTACAACAGAAAACAGTTATAGCATAAAGAAGTGCACTGCATCAGTCATATAATAAAGTCGTCAGTTGTGTGCCGCCGACTCGAGGACTTCTACCGTTAGAAGGGCCAAATGTTTCATGGCTGCATGCCCAAAGCAGTGGAACAGCCTTCCAGCTGGTCTGGTCTTGGGCAACTGGAAATGGGCTACAAACAGTTTAAGCAGTTGCTGAAGACTTTTGCATTTGGGCGCTGAGATCACAGTGCATTGTGACTATTTTGTTTTTTACTTACTTACTTAAATACTTACTAATGTCTGCCACATACCACAGCAACATCTGCAGTAACCTGAGCACACATTACAAGCAGCTTTCCACAGAATAGAACAATGCAAAGAACTCAAGGCCAATGAAACCCAATAAACATGCACATCGCAGAACCAAACACAATAGCAGAAACGTTCACTGTAATATTTGTGCAGACAGAAATTCCTCAGTTACAACACATGCTGCACATATACCGGACCTGAGTGCACTTTTTCATTTGTACTCTACTATTACTTTTAAAATAAAAGCTATAGTAATATTGTTAAAATTGTGAATGACTCCAATAGCCCATTAAGGTCATATTTCAATTCAATGTTCTTCATCCTCCTTTATAATATACAATTCACATCTTGTTCGATGTAAAACTTCCTGGGTCAAAGTCTGTTAAATACAGGTAATAATTTCTGGAATCAACTTCCTAACGACTTAAAGCTAACTACTTCTCTTAATTCTTTCAAAAGTAAACTAAAACTTACATTAGCAACCTTTGATAATTAATTATTAGTAATATTCAATTATTCCACTTTTTCCTCCCTTCCTGCAAAAGCTGTTTTGTGCACTTTTGGTTATTATTATTATTATTATTATTTTATTATTGTTTTTTTGTCAATCATTTGTGTACCTCATGTACGATTTTCATAATACATATTATTGTTTAGAATTATCATAGGTGGCCAGCTATGATGGTTTTTCCTTTCTGGCAGCCTGTGATTGCTTTAAACTATGTGTGTATTATCTGTTGTTTCACTGATATGGCAAATAAACTTTCTGTTCTGTTCTATAACAGAACGAAACACAGAAATGACGTATCAGTAACAACAAAACAAAATAGCACTTATGAATGAGAATTAACTGTGTGCACAATTCACAGTATTTATGATTGATTACTATACCTGGGAGCAGAACGATACATCCTTGAAATGTCTTTCAAAGATAACAGTTTTCCGATCGAGACTGATTAGCGACAGTTCATTCTGGCCAACTTGTATAAGCATTGTTCGGTTCTGGTGCTCGGCACCATCTGACGATGCGGCTCTAGTGCGCTGTTGCATGGCAAATCTTTGTAGATCAATTCCACCAGACAGAGAAACTTTCGGGTGCTCACCTTGGCTGTGCACCTTCCGAGATTCACTGCCATCAACCAATGATTCTCGCGAGCTGCAACTGACGTCTCCATCAGTGCCTGATGTCTGTGCTGCATCCGCATTCTGTGCTGCTGAAGTATTCACACTGATAAATGCTTCGTCCGAGCCACTGCTCAATGTGCTGTCAATGCTTGCTCTAAGACCGGCTTTTATGCTTGCCTGTGTTGAAAGTTCATTCTCCCAGATGGACACAACCCTTTCCAGGTCAGCTGGAAGACTTTGAACACTAGCATCACTCTCCAGTCGTTGTCGACGTCCAGCTGCTGTTTTCTTCCCAACAGACGCCTAGACAATTGCATCAGCATGTGCACTACGACTTACTAATTCAATAGTTGCCTTTCACACAACAAGTAAACATTCAGTTACCACATCAACACAATCATAAATGTCACAGCTGCTATAACAATTCTGACTGTCCATCTGTCACACTCTGGCACAGTGTGTCAAAATGGCCAAATGCATCATCTTCTTCAATTGCAGAAACAACCGCAGAATGTTTAGCATTAAAAAGGATCAATGAATATAAATTCATGGTAAAAGTTAAGAGTAACTCCGCCACTCCAGATTGCTAATGTACATTGCTGAATAAGCTGTATATAAGTCATAGACATAGACATAGCAATGTACATTTACGCTGGTAACAGCATCTAGCGACTACACTTACATGACGTGCAGCTTATTCAGCCAATCACAAGCAAGCACTTTCTAAGCAATCTGAGGTGGCGGAGTTACTCTTAACTTTTACCAAATTCATATAGACTTTAAGAGCTTGAATGTTCATTCAAGGTTATTTGTTTGAAGTGTTAACATGAATCAAAAAAGACTGTCAAGGTGCAAAAAACTATGAACAAATTTTATACCATAACAGTGACCAACTTTTGACTTTTGAAGACTTTCTATAGTAAAAAAAAAATTCCGAATAATATGAAGTATGATAGTTTCTCAATAACTTATGGTTACAAATAACACCAACTCTATGTACACTCTTGTATATGAGATGACAACACAACTGAGGTTCTACACATCAGTTGTACAATGTACATATGTATTACAAAAACTTTAATGGTATATCTAATACAACTGCACATTTCATAACATGTCAGCACACACTACATAAATGTAACAATGATGAGAGGTCTTCAACCTGTCTGGAGACTTCATCAAACTTTGCAACAGCATCATCAATGAAGGATGGTGGGGCTTTCTTTGTCGACACAACCACTTTACCTACGTATAACACTTCATACAGATTAGTTGCTGAACCAGATCCATCAGCCATATCCTTCGGGCATTTGGCCACTGCATGCCTCACAGCATTAAACAAAGCCTCCACCTGAAAAACGTATAAATTAACACTAAATCAATGCTGTAGCAGAATATAATTCATAAGCACAAAATTCAATCATTACCATCACCATATAAATGTCGAGACCTTTAACCTTTAACCTTTACTGTCATTTCCACTCGACTTATTAAAGGCCACTTGGCATAAAAGAAAATAAACATATGCAATATGTAACATACAAAAAGACACTCAAAATCAGATCGTATTAGCAACAAATCTTGCAAATCTAAGTGATGCAGATTTAATCACTGAGAAACATGCTGCACGAGCTAGATTTTTAGATCAGTAACTCATCTCATATGATCACTACTCATCTTATTGTTGCTGTTTTCTTCTTATTCTTATTCTAGTTGGGGCGACTGTCTGACTGGGTAAAACTCCACATCATTTCAAACTGGATCGGGAAGAAATTTGGCAGGAATATTCCATGCATAAACATACACTGATTGACGGAGTTGGACTTTCAACTTGATGCCATAATTTCAAGACGGCTGCTATGATGTCATATCAAGGAGAAAAGTGCCACTGCCTGGCGAGTAAAAACGAAGTTTCTCCCAGCACCCACCAGTTCCTGGTCTATGATACATTTGTACTTGTTTTTACACAAATTGGAGAACACTGAGATGAAAAACTGGATGGTCTGATTCACTACTTTCAAGCAGAAAGAGATCGGCCATTCAGTATCAATCCAGCATTGATGATCTGGCAGGCGAGGTTAGCACTGTAGAGATGGACCTTGCCGGTTGGATAAAATGGTTAGAATAGTGTTGATCAGAGGATATTAACGCTATTAGGCTATTGACTATTGCAAGTAGTACAAACTAAAGAACCAATAATGAGTCATTAAAGTAAAGTTTTATGATATTATAATGAAATAAACAGAAAGATCACATATACTAGACATCACTAGGCAAGCGGCAACTGTATGAAAGCATGCACGCCAACTTCTTTTCGCTCGTCGGTTTCTCCTCGTTCTTGTGATAGTATTCGTCGATGACGACTGCTCCCTGTTGTTGAACTAGACGCCGGGATGCACGAACACTTCTACCGTCAGACAGATCTTCCAGACGACCTTGAAACGACAGCACTGTCTACCCTGTGAGAACAGCTGTGGTGAATTCGTCCACCCGGAACCGCCCAGTTCATTCACAACACGTCAACACAGACTCAAGTCCTGGTCTGTGACCACTTCAGTGGCTTTTCAACTTCTATTCTCTCGCAAGAGAACTTTATTCACACTTTTTACAGCTTTACAACTGCCCAACTCCCATATCATGGAGTCTCTCTAATTCAAAATTAGTGATGCACTGATCATGGAATTTACAGTACATTTAATGTAGCAACGTTCTCTTCATCGCATAGCAAGCAAGCGTATAATAATGCATTACTTTGCCTATAGAATAATACAACTAATATTAATTTAAACTAAGCCAGCTCTACTCTAGGCCTAGTACATGC
>Ga0056123_1000159_pt1 | contig 13910 bp, 5 predicted proteins | sample WorMetHEROISLAND_3_FD_71122 | JGI IMG/M metagenome (GOLD analysis project Ga0056123, IMG submission 71122) | Marine gutless worms symbiont microbial communities from Max Planck institute for Marine Microbiology, Germany - Olavius sp. 3 HERON ISLAND ...
TGGAACAAACTCTCTATTAACACTAAATCTGCTACTAGCCTTGGTTCTTTTAAGCATAGATTAAAAACTGAACTCTTCTCCGAAGCCTACCCCACCTAGGACGGTTTCAGCCATCATAGCACGTCCGATTCACATGTAGGCCTATAGCCTAGGCTATGTGTCATGTGACTTTTGCGCTATATAAATGTTTTTAGATTGATAGATATTGCATTTTTACGATGTTACAGGCAGCCACTTGAAGGTCAGCTGTATAAATACACCAATGTCATGAAAGGATGGCAATATCGATGGTTTGTGCTCAATCCAGATGTTGGACGACTCGAATATTATGAGGTTTGTCATGACTTCGTTGCTTAATCTTCTGATTTCACTAAAAATTTATTCAGTATAAAACACAAAGCCGTTTAAAGTTTGAAACTGTAGAAATGCTGTCTTAATCAGAAAATAAAAAAAACATAATCTACAATTTAAATTGTGGTTGAATTGATAGACAGCCAACTTCATTAGGCAATACATCTTCTTCTTCTATATGATTAGAGAGCCCAGAGGGGTTTAATTCCACTGTTACATACAAAAGGTTTGGCCTAAGCCTGCATATCACCTATCTCTAAGGTTACAAAAAACACAATTCTTGCATCATACCGTTGGGGCATTAAGGGGCAGCTGGGTGTCAAATAACCCCAAAAGTGACATTTAATTCCACTTTTATGTACAAAGGTGAATTTACTCATAGTGACGCTTAATGACATTGACATGTAGATCAAAAATACACATTAGCACATATATGCTGATGTATGACTCCATTATCATGCCATTATTATCTTATTTAGTTGTTTGTATTATTGTATGTATGTCAAGGCAGATGTGTGGTTATATGTATAGGATATGTTATAGTTCAGACCACTGTCTACTGTGGGATACACGAGCGTAGTCGCGAGTGTTATCCGCAGTAGACAGTGGTCTAACTAACTTAATTCATGACCATTGTAGTGTGAAATAAACACGCTTGGATGGCCGGATATGTCCACTCAAGCGTGAACAAGCCACGCGAGTGAGTTACAACACGTTAAGTTAACTCACTCTAGACTCTATTGTAGAGATAGGGAGAAAAACTAGGTCATGAATTAAATAATGTATGATGTGTTACTGTATTTATATCTATTTTGTCTACAGAAAGAAGAACACAAGAAACTCCTGAGACCACGAGGTTTTCTAATGCTCTCAGTAAGAACATTTATATTTTTCTGTAAATTACTACCCGCCTGTTGTTTTTACACCGTGAGTATGCATGAGCAGCTGTGGTCCTCTTGCACACATCGTGGTGTAAGGTGAAGTGTCAGTCAGCCACTTAGTGTGGATTTGTTTGCATTTTGAGCAGTAAGTCACTTATGTGAAGGAGTTATTAATGGTTGATGAATTCTTTAGGCTGTTCGATTTCCAATAAATTGACGGGTGTTTTGACTGCCCGTCTGTTTTTTGCCAACTGCACATAAAATTATATTTGTGTGTGCATATATAGTATTGTATACTCAGTGTGATTGCCATTAGTCACTCATGATATTCCGTTCTGTTCACTTAAAATGTTGATACACATAATTTTTTAACCACAAATTTTATGCCTCATTACACAACGTTTATATTTTTTACCAGTGTGGGAGTCATGGTGTCATTTGCATTTAAGAGTTGTATGTTGGCATTAGCCACAGTGGAGTGTAGCTCACAGCCACGCTTGACTGATTCATTTGATGAATGGAGACTCATGGCCCAAGTGAATTTGCTTTATTTGAAGTGCCAACCAGCTGCCAACCTTCACACCGTTGATTTTATTATTTTTTCTTACCTTGAAAGCTAATATTATTTCATTATCTTGTGAAAAATAGAAGGGTGAGTCAACTCAAGAACTAAAATGTCATTGTGTTGCCCATGCTGAAGGTTGTATGTTGCACCATAATAAACTAGCAACTGCGCATGGAAGAATTTGGTATAAGGACCTCATGCACTGCAGTGAAAATAGACTGAATGAATGAGTGTGTCTGTCTGTGTATGGTGCACAGAATGCCAGTGTATGTCCGTCTGATGAGGATTCACAGACATTCTACATTAATGCCAGCAATGGTGACAGCTTTCGACTCAAAGGTGTATAGAAACATTTATATATTATATATGCTTATTACTGACACAGAATGCATTATGTGTGATGATGTGTATAAACTGCTTAAAATAGAAAATTCGTACATTTGAATAAAAATGTAGATTTGGTGGAAAATGAGGCATGTTTTGTGATATTCAGCATTCGATGCAAAGGAGAGACAGCACTGGGTGAACAGGCTGCGAGCTACAGCCGAGTATCACTCAGAACTCACTGGCAACAGTGTGAGTATAATTATGACTAGAACTACCATCACTCACTGAGCTATTTGCCTTACTACTTGCTTGATAGATAATTTTCCCATTAATGCATCAGGAAGGACTTCTGTTGTGTAAAAATATGGTGTAGTACTCTTATCAGCCCAAGCTATCCCAGTAAAAGTAGAAAATGTCCGTTAAAACATGAATTTAGGGTGAGAGCCCAAGTGGTGCTTGCATTGATGCACTATATAAATTTACATTTTGCATAATTATTACAGCAAAGTTTTCATGGTTTTACATACTGTACGATATATTGCAAAAATGTTGATTATGAAAGATATGTCTCACTGGTAAGGTGGGTTTTTCTGGAGCACTGGGCCGGCTTTTGAATGGATTCCCTTCCTTATGCCACCAGTTACACATATGAAATCAAGAAAATGTTTAGTCAACAATTCTAGAATTTTACTGATTTATATTCGGAATTGTTATCATCTATGATTGACACAAATCCATCATGAAATTTTGACTGAGTGACATGGTGGTGCATAGAGACGATTTTGTTTTCTCTGCGCTTTTCAAACTTTCGTCATGTGTATAATATTGTCTCAGATTTTACAAAGTATCACCTTTATGCATGTATGTTTGAAAATACTGTGAAATGTCACAGCCCTTGATTACTTTAGCAGCTGTGGGATGCTGTGAAAGTAAGGTTCTCTTTGTTTGCTCTCAGCTGTTTGGGTTGATGTTATGTGAACATCAAATATAACATCTACTGGTTGTATTGCATGCCTTTAAAGTGGCCACTGTGTGGTTTAAATATTGGTTGCATTCTTTTTCAAATCTAGATCAATCCGAGCAATACGCTCCGTGTTCTTTATCAAACCCAGATTGCTCCGACGCATTTGACAAAAATCTGACTAAGCCATGCCCATCTGTGCTGCAGGGCGCCGGTGTAGTTTGTTTACTTGTAAAAGATGGCGTGGTGTGCGGCACTCTGCACAGACGAGAACAAGATGACCATGCCTACTACGACCAGTCGACCACGACCAGAAAGATCTGCACGTTCTTTTTCACTGGACTGGATCGATCTCGTCTGACAAATCTAGATCGATCTAGATCGATCTAGATTTGAAAAAGAACGCAACCATTCTGTGGATTGTTTACATAGTAGGACTGAACATATTTGTCACCTGTAACAGCATCAAGGTAGTTGTGTCTTTCATTTGAGATGTATTTTGATTTTTTATTACGACGTCAGTGTATATTTGTATGATGAAACCTGTACAGATGCTGCCTGGGCTTCTCAGCCAGACACCAAGTACACATCGACAGCCGAATGCATTGAGTCAGCCAGTGAAACAGTCCACCGACCCACTAGATCATTTATTTTATGCCCCAGCATCGCTGTTTCAGCCTCGGTAATACATCTGTCATGTGTAGTATACACATTGCTATACAAATTGTGGAATTTAAATATTACAACATAATGTCATCTGTTATTTACTGATCACAACAAGCAGATGCGTTCTTTTGTACACTTTGTGTATAGTGGTACTTAAATGATCCAGTACTTTATTCACATTCAGTCTTGTTGGAATATGAATAAACCAGTTTTGACCTTTCACCTGTAACTATTAGTTTAAAAATAAGTAAATTTTTCCAACCCTTGACTGAATTATAACAAAAATCTATGTGGATGTTTTTATGACTGCCGGTGTCACACTGTTGGTTAGTGAAATTTCACAAGGTAGTGAAGTGACATGCTTTCGATGTGGTGGAATCTTTAATAACCACTTTGTTGCAAATTTACAGCTGAATGTATCGGTGAAGAAATTTTAAAAATCGGTCAATAATTAGAAAAGATATCAACTAAAGTATGTCTGGGCTTTTTGACTCACACTATATATAGTGAAGTTTTGTCATAGACACAGGTAAGTTTTTTGGCCCATGTGGCCCGTGTTCATCTCGTAATCTTGAAATTGTGGAGAGGGGATGGGCATATGTTGTGCCTCGCATCAGGACTGTACATTTTTTTCTGTGACAGGCAAAAATGTACTGTGTACTATAAAGACAGGTGGGTGGCAACACTTTGTTTCGGATTGTGCAAGTGCATTTTGACATTGCTGTAGGAAAGACTTAAACTCTTAAGTTTACGTATACACTGCATTCGAAAAAGAAGCCACTTTAATTTTTGACATGATTTTGTCATCTGTTGAGATACTTTTACAATTTTTGAAGCATTTTGTTCATAAATAAAAGCATATATTCGCAAAAACTGTATGTGTTAGAAGGACGAATTAAAACCGCCTGCATACAGAAAATGCACAAAATATGCTGTCATACAACATAAAGTCCACGAAATCAGTGGGTAGCAAAGATAAATGTGAAATATTACATAGGCCAACTATTTAACAGATAGATCAAAGGGCTACATGTAAATTCAATGCAAATGTTGTTCAAAATATCTGCCACATGCCACATGCATTGAAACAGCATCACCACCGTCTGATAGCTGGAGCGATATATCTGTGGTCCAGCTCTGCCCACACCTGAACCAGCCAATGCTTCAACTCGTCCATTCACTGTGTGTGTCTGGTACGCTTTTTCTTGCATAATACTCTAGACAGGATAATGAACAGGATTTAAGTGTGGTGATTTTGAGGCCATAAGTCAGGTGGCATGAAATCCAGTGTCAGTGCATGCACATTGCCTGCAACGGCTTGACTGACGTCTTGTTAGTCACATCAGATGGTGAGTGTGCAATAAACTACATCATGCAGAAATTATTCCTGAACAAGGTGCTTCAAAACTGGTAAAATTATCCCAACAGATGGCTAAGTTATGCTGAAAATTAAAAGTGGTGTCCTCTTTTTTCTTGGACACGGTGCCATTGTTTAAATTGTGACATATGGAGCATAATGTATGGTATTTTCAGCATTATCATCAGACTCATCTGTTACCACTAAACAGTGATTTTGACATCGGTTATAAATATGGCAAATAAGTTGTTTTGATGTCATCTAATGCAGTTTGTTTGATGTGACCTGCAGTCATCGTTCTAGCCACAAAGTCAATCAACACAGTGCAGTTCCTTCACAGCCTACAACAGCGGCACATACAGCACCTGTCAACTCAACAAACCACGTCGATACATCTCTCAAGACGTGTGTCGAGTCCTTGTCTGCTGTCCGCCGGCTTCACAAGGACCTCGCTAATCACATTGAGGTCTGTCTGGCTTGGCCCGTGAGAAAATACAGTATGTGAAAGAAATTGCAGCAAACATTAATCCACCTGCTCGCATTTGATCTGGTTATTATCATTTACGATTAGTTTGGTGTAGTTCAAAAACGTTGCATTTGCCCAGTCTTAGAAGGGCCATTTCCTTCACCAGCTTAATAGCCGTGAATTGCTTAGTAGCCATAGGTTCAGCAGTCATCCAATGTGAGAGAAGTTCCAGTGATAACCTCTGTTCACGGACACAGGTATAAGAACTGCCCAGACTGAGCACCTTGTGTCCCCAGTCTCTGAGCAAGCTTCCTAGAGATTTTTCCACCGCCTTGTAGTGGGTATTAGGGGCCTTTTTCTTCATTGTGCTCCATGCTTTGATGTTTGGTTTGTTGTTCAAGCCCTCTCCTTCGCATAGCCAGTCATCCACGTAATTTCAGCTTTAAGGCACATGACAACAACATTGCGCCTGTCGTCAACTTATTACACATTTCCCTGCTACCATTTGTTCCACGATTTACGTTTTTCCACATTCTTTCCCTGTAATGTTTTATCATTAACCATTCCACCAATGATGTTATTGATACTGATTCAAGCTCTGCGCCTCTGATTCAAGTTTTACTTGACTGTGTTGCTCGTTATAAATTTATTTATTTATGTATGTATGTATGTATGTATGTATACTGAAAGTTGGTCTAGTGAGCATATAAATTGATTGCCACTGATGTTAATGACAGTTGTGATAGTTGCTTGATAATGCATATGATGATTCACAGTGCGCAGTGCGCACAGTAAAGTTTTGTATGTTTTTTACGGGACGATGGTTGTTTATTTCTCTACAGTCAAGTATTTGAATACTTCCAGTATTTAAATACTTCAGGTCAGTATTTAAATACATGTACTGGTACAGTATTTGGTCTTTAAATGGTATTTAAATACTGAGTTTGACTGCAGTATTTGGTGAAGTATTTAAATACTCGAGGGAGGTATTTGTAACAACACTGCATATAAGCATTTGTTAGATGATTTGAGAAACGTAGTCAGATGAGTTTAAAGTCAACATTTATATTTTTGACATGTATACAACTATAGATAGAGATTGCTTCATTTTCAGCTACAAGGAGCTTTGCAGTGGAAATTTGCCATTCAAGAGTATTTTCTTCACTTACTACTTACTCCCTGTGTGGATGTGTATAGCCAGTATTCAGTATTCTTGTTATGTGCAGGCTTTGCCAGATTCCGGTGAAGTTGTCTGCTGTCTGGACAAGGTGTGTTTTCTCATGTTTTTGTGTTTTGAAGTCATGTTTGTCCTTTAGTTAGTCCGTCAGTACTCAGTAAGTAAGTAAGTGATTTATATAGTGCCAAAGTCTCAGAAGAGAATCAGGATGCAGTTAGTGGATACAGCAGACATCAGAGTAGAACTAAGTGATTACTTTCAATTGTTGTTTATACAGGAAATGTTATTGTTGAAAGCAACGTCGACCGCTACACTGAGTTGTCTGGAGCAATGCTTATCACTCTTGCAGCGACAGGTTTGTCTTAACATCTGCTTTCATTTTGCAAATTCACAGCACAAGTGAGATGTTTTGTGTATGCATGTTCTTTTTCTCTCTGTGAACTTAAGCATTTAACCACCTTTTTAATTATAAGCTTCAAGAACCGTTAACACGTCTTTGTTTCTGTTTCAGTAGTGCAGCTGCTATTGACCTTATTATTGTTGTTCATTGTTTAGTTAATTTTTCTGGTATTTTTCACATCTCAAAGATAAATAAAGGTCTTCTTTTTGTGTTGATACATGTTCCTGCACAGTTTTGTCATTTTTCGTGCATAATTTATATGTTCATGTCTGTAAAAGTACTTCGCTGTCAGGTTGTGCTTGTTGTACTGGTGGTTATTTGTTCTACTGCTATAATGTGTTAACTTATTGCTTGTATTATTTCAATGATTATTGGCTGGATTTCAAAAAAGTATCTCATATTCTCTTATTCTATCTTATCTGGCAGACATTTGTATTTTGTCTAGAGGGAATCTTTTTATTAATTTGTGATATCATTTTGGAAATTGTTTTGGCCCATTATTGGTTCGCGAGCACTCAGCTTTAAGCGACCCTTATTGTCAGTCGACGTGGAGTTCTGTCTGGACCTTGAGGTCAAATAGTAGCAAGCGAACCTGTTGCCTACCGGCTTGTGTGCATTATAATCATGTATCTTACACCTCCTATTTATTATATGTTGACAGGTGACTAATACAGTAGAAGATGGTGTTCATGCAGCTGACATTAATACATCTCATCAGCATTCTGTTAGATGGTACAAAGTCTTTCATTACTCTGTACTGTAGATACCAGCTTTCTGTCACAGTGATTTTCTTGAAACCGAAACTGAAATTCCTTCAGAACTATAACCCACCTGAAACGGAAAGTACACATTTGAAATGGGAATGTTAATAAAAGCTGACACTTAAATCACACACTTCTGTCAGTGGTTCTGCACTGTTTGAGTGTCGATGCATGATTGGGTCTGACAAGACTTGTGACTGATACACATTGTTGATAAGCTGATGTGTGTTCGCAGCAGCAGTACCCAGGCCAGTGATACTTCTCACAATACGAACATCACGACGCTGGGCACAGACAGATCAAATGGAACATACGTCGGCCAGGTTCCCTCATCTACACAACTTACCTCCACAGGTTCAGTGTAGTTCTTCTTACAGCAAGTGCTCTCTAAGATCAGTTAGGATCACTAACTGAGGAATTGAAGAATGAATAGGTCATTAACAGAATTCAAGGTAATGCATCTGAAGTGGACTGGACACATCATGTGTATGTCTAATAACTAAGTTACATTTTTTACAGAACATATATCTGAATGTTAAACCAGCTAACAAGTAAGAAGTAGGACATGCTGAATAGATTGGGTTGAGGCAGATCTGTAACAGGTGCTGAGAGATGCCTGCTACAGAAGGACAGATTTTAACTGCAGTCTGAAAATATTCTTAACTTTCTCTTCCGAAGGACGTCTTTGCACACAATTTATTCAGGACATTTATCCTGCATCTGATAGTTATAATTTTTTCAACGCATCACTTAACCATCTCATCACTATATTTACTTGCCACAATTGGTTCAGTCTATTTTCCCTGATCACCAGGCTGACTGCTTCCATAGCCATTTGTTTCTCCGAGTTTCATACTTTAGTTAATTTCTTTGAATAATCCATGTTTAATTTGTTATGTGTTATATTTGAAGTTTTACTTACTTGCCGGTGGTTTCCTGCTGTGCTGATTAGGTGCAGTAAAGATTCGACGTTCGGACGAAGTGGAAGACTCGTCTGTTTACAGCGGCACCGAACTCAGTGGATTTGATGAGCACAAAACTGTCATTTTGCACCTACTTTCACAACTCAAGCTCGGCATGGACCTCACCAAGGTTTAACTCTTGTTTTCTTGTCATGTATCTGGAATACGTTATACTGAGTTTATTAACACACTTGCGGCTGGATAGCCGAATAGCTGAATACAATAATTTTAAAATACAATTAGGTGCAAAACAAGAAAAATAACAACAACAGTGCATAACAAACATTTAAAACAATGCTATATACGGCTGTCTAAACTGAATTAAAGAGGTGATTGGAATTTATTAAGGGCAAAATTTACAAATGATTGGAACTTTATTGTGCATGAGGTTGGGCGTGGTAATGGTATGGAGGAATGTAGCCTAGAAATTGGTGAAGTGTTGCGAGGGGGAGGAAGGAGATGATGGAGACAGGAAGTTCAGTCAGTACTTTGAAGCAGTTTGTTTTGACCACAATGGCATCTGCCCTGCAAATGATGCTGCAGCAATCTGAAAGATTGTCCCTTGGGAGCCTGCTCTAACGGAGAGTAACTCCCTGTTTACAGTTACGCGAATATGAGTCCGAGTCCTAGTACAATTTACTTGTATGAATGGAAAGTTGGCTGGTTAAAGAAAAACTGAGAGCAATACATCAGTGCTGATGTAATCTATGGTAGTGCTATTGTAACCAAAGCTGTGAACATGTCCTCATTGCATAACCTTTTATCAGCTCAACTAGGTAGCCAAAAGTTTAACTGTAGTCTTGACATTTTAATGTCGTAAATTTCAATATATATGTCACTATATAGAATGAATAAGCATGTGATATTCAGCAGATATTGCGCAAAACGGCGCAACCAAATGCTGATAAGTATAGAAATTAAACATGATTTTGTATACATATTAGCGAATATTTTTTGATATATTGATGCTTGTAGACTGCAAGAAATTAATAGCAGTGTTGTGTTATCATGTAGCCAAATAATGTCTCATTTGTGGTTAATTGTTTTTAGTTGTCAGTGTTACTTGTTACTCCTGCAGTGCGCTTTGATGCTGTTGGTTGGGCAACAGGAAGGGTTCTTTGCCCTGCCCAACCTAAAGGAAGGGCATTTGTTCAGGAAAAACACCTGCTGTCTCCAAAACAGTCTCCAGGCTACTTAACCTGGAGTGACTCCGGAACAGTAGTTAAAACAAAACACAGAAAGAATTATTGGGAATTATGACTGTTAATTGCACATTGGATGCAGGTTGTGCTGCCGACATTCATTCTTGAGAAACGTTCTTTGCTGGAGACGTTTGCAGACTGTATGGCACATCCTCAGCTGTTTCTTCGGTAACAGTTTTTCTGTCACAAAATAATATGTTGTTATAGTTATGTGGCTGACGGAAATAATCTCTCATGCTACAGCTAAACAGAAGCTGTTTAGAGACTGTACAGATTGTTATGGATTGTTGTGTTGTCCTGATATAACCTAGCCAGGTTATAGTGTGATTTATTGATGCTCTGTTGCACTGTGTGTTGTTAGGATTACTGATGGTCCGACGCCAGAAGCACGCATGCTCGCATTTGTTGAGTGGTATTTGTTGTCATTCCATGCTGGTCGACAGGTGATAAAAATTACAATGATTCTGTGAAGTCTGCTAAACACTTGAATCATTATTAATAGTTGCTGCTTGGTCTGTATTCAGTAATAGTAATCTGTGTTTTTGTTATCATTTCAGTGTTAATGACAGGGCTCTGTTGTGATGCGATTCTTCTTAGTGTCATTTTTGTCTCAGCTCATTTCCTTAGACCTTTGACATCCTAATGGGTGCATTTGGGTGCTTTGTCTACTGCCAGTTCTACAGCTTCTTCCCACGTCATGTCCATGCCATGCCCTTCACGTCTTAACGATGTTCATCCAGTTTTCCTGGCTGCTCCTGTTTTCTCTTGCAACCACTTCGCTGCCACTGTGTAGCCATATGAGAAATTCTGGAGTCATCCATTCTCAAGACATGTCCCAGCCATCTCAGTCTTTTTCCTTAATCATACATTCTAATTTCCATAAACCAGTCATCTTTCTGATGTCTGTTTCTGATTGTCTTTCAGTGTGATCCCCAGTCTTCTTTGGGACATACGGTCAGCTGCAGCTCATACTGGTTGCTAAATGATAAAATGCAAAGAATAGTTTTGTCAATCTGTTAAATAAAAGAGTAATCATAAAATAACATTTAGTTTGATATATTATGTATATTTTTATATATGATGCTCCAAAATATAGGTTTTTAGTAAGACTTGAATAACTAGAAGAAGATAATAATAATAATAGATTTTTACAGTGCCGTTAGGTCGTAGCTTCAGAGGCGACATTTGCTGACATTGAAAATACATATGCAGCATTACACCATTCGGAGCATGTGGCTTCAGCTTAGATGTTGTTGGGAAGATCAGTGACCTTCTGTGTTCTATAACTCCGAATTGGTATGATGCCCCAAACTCACTAAGACTAGTTGCCCTTGGCAGTCCTCTACCAGCGAGAATGAACCCGATTGCCCAAAAACGTATCCGCTGTGCAGCTTTTGTTGTTTTTAGGACACAGCCCCTTAATTAAAAATTCAGAATTTGCTCACTAGGATTCATGTGCTCATGCATTCACATGTACCATGCCAATTGATTGGTTTTCAGCACCACTAGTCACAGCCACTGGAGCAATTACTGCGAAAATTCTACAGGATCATTCTTTTTGTGATCTGCTGTCCGTATTTTGTATCATTGTCCCATTATGCTTTAGTGCTTTAATGCTGTTGATTGGGTGTCAGGAAGGGCATCTGACCTAGAAAAATTCCACTCCAGTTCCCATAAGTTTGCTTTTAGGGACCAAGCCAATTCTGGAGTAACTTTGGAAAAAAATTGGATATTTAAACAAAAAACGAATGTAGTGTTAGTAGAAGCAACTCGGGTTATTTATGGTGTAGCATGAACAGAAATACAGCAGTAGTTGCATTTGTCACCAGCTGTTAATTATTGTAGGGTTCGATGGCACGGAAGCCGTATAATCCAATCATTGGTGAATGCTTTCATTGTTCGTGGACACTCGATGATGCCGACATAAGTTCGGCTAAGTGTGCTTCGTCAACGTTGACGACAAACAATTCGTCTGCTCCGAGGCAGACATCTGCTGAGGCAAGTCAGCATACGCGGCTGTACTACTGCGCCGAGCAAGTTTCACATCATCCACCGGGTTTGTATATCAACTGTTCAACATCCTGCAGTTCAAGTAAGCACATAAGTAAAACATAGATTTATATAGCGCATCATGTTAGAAAACGAACCTCTCTAATGCACCATTAACTACTCTATCTGATACTGACTGCATCTTGACTTTTAGCTTAGGCTTGTCTTGTCCGTTCCAACTTTGAGACTGTTCTGCCGTTTAAGATCTATGTCACATACTTTCTATCTTATTTCATTAACTGACCTAGAATCAGACATTATGTGCTATCAGTTTTTGTACACTATCAATGTCAAATGTCAATGTCAAAAGTGAATTTATATAGCGCATTCTCGTAGCAAACCTCTAATGCGCTAAGACTGTCACTTGTTGCATAATTATTTATACAGTGTAGAGCCAAGAATAACTCACCTTGGATCGATTTGGCATGGCCCATTTGACTGAGTTTATATTGGATCCCAACCTGGCCCATGCATAGTTCAGCGTCGCATTACTTCAGCACGAGTTCATGCTTGTTACTTAATGATTTCAATGCAAACCTCATTCACATCATATAATTTGAGATGTGATTGTGTTACGTCAGTGTCGGCATTCTATTTTGAAAGTCCAGAGAAGCAGATGTACATGAATGCGTCAATCTGGACCAGGTCAAAGTTCATGGGAATGTCTATCGGCGTTGCCCTGATTGGTAAAGGTGTGTTTTAGTCTGTTTGTTTATGTGTGCTAATTTGAAGGGTTACTGTTGCTAGTGATTCGTAAACATTACAGATTGCTGGCTTGGTGGTGTAGTGGTTAGAGCATTGGACTTGCGTTCGAAAGGTCGCGGGTTCGATTCCCGGCTGATGCATTGTCAGGCAATGACTCTGGGCCAGTTGTTCACACCAATGTGCCTCTGTCACCAGGCAGTATAATTCGGTACCTTGCAAGGGCTTTCATGCTAACGCGCTAGTTATGTGGCTACCATGCATGCGTCCAATGAACAAGGAGAGTATTGTAGAAGCGGTTCTGCTGTGATCTCACGATTACTTAGAACCGCTATATAAATCATCTGCTTTACTTTACTGCTTTACTTTACAGTAATGTGGTTTAGACCCCCAAGCCGAATTTTTTTTTAAATTATGGATGGCTAGAAAAAAAATTCGGCTGATATTCGGCTTAGCCGAATTATCGCGATAAGAAAAAAATACGGCTGAAATTCGGCTGACTACCGATATTTTTTCAGACACGATGCAAGCGCTGTGCTGAAATGCTAGAGCAAGCGCTCTTTGGGATGCAAGTGCTCTGCTGAAATGCTAGAGCGCTTGCTGTTTGCCACCAGCCCAGCAGTTGAAAACATCGATTCAACTGGTACAGAGGCTGCAGACACCGAAAGGTGAATGTTTGCCAGTTGACACAAGTTGGGTAGATGCCCACTTGTGCGTTTTTCGACCAGAAGTCCAGTACATCATCGAATACGGCTAGCCGAATTTTTTCCGGCGGATTTTCGGCGGACGAAAATTCGGCGGCGAATACGGCTAACGGCGCCGGCTTGGGGGTCTATTGGCAGAGGTCATAGTGGACAACCAGTACTAGTATAGATAGGCACATTAGGCAGTGGTGAACAAATGAGGATTTAAATGCAAATGAGGATTTAAATGTTGTTGGAGTATCGCTACCATATCTACACTGTGTCTCAGAAAAAACCGGACCCCTGTTATGTTTTGAAATAACTCGAGCAAAGTTTGCCCAATAATAACAATGATTACTGATTAGTATAGAAAATCGTCAAAATGTGTTGAATCATCGTA
>Ga0056123_1000160_pt1 | contig 13833 bp, 16 predicted proteins | sample WorMetHEROISLAND_3_FD_71122 | JGI IMG/M metagenome (GOLD analysis project Ga0056123, IMG submission 71122) | Marine gutless worms symbiont microbial communities from Max Planck institute for Marine Microbiology, Germany - Olavius sp. 3 HERON ISLAND ...
CCGACTGGAGGCGTGCTCGAGGCCGACCTCTCACCACATGGATCCATCAGATCCGCCGGGACACGGGAATATCGGTGACTGATGCTCTCGAGCTGGCTGGGGACAGATCGTTTTGGCGGTTTGCAAATCGCAACGGCGGGATGCTACGGCTGATCGCTTCACGCCATGATGATGATGATGATCTCATATTTCTGCATCCAGTATTTGGCAAAATTTCCAGAGACTTGAAAGTTCTGGAAACATACGAAGAATAATCACTGATTGACACGAAATTTGAACACAGAGGTCCGGTCAATAAGAAAACTGGGGAACAACCACCATTTTAAAATTTTCATTGAGCTTAATAGCTATCCCGAAAATTTTTTGGAAGGTGTCAGTACAATATTTCGCAACGAATAGTTTAGTTAAGTGGATATGGATCAGCAGACGTTGTTTTTCTTGTTTTTTTCTGTTTTGTTTTTTTTTCTACCAGTTATGGTGAATAAAAGACTTTCAATGCGGCAAAATCGTATATCGTTGTCACCACCATTGTCTCTTCAAGGTCGTTCAAGGTCACTCAAGGTCATACAAGGTCATTCAATGCTACAAAGTACTTACATCTGGCGAATTACACCAAACGACCCGCGCGTTTGCAATGCAGTCCTCTTCGTTCACTCCAGTACAGTGCAGACAGCGACGGAGTTCATCAGGAGGACATGCTACATGGTGACACAAAAAATAATCACACAACACAATATTTAACATCACATGTGTTTATGTGAACATGTCAACACTGATATTTTGCTTCTTATTAGCTTCTTTCGAGGTCACTCATAAGTGTCGCTAACATGTGGCCTAAGTTCAATGGTGTACAAACATTTTCAGCCGAATACCGCTTAACGTGAAACTGAAACTACTGCGGGCTTGACCATTACCATAACTACATCAGCGGATGCTGTTTACATTAATGACATAATACAGCATACATGAAAAAAATGAAAGTAAAATGAAATAATTGACGTTGTGTTCACGCTGCAACAAAAGTAAGTTAGAAGATAGTCACGATTGGCTGTATAGTCAGTGGCTAAAGAGGTAAGGAGCTGAGGATGAAGAGCCACAAACGCCAAGAACGAGATAGCTGACCAGGCAGTCCTAGGCGGCATCGTGAGCTCCCCAACAAGGTTCTGGGCTTAGATCCGATTAAAAATGAATTTCGTGCATTGTAAATGTCATAGAAGACTGATAGAAGACCAGTACGGCGTAAGGATAATTCAATACTTTCACCGATCATTGTTCCAGCGAAGTCTACGGGGCAGCAGCAGCAGCAGTAGTAGTACTTTAATGAGATATGACAAACACACCTGAGACACAATGTAAAGTGAAAACATTGAAAACGAATACAGGAGAAACAAATCAATAGAAAAAAAGAAAAAAAACGCCCAATGATATAAGCGGCTGCCCTTCCCCGAAATGAAATGGAAATGGAATAACGAGCACAACTCTGTGAATAATTTGAAGTCCAGTAAATTTGAAACAGTTTTTTTCCAAAAATTTTATCATGAAATAGCTAAACCCCTACACGTCTACGATGTTAAAATCTTAGTAGCATGTAATGATTACGACTGACATGCAGCAAAATAGGGGAATGATATAAGTTCTGACTCCAGCAGGTGGCCAAAACAAGGCTTTCATAGAAAAAAAATCATGGCGATATCAAAGGAGAGGCTCAGCCGCTAGCCCCCTACTTTTAACATTTGGTACTAGCCAGGTACTGTAAAATAACCCAACAGACGCAACAGTTTTTCGCACTTCTAATCAGTCGGCTGCCTTTTGCGCGAATCTGCGGAGGTAGCCTACTAGAGTTCACCGTTATCACCATTATCATTTATTTGCCAAAGAACAGCATGACAAACAGTACAGTAAATTAGTTTTATAGCGATTTTAATGATTATCAATTACGTAGTTTGGCAGGCGTCGTAATAAAAAAGAAGCAGTTATATGAGGCCTAAATAAAAAAATTACGAAGCACGTACCGTCAGGTATGAGTGGTTTCACTACCTCCGAAGTTGTTGCAGAGGTAAGTGTTGTGGTTGTTGTCACCGTTGTTGTAGTTGTTTCTTTAGGAGTCGTCGTGGTTGTGGGAGTAGTAGTTGTTGTAGAGGGAGGTGTTGTGCTTGTTTCCACTGTCGTAGTTGTTTCTTTACGAGTCGTCGTTGTTGTGGGAGTAGTAGTAGTTGTAGAGGGCGGTGTTGTAGTTGTTGTCACCGTTGTTGTTGTTGTTTCTATAGGAGTCGTCGTTGTTGTGGGAGTAGTAGTTGTTGTTGTAGAGGGAGGTATTGTGGTAGTTGTCATCATTGCTGTAGTTGTTTCTCTAGGAGTCGTTGTTGTTGTGGGAGTAGTAGTTGTTGTAGACGGAAGTGCTGTGGATGTTGTCATTGTTGTCGTAGTTGTTTCTTTAGGAGTCGTCGTTGTTGTGGGAGTAGTAGTTGTTGTAGAGGGAGGTGTTGTGGTTGTTGTCATTGTTGTCGTGGTTGTTTCTTCAGGAGTCGTAGTTGTTGTGGGAGTAGTAGTTGTTGTAGAGGGAGGTGTTGTAGTTGTTGTCACCGTTGTTGTTGTTTCTTTAGGAGTCGTCGTTGTTGTGGGTATAGTAGTTGTTGTAGATAGAGGTGTAGTAGTTGATGTAGAGGGAGGTGTTGTAGTAGTTGTCATTGTTGTAGTAGTTGTTTCTTTAGGAGTCGTGGTTGTTGTGGGAGTCGTAGTTGTTGTTGAGGGTGGTGTTGTGGTTGTTTCCAATGTCGTAGTTGTTTCTGCAGGAATCGTCGTCGTTTCGCAATCTGCACAAGTTGTCGTCTCGGCTGGTATTGTAGTTGTCTCGGCAACTGTTGTCGTATCTCCCCATTCATGTGTTGTCGTCTCTACGGTAGTTGTTAACATTTCTACAATAATAACATGCAAAATATAACAGATGACAAGTTTTACACCGTGTCCGGAAAAAAAGATTCTGTATTTTTCTCTGCATAATTTCAAGAAATTTATACACAGTGTCGTAATTTTTGACACGACCTATCGTCTACAGCAGTAGTAAAAATTGAAGCGTTATTAATGGTAGTTTAAATCAAAATCTATGTTTACAATGTGCACCGCCGGCATGGCCTTAACGCATGCTGAGATATATCGCAACCGCGCGACGCCATTAAACAATGACGCCTTATGACGGCATGATCAAGTTGGGCGACGTCACTGCCAAACAGAACCGAATTTATCAATTTTCTCCAAACATAATTAAGACAACGACAACTCCACTTTCTGGTCGCAAATTCTTTTAACAATTGACTTGCAATGACGTGTGTTTCCTTTTTTGGAAAGCTGTTATTAAATGTCCGCCTTTGTCTGTAAACAGCATTTTTGATGTCGTCAGGTATGACGTCATCTCCGGGTAACGATGTTGCAGTGTTTGGCTAAATTTTATAATTTGTTAATAGACTGAAGTATCTGGATGTCTGTGCCAAAAATTACGAAACTATGTCCAAATTTGTCAAAGTTAGGCCTATGCCTAGTATAGGCTACTGTAGACTTTTTTCTGGACAGGGTGTATAATGCGTAAACAGACAGTGACAAAGCATAGGCCTGTGCGCTCATTTGTGGTTGTTTCCACTGGTGTTGTAGTTGCAATTGTAATTAATTGTCTCGGCGACTGTTGTCGTATATCCCCACAGGCCTAAGCTATACGTATTATGGACGCTACGGTAGTTGTTAGCACCTGTGCAGTAATTAGATACAAAGTATGCTTAATTCAGGATATGCTACGGAGCATAATAAGATTAAAGCTGTCTACAATACATAATAGGTTCATTCATACATAAACGGGCAATAAGAGGAAAGTCAAAATATCTTAAAACGTGCTACAACGCTAGCCATTATAAAGTTCGTTAGGGCCTAAAGTTCGCAAACATTTCCCCAAACACAAAGTTCGTTAAAGTTTGTAGAATAGTTCGAGAAGTAAGCGCATGTGGAACCATATATCTTCTAGAGGCTAGAAGATGGGCCTACTATTAATACTAGTAGGAGTAGACTCCTTTGCTTGCGAGGCTATACTTGTCACATAAAACATTAATTATGCAGCTGTTTTCACGGTTTCTTGCTTATGTTATACTTTTGAATTTTAAGCAAGCATAAAACTCAGTTTGCTTCTCATTGACATTAACTTATTCACAATTTGCTCACCTGTGGTTGTTTCCACTGGTGTTGTAGTTGCTACTGTAGTTGTCTCTGCGACTGTTGTCGTATCTCCCCATGTTGTTGTCTCCACTTCTGCAGTAATTACATAAAAAATATTATGGTTGACGAGACGGGGGCACTTATATAACGCCTAAATAAACAAACAGTGACGAAGCACAGACGCTCACCTGTGGTTGTTTCCACTTGTGTAGTAGTTGCTATTGTAGTTGTATCGGCGACTGTCGTCGTAACGTCAGGTGTTGTCGTCTCTACGGTGGTTGTTAACACTTCTGCAATATAAAATATTAGGATTACCTAACAAGTCGACAAAAGCTAAGGTGTTATTGTAAACGATACGATACATTCATTTAACGGAGACTAACAAAATAGCGGTAAGTCAATGTGTCTTGAAATTTGTTTCAACCTGTGTATACATACACAAAAAATCCAGACGGTTTTACTGGGTAAAACCGCAGTGACGAAGCATACACGCTCACCTGTAGTTGTTTCCACTGGTGTTGTAGTTGGTATTGTGGTTGTATCAGCAACTGTTGTTGTATGTCCCCATGTTGTCGTCTCTACTTCTGCAGTAATTACATAAACATAAAAATTGTTGTAGTAGACGAGAAGACACAGTTATATAATGGATAAATAAACAAACAGTGATGAAGCATAGACGCTCACCTGTGGTTGTTTCCACTTGTGTTGTAGTTGCTATTGTAGTTGTCTCGGCGACTGTCGTCGTAACGTCAGGTGTCGTCGTCTCTACGGTAGTTGTTAACACTTCTGCAATACAAAATATTAGGATTACCCATAAGTCAACAAAAGGTAAAGTGTTATTGTAAATGATGCATAATACATTCACTAATAGAGAATAACAAGATAACGGTGAGTCAACAGTCAATATATCTTGAATTTCACATCAACCTGGGTGCATACACAAAATATCCACACCTTTAAAAACACATTAATAAAACAAACTAATTAAATTCACCCCCTAATTTCAGTGCAGCTTTAGTTTCTCGTGCCACTAGTAATGTAGTAAAATTCTTCATAAATAATTAATTAACTAAACTGCATGTTAAAACTTTGTTCATAAACTGCAGTTAGACCATTATTAAAAATAGTTACACTACTGGTTTTTAAGTTGTTCGCTTCAATGTTTAACTAACAGCAGTGCTCGTCCATAAAAAGAGTAAATAGAAAAAATAGACCATTGCAAGCATGGAGCCTTAGACACCGTGATTTGACACGCAACAGATGGTGAGGTGTGAGAACCAACACGAATAAACTGACTCCTATCAGACATGTCTGTCTTGATCCACAAGTGAGCAAACGTGCCATTGACACAGAAGCTGTGATTGAGCCTTCTAACTTCTAAGTAGCAGGTCGGATGACCAACTGTTTAATAAAACTGTCTCCAACCCATACCATGTTCTGCACACTCTCTTGCCACCTCTTGTGGCATTACAATCTGAGTTGTCGTATCGATATGCTCACACTTCCCGAACATGACACTAATTTGTCTAACTCTAACTTTCTTAGTCGCTTGTTGTACCAACACTGTTATTGCGTTTTTATTATCTTTGTAAAATAATAATTACCCATAATCATAGTGCTTAAGTGTCACGGTGCTACTGAATTATACCACCTTGTTGGACGCGTAAAAGTGGTTTTATATTCCATCCAATACACAGAATTTGTCCTTGACAAATACATTTTAATTTAGTGATTATAAGTCACCTAATTTGGAAGACGTGGCGATAGAAACGGAGACAGTTATACGATGCTTAAGTAAACAGTGACGAAGCATACACACTGACCTGTGGTTGTTTCCACTGGTGTTGTAGTTGCTACTGTAGTTGTCTCTGCAATTGTTGTCGTATCTCCCAATGTTGTCGTATCTACCTCTGCAGTAATTACACAAAAAATATTATGGTAGATGAGAAGGAGACAGTTATGTAATGCCTAGATAAACAAACAGTGATGAAGCATAGACGCTCACCTGTGGTTGTTTCCACTGGTGTCGTAGTTGCTAGTGTAGTTGTCTCAGCAACTGTTGTCGTATCTCCCCATGTTGTCGTCTCTACTTCTGCAGTAATTACATAATCATAAAAATTATTATAATAGACGTGAAGGAGACAGTTATATAATGTGTAAGTAAACAAACAGTGATGAAGCATAAATGCTCACCTGTGGTTGTTTCCACTGGTGTTGTAGTTGCTATTGTAGTTGTCTCGGCAACTGTTGTCGTATCTCCCCATGTTGTCGTCTCTACTTCTGCAGTAATTACATAAGCATAAAAATTGTTGTAGTAGACGAGAAGGAGGCAGTTATGTAACGCGTAAATAAACAAACAGTGATGAAGCATAGACGCTCACCTGTGGTTGTTTCCTCTGGTGTTGTAGTTGCTAACGTAGTTGTCTCTGCGACTGTCGTCGTAACGTCAGGTGTCGTCGTCTCTACGGTAGTTGTTAACACTTCTGCAATACAAAATATTAGGATTAGCCATAAGTAAACAAAAGCTAAGGTGTTATTTTAAACGACACATAACACTTTCATTCATTAAATAGAGAATAACAAAATAGAGGCGTCAATGTGTCTTGAAATTCGCATCAAACTGGGTACATAAACAAAAAATCCAGAGGGTTTACTGGGTAAACAGTTGGGAAGCATACAAGCTCACCTGTGGTTGTGTCCACCGGTGTCGTAGTTGCTAACGTAGTTGTCTCAGCGACTGTCGTCGTAACGCCAGGTGTTGTCGTCTCTACGGTAGTTGTAAGCACTTCTGCAATACAAAATATTATGATTATCTGAAGAGTCATACGTTCATTCAATCAACGGAGAATAAACGTAAGTCAAAATATCTTGAAATGCATAACAACTGGGTAACATACCCCCAAATACACCGGTTTTACTGGGCAAATCCACCTTTAAGAACCCACCAATACAAGCAGATAATAAAATCCACCCCCTAGTCTCAGTACAATTTAAGTCTCTCGTGCCACTAGTTACGAAAACGTGTAGTACAATTCTTCACAATTAACTAATTAACTAAATTGTATTTTAAAACGTTCTTCATTAAGCTGCAGTTACAGCATTATTGAAAATAGTTACACTATTGTTCGTCAAAGTTTTTTGTTTCAATATTTAACTCTCAGCATCTATCAGTGCTTGTCCAGAAAAAGTGTAAATAGAAAAAGTAGTCCATTGCAAGCTCTGAGCCTTGGGCACATCGACTTGACATGGAACAGGTGACGAGGAGCGAGAACCAATACGAACAAACTGACTCCTATCAGAGAGGTTTGTCTTGATCCACCAGTGAACAACGATCCATTGACACAGAAGCTGTGATTGAACCTTCTAACTTCTAAGTAGCAGATCGGATCTGTTTAATAAAACCGTTTAATAAAACTGTTTAATAAAACCGTGTCCAGCTGAGACCATGTTCTGCACACCCTCCAACCGCCACCATCTGTAGCATCGCAGCATTACAATCTGAGGCGTTACACCCATGCTGACATTTCCCGAACATGACACTCATTTGTCTGGCTACAAAATGCGTACTTTTTTCTACCCCTCTCTCATTCGGCGCTCCCGCTCCCTATACGTTCCCTTCGGAATTTCATCGTGAAGTTAAACATGAGGAAACTAGAGTCACGGGGCTATCGTACAGTGAGGACCGCATGATCGTAGCTTGAGTCATTTTGACCTGATAACGGACTGCGACAGACGGACGGGCAAACAGACGGACAGACAGACGGAATCTATTACAGCGCTCTGCATAACAAGCTATGCTTACGCGCAGTAACGAGACAGTACAATGCCTAAGTAAACAGTGACGAAGCATACACTCTCACCTGTGGTTGTTTCCGCTGGTGTTGTAGTTGCTACTGTAGTTGTCTCGCCGTCTGTTGTCGTATCTCCCCATGTTGTCGTCTCTACTTCTGCAGTAATTACATAAAAAATTGTTATCGTAAACGAGAATTGACGGTTATATAATGCGTAAATAAACAAACAGTGATGAAGCATACACGCTGACCTGTGGTTGTGTCCACTTGTGTTGTAGTTGCTAACGTAGTTGTATCGGCGACTGTCGTCGTAACGTCAGGTGTTGTCGTCTCTACGGTAGTTGTTAACACTTCTGCAATACAAAATATTAGGATTATCTAAAGAGTCGAAAAAACCAAGGTGTTATTGCAAATGATACGTAATACGTTCATTCATTAAATGGAGAATATAGGGAAGTCAAAATTTCTTGAAGTGCATAAAACATGGCTGGGTACATGCTCAAAGAAATCCACGTGTCGATGTGTTGCTGAATAATTCCACCGTTTTCGACGCGTCAAAATGATTTTATTTTCTGTCCAATAGGTAGTAATTTGACTTCGACAAATTCGTTTGAAATTTAGTTATTATAACTCAGCAACTCACGGAATGAGGCTTTACCAGCTTTACCAGTTGGCTCGGCTCGTAGGTCCAGAGGCATAATCATTTGTCCAACAACACGTGGCCTACAGTATTTTCGTGTGTTTTTGTAATCTGACCAGATTATGCTTGAAACTATTTGTTGACGAAGCTGTAACAGCCTCTTCATCCAAAGTGTTCCACAAGTTTATAATTCGTTCAGAAAAAAATGTTGACGTAGTTCAGTGCGAAAGCTCTTTTTCTTCAATCTTAGTAAAATATGTCCTCTGGTTCGAGTATTGGACTGGTGTCCAACTCAAAGAAGGAATCAAACTGCACGGCAGACAATCCATTCATAATCTTGTAGACTTCACTCAAATCAGCTCTGACTCTTCGTTCTTCCAGTCAATCCAGTGTCCATAAATTCAGTGCTTCTAATCCTCGATCATAAGGCAGCTGATTCAGTCCAGGTAGGCCTACCACTCGTGTAAATCTGTGTTGTATTCTTTTTATAGTGGCTGTGCCTCTTTGTCCTTCTTGTAGTGAGTTGTCCACGCAGCAGCGCAGAACTCCAGTTCGGGTCGAACAAGTGTCAGACTTGTACCCTTTTAACAGTACTTCCCTGCTCTTGTAGTCGACTGTTCTGTTTATACCTTAATTCACAACATTTTATTGGCCTTTGACTCAGTATGCTTGTCGACACTGCTGTGATGCCCTCATATCTTTGGTGATAATAACTCCCAGATCTCTTTCTTGTTGGACTGTTTCGAGTGTTTCCCCGTCCATCTGATATTCTTGCAGGACTTTATTATAAATTACTTAGTTTGGTAAACGTGGCAATAGAAAACGAGACAGTTATATAGTGCGAAAATAAACTGCAATGAATCACACACGCTCACCTGTGGTTGTTTCCACTGGTGTTGTAGTTGCTATAATTGTAGTTGTCTCGCCGTCTGTTGTCGTATCTCCATATGTTGTCGTCTCTACTTCTGCAGTAATTTCATAAACATAAAAATTATTATAATAGACGAGAAGGAGACAGTTGTATAATGCGTAAATAAACAAACAGTGACAAAGCATACACGCTCACCTGTAGTTGTTTCCACTGGTGTTGTAGTTGCTATTGTAGTTGTGTCTGCAACTGTTGTCGTATCTCCCCATGTTGTCGTCTCTACGGTAGTTGTTAACACGTCTGCAGTCATTAGGCTACGTACAAAATAGCTTAGTAGACGAGAAGGGGCAGTTAATGCGTAAATATAGAGTGTTGATTCATCGACGCTCCCTGTGGTTGATTCCACTGTTGTTGTAGTTCGCGTTGTAGTTGTTTCAGCGACTGTTGTCATTATGATGCTAATAGACGATCAATCATCAAAGGAAGCAGTTATATAATGCATAAATAAAAAGCACTAGGCCTATACGCTCACTTGTAGTTGTTTCTTCAGGAACCGTCGTTGTGTCGCAATCCAGGCAAGTTGTCGTCTCGGTTGGTATTGTAGTTGTCCCGGCGACTGTCCTCGTAGGTTCCGTTTGCAATGTTGTCACTGTGGTAGTTGTTATCACCTCTACATCTAATAGGGCTACATACAAAATTATCTTATTTAAGGATTATCTGAAGAGCCTAAAAGGAAATAAGCTGTTATTGTAAATGACGTTTATGTAGTACGGTATATGCTTTTTAAGGAAAAAAATACGTGTTCATTCGTTAAATGGAAAAGAGGAAAGTCAAAGTCAAAATATATCGACATTTGTAACGGCGCTAAAGTAATAAACCGTACAGCGCACAGATTTAGAATTCGAATTTGAAGAATTAAAAAAACTAATTCGTTTTTTTTGGTAAGTGCAGACGTTCGAAAAATAAAACAAGAAGCTCAGCTGTTGCTGTGATAGCCGATCGTACTGCATGCAGCAGTACGATCGGCTAAAACTACAGCGTGATTTCTATTTTAACGCTATTCATTGTGATCGCAGCGTCTTGAACCGTGGACAAAAATGTTAGTACAGGCGCTGTTATAAGAGCAAAACGATGTACTGAGCCGGGCGTTCATAAAGTACTGGCGAACTATCAAACCGGTGGTTACAAGTTTAGGCCTCAACTGGACCGGAATAATCGGATCGCGCAGGCCTACCAGTACCAGCCTTTCGTTTATGAATGCACTCACTAAATCCACTCAAGCATGACGTCCAATTTCCACTACCACGGATTTCTATTTATAGCACCTCGACACCGATTAACTCTTCTCAACGAATAAACCTATAAGCGCGTGGTCGTCTGTCTGAAAAAAAACTCACGCTCGCGTTTTCTTCGATTCGTTTCTTTTTGCGGTGCGTTTTGTGGCTAAACGATACATCCTACAGCAAAAGTGTCTGAACGGACAAATCGGAACTTGCCTGCTAGGAACACGCTGGTACAACTTTTAGCCCTGTACACCAACCCTGAGAGCCACAATGCACAGCGTCACAGACAGACAGACAGCCGGACAAACGACAGGTTTATGCCAATAGCCGATCATACTGTGTAGAAGTACGATCGGCTAAAATAATAAATAAATAAACGTAAAACGTTGTTTTTCATAAAAAAAATTTGAAACAGATGTTTGGAAACGTACTTTGAATTTTGCCTCACAGTTCACGTCTTTGGTATTTTTTTCTTAAAAAGCATAATAAGAGATGACTGCTGAAATACTTTGATATACAGACAGTCGTTAACTGGATCACAAGGCAAAGTTTGTAGGGCAAAGGAACTGGAATTTAGTGGATCTCTGGAGGAGAGTCTGGAGGACCTGTAATTCGCCGGCAGATGATCTGGCAATGCTATCACAAGGCAAGTGACGCCTCGTAGCTCTGTGATGACTTGTCAGGAAGAGCTATGTCGTTTAACTTTTATCACATTCGCGGATAAAAATGCAAGCGACAGTCGGACTACGAGTCGATAAAGACAAGACCAAAATAATGAAAGTGAAACCAGATAGCTCACAGACAGTTACATTGGCAAAGAGTTCCATTTAGTAAATGGAGGAATTCACATACCTTGAAAGTGCAGTAACTAGTAAGTACCACAGGAAGCACCTTAAAGATTTTTTTGCCGTTTCAGTTGAATGAGATAATCATGTCGTCCTTACATGGAGTTTTAAACTGGCAATTTTTTTACGTTAATTCTTAACTATACACTTAGTAACTTACTGTTACGTGTTCTTGCAGTTCCTTGGACTTTATGACACGATAGTAATTCGTCCACCACCATCATCATCATCATCATCATCATCATCGTCACTGGCCTAACAGAATTGCTAACAAAAATTATTGGACAAACTGGCCAGGAGCCAGTGATGGACCAACACAAAGAAGGAAATGAAACTGGTTTGGACATACGTTAAAAGGAAATGATGACAGCATCACCAAATAGGCGCTGCAATGGATACCACAAGGGCACAGAGGAAGAGGGTAACCAAGGAATAGGCCTACTAGGGAAAGAGATTTGGAAAAAGAAATGTGGACAGCATTTCTGCTTGTTATACTAAATTCTTTGTTTGGTTGCGTTTGTCAACCTATCATAGACGAATATGATGATGATGATGATGAAGAATACAAGTACAGCTGGAGGAAGATGGAGACGGCATCACAAGACATAGTTGGTGGTCTGTGGCCTATGTTACATTGGGAGTGACAAGGAATAAGTCAAGTACGTCACAGACAGTTTAGCACGATGGCGAATGACTAGTGTTTTACCGGTACAAGACTCGTTCAGCAGCCGTTCTTCAATGCTCGTCAAACTGTTAAATGATGGTACAACAATGACGTCTTCTGGTGAGCTGGCAATGATTTGTAGTTCAGACTCATCGACCTCGCTACCGATCCCCACTGCGATAACCTTTGTATCTGGTAGACTTTTCAACAAAGCAGCCTCTGTCTGCAATCACATCATCATCATCATCATCATCATCATCATCATCGTCGTCATCATCATCATTGTCATCATCATCATTGTCATCTTCTTCTTCTTCTGCTTCTTCTTCTTTATAAGAAGTCAAAGAAAATGTAGGCTACTCACCGTTCAGTAAATATGTAAAATAAAAAAATACACATGCTATTAAAATACAGTGTCGTACAATATTCAAAATAGTCCACAACATTGAAATAATGATATGGCAAGCATATAGTTTTATCAGCAAAGGAAGTACTGTTATCCGAGTTTTGACAAGTTCTGTAATTATTCTAAAGGACGTTAGGTAGTTATTGTAGGCCTATGTATTGCTGCCGTCTGGCGTATTCAATAAAGGTATGTTAGGAGGCAAAATCTTAACCAACACTGCATCCTTTCCAGTTACTGAACTCGACTGTAAAATCGTTGCCGCCAAATAGCGAAGTAATGTGAACAACTATCTAATAGCTGGACATAAACTTCATTGTACACAATTATAATTGTGCGAAGATTTTTACACAGCATTTATATCCATCCGAGACAGCACAAGTTAAGATATAGTGTCTGAAATAAGGAAGTTTTTTTAAAATTAATTTCTACACTGTACAGACCTCTGTCCCCGCCGGGTAAGTCGATCTTCCATCAGTCAGAACGATGACGACATTATGCACGTCACTGCGATCGCCCGCCGCTGAAGTCAGCATCGTAGTACGAACATGCTCAAGCGCTCTATTCGTGAATGTGAAGCTAAGCCAGCCACCCCAAGTAACTGATGAGATGTCAGATTGGACACCGACAACCGTCGAATGTTCGTTCAAGTTAAAAGATTGTCCAGTGTCGACGTTTGTGGAAAAAGGGACAAGACCGACACGTGTGTTGCCGCTGTCAATATCCATTTTACCGACAAGATCCGATAGAAACGACTTCATTAGTTCGAGGTTGTCGTCGCCGATAGTTCCAGACTTATCCACAACATAAATGACATCACCGCGACAGCCCGTCGTCAGATCTGCAATGTCATTCATCCACAGGTTCCATATTTGTCCAGACGGTGACTTAACACTTGCACAAATCACAGGCTGCGCAGTGCTGGCGCAGCACTGCTGTAAGGATAATAATCACAGGCTGCGCGGTAGCGCAGCACTGTTGTAAGGGTGACTAACCATTTCAATGGGAGAGGCCAAAATTCAACCCCCCGTATCTCCCTAACCCCTTAATTTCTAAACACCAAAATTGGCAGGTGTGATTACGTCCGCCACCTCTCTCGACGTGCCAAATATGGCTAGAATCGGTTCACTGGGGGCCCTTCT
>Ga0056123_1000161_pt1 | contig 13833 bp, 12 predicted proteins | sample WorMetHEROISLAND_3_FD_71122 | JGI IMG/M metagenome (GOLD analysis project Ga0056123, IMG submission 71122) | Marine gutless worms symbiont microbial communities from Max Planck institute for Marine Microbiology, Germany - Olavius sp. 3 HERON ISLAND ...
GAACCCCACAAACCAAGGGCATGATTGAACGTTTCAACGGCCGCATTGCCGACGTGCTGCGCACCACGTGCTTCGACTCCTCCGAGCCCTTGACCGATACCCTCAAACGCTACGTCCAGGTCTGTAACCAGCTCATCCCCCAGAAAGCCTTGGGCCGTATTCCTCATTCCCCCCTTCAGGCCATGAAAAACTGGTATCAAAAACAGCCCAGCCTGTTCAATAAGCGCGTCCATACTCTGGCGGGATTTGACACGAACGCTTGGCCGCCTGGGAAAACTCGGCGATCGCCTCCTAGGTGGTCATCGGACGGTCGTCTTTCATATCAATCCATAGGTCCTCTCCGACACAATCTATCCAAGGCAAAGTAAGCGACACACCGCTCGCGTTGCCGGAAAATTCAGAGGTTTTCTCTTGGCCGGCTTTCAACAAGCTCAGTCTCAGCTGCCCGGATGGCTCGGTACCTGTATTCGGGTCATGATCTCCTGTCAGAGCGATCTCGGAGCCATCGGTGAGCATTTTACGGCAAAGCATCGAAAGGATATCCGCCTAAACAGATTCCGGTCTCCGAGCAGCAGATCACTGACCATCCGCAATAGCATGGTCTTACCAACCCCATTGGGACCATGGAGGATGGTGACCCGATCGTCTAGCCTCAGGTCGACCTGATGATCGAACAAGCCGAAGAGACCCTAGACCTGAATACTGGAAATGCGTAGCAGGGATTCATCACTCATTGTCTTGGCTCCCGGAGCCGGATTTTTCCGGCGGCTATTCTTGAGTCCTGCAGCTCATGGGCACCAGGAGAGAATTCCAGGGATGGAATTTTCTCCCGGCGTCCGCAAGTCGGCCTATCCTCGATACGTCGGGTCGTCTCCCACGGAGAGGGTGGCGTTCTAATTTTGTTGTGTTCCGGTGTAGTGGATACCGTGAAAAATCCCAGGGAGACTGTCTGCTTCTAGGTATACGGAATCCGAAGATATCGTCCTGGAATCTGTATCCGCATAATTGCAATTTCCGAGTACAGGCTATGCGAGCTTGCCTGCAAATTTGCTGCTATCGAAGCCAAGATCGATTCTCGAGCAAGCTCGCTCCTACGGAGAATAGAAAGCATGATCCCGACGCGCCAGAGCCGGTTACCACAGCAGGTCGCTGTGATCAGAAAGCATCGACCTGAAGAGGACATCCTTGGGGCATCATCCTGGAACCTGATATCGGTACAACTTCAGAGATTGCCTTTTTAGACAGTCTCTTATGCTCCAGGGCAGGAACCAGCAATATCAATCGAAATTATGTGCTATAAGGGTACCCTAAAGAATTCAAGATACTCTCGTGTCTGTTGTACCCGGGTGGTTAAACGTCCTGATCGAACAGAGAACGCTGAGCACTCGCCGGTCCGGGTGCTCGAAAGCGTCCAGAATCCAACGCCCAGCTCGCATCCCGTGACATCAGATCGAGGCGGCCGGCAGCCAGCTCGAAACGCTGCCGCAGCAGCCCGGAGACCGGTCCTAGGCCGGTAAACCGAGCACCGAATCTTGGGTCGTCGAGCCGGCCCCCACGACACTGGCGGATCAGGCTCAACACCTTCTCCGCCCGCGCGGGGAAATGGACCCGCAGCCAGTCCACGAATAGTCCCTCGACCTCCATGGGCAGGCGTAACAGCAGACTTTCGGCGCGGGACATGCCCGCCTGTGCCACGCCGTTAGAATCCGCTCCAAATCCTGGTCCGTTACGCACCGGTCTGCGGTTAGGGCACCGAGTATGTCCAAGTCCCGCAGTATGGAGGCGGATTTGGTGGTCACCGCCACCGGGTGGCGGCAATCTCGAAGCACGGTCAGTATCTGCCAGGTGATCCGGAGTCGATGCTCGATCGGCTGATAGGGGTCCGTATTGGCGCCGAGCACGATAGTCGCCGGGCGGTAGCTGGGCCGGGCCCAGCTACCGCCGCAGCTGCTTGGCGGCACAGGGCTTGTAAAATAGCTTGCGCTCGAAATCCAGCCCAGGCGACAGCCCTAGCCAGGCATGGGTTGGCCGCGCGTAACAATAGATGCAGCCGTGCTCGCAGCCACAGTAAGGATTGATGAACGATCAAAGGGAAGGTCCGGCGACCGATTCCGACTGATAACCGTTCGGCTCACATCCACCGCGAGTTCCGTGCGCAAAGGTCCCAGTGCTTCGGGATACCAACCGTCGTCGAGGGTCTCCGCTGCCGCTCAGCATAGCGGCTGTCCGGATTGGAGATGGCACCAAGACCCCGCTGCGGGGTGTAACGATCATGGCTCCTGTCCTGTTCTACGCAATCCCTCCGCGACCGGTCGGTTCGGCTGGCAAACGTACCGACGGGTTGGCTATAGTTGCGCCCGTACCGATACCTAATCATTACCAATGGAAGCTACATTGGATTTCGAGAAAGTCTGACAGATGTTCCAAGAGACGAACCGTAGGTTTAAAGAAACGGACCGTAAGTTCCAAGAAATGACCCGAGAAATGGCCCGCCTATCCAAGGAAACGGATCTCAAGTTCCAGGAAACGGACAAGAAGCTGAGGGCCTTGCAGAACCTGTTCGAAGGCCAGTGGGGCAAGCCGATGGGGAGCCTGGTCGAAGGAGATTTGATCCACTTGTTGAACGAACGGGGAGTCCGGATCAACGACACCTCGACCCGGCGCAAAGGACACCAGGGTGGAGAGAACTACGAGTTCGACATCATTGCGCACAATGGCCAGGAGATCGTCATCGTGGAGGTCAAGACGACCCTGTGGGTGGGGCAGGTCGAGGCCTTCATCGAGCACCTCAAGAAAACCAAAGGTTACATGCCCAAATCCGAGGCTCGTATGGTACTGGGCGCGATCGCCTATCTGCGCGCGGAAGAAGCCAGCGACCAACACGCGCAAAACCAGGGGCTATTCGTGATTCGTGATTCGAGCCACTGGCGACAGTGCCTTCATCGTCAACCCCGAGGGTTTCCAGCCCCACAAGTTCGGATAAGTGAGAGGCCACATAAAATTTAGTGGCTCATAGGGCTAACCGCATGTCGTCATCCAGTTAGTCCCATGAACCAATACCACATACGGAGTTCTACGAATTTCTCAAGGTTTCCTGTCCCTGTAGCGATGCCCCATCATTTACGTCGTTGGCTTTCGGATTCGACCTCGATGCGGTATTTATCGTTCTCATCCTGCTGCTTACGCACCAGCTCCGCCTGGGTCCGCAGCATCCATATCTCCCTGCGTTCCTCGACCCGTTTCTCCCAAGCGTTTTCAACTTCTTCGATGCTTTTCTCACCGAATAGGACCTGGCGTAGGAACTGAAAGGCAAAATCCATCAGGGCAAGATCGTCCCGCTCGACCGCTTGGAAGAAGGCATCGTTGAGTTTGTAGGAACGGCGAAAGCTCTCGCTCAGCACGAAGCGGCGGAACATGTCCAGGTTATAGGAAGCCATGAAGAATACCTGCAGGCTCATCTCGGAAGGGCCCCCTAGCCCTGGTCCGGAGGATTTCTTCTTGAGAATCAACCGGTACCAATCCCGGTTGCGGTCATCGTACTCCTTGCACCCCTGCTCGGTCCGGTAGTCTTCGATGCTGATCTCACGGTTCTCGAAATGACCCTTGCAATGATCCTCGGAGATCATCGAATAATACTCTTCAGCCTGGGATGAATCCTTCTTTCGCATATTGAGCAGGGCCACCGGATAGTAGCGGCATACGGTGGGCCGATCCTCGTAGACACGGCAACCCTTCTCCTCATCCAACATTAGACAGGCACCTGTTTCTTCGGTGCGCAACTTGAGACCGGGCACCCCATCCTGATCCATCCGGAACGGAACCGTGTATTGCTTAAGAAGCTCTTCCGAGGTCAGACCGAATCTGCGCTTCAAACGCAGGATATCGTAGGGGGCCAGGGTAATGTCGGCCCGCCGGCAGCAGGCATTGAAGCAGGAGATTTCCGGGTAGCATCGGAACTCGAATCGGGTATCTCTGGTAAGTAGCTGCGGCAAATTGAGGCTCTTGAAGGGAAGATCGAAACTCTCGTCGCTCATGATGCGGTCGTTCCTCGGTAAGACACAGGGTGCGGACTAGGGGACGGCTATCGGGAGCCCTGAAATTTTGGCGGTACTTGATTTGTAGTGGTAGCTTCCTACCGAACCTTTATTCTTCCTTGGCGGACAATTGCGAGAACACTCCATATCGAGTACTAACGGATTTTTCAGGGCCCTCCAAAAAGAAAAAATCCGGGCGCCTCGCGACGCTCGGATTTCTCAAGTCACAAAGCGAAAATATTTCGCTTCGCTCGCAGTTTTCAAGAATTTATGTGTTTAGAAGCTAGCAGGGCATCCCTGCCCCGCACGAGCACCCTGGATTCTTCAGAGTGCCCCTCAAGCCTGAGGGCCGTCGAGGATTACTTGAACAGCTTGGACTTGTCCACCAGGTCCGTATGCGCCCGCTTGAAGCAGGTCCACTTCTTGGACTCCTTGTCATAGACGGAGTTCACGAAGCAGTGCCAGTTCTCCTCGTCGACCTTGTTGTAGTCCATCCGATAGTAGAAGCCCGGATAGCGGGACTCCTCCCGGAACTGGATGTGCTTCATATGGGCCTCCGCAGTGAGGATGCGGTGGTAGTTCTCCCAGGCACGCAGCAACTCATGCAAGTCCTTAGCTCTCATCTTCAGGGAGTCTTCCTTGAGCATCTCCAGCTTCTTCTCCGCCAGGTCCAACATATTGGCGTTGGTGGTGTAGTAGGTCGCCACGCCGGCCACATATTCATCCATGACCTTCTGCAGGCGAAACTGCAGCATCCGCGGGGTGATGTAGTTGGGGTTGACATCGATCGCGGTGGAGTAATCCTTGTGCTCCAGGAAGTTGCGAACCGGACGATAGATCTCCTCAATGAGGGCATCCGTATCGGTATCCAGCTCGGGCTTGAAGTCCTTGTTGTCCATGACGAACTTGACCATGGCCTTGGCAGCCAGGCGGCCTTCGGCGTGGGAGCCGGAGGAGAACTTGTGCCCGGAGGCGCCCACACCATCGCCGGCGGTGAACAGGCCGGTCACGGTGGTCATGGCGCGGTAGCCCCAGTTCCAACTGGAAGGCAGGTGCCCGGGTACGCCGGTTTCTTTCTCTTCAGTGGGCGCGCCCAGGTCATCGGGACCCGAGACCCAAATCCCACAACAACCGGAATGCGAGCCGAGCAGATAGGGTTCGGTAGGCATGAGCTCGGAGTTCTTCTTCTCCGGCTCGATGTTCTCACCCGCCCAGATCGCGCACTGGCCGATGCACATATCGAGGAAGTCTTCCCAAGCCTCGGCCTCGAGATGCTTGACCTCGCGCTTGGACAGGGTCTTGCTCAGATTATCCAGGGCGGTGACCGTGTCCATCCAGATAGGACCACGACCTTCGCGCATTTCCTTGAGCATCAGGTGGTTACGCAGGCAGGAGGCGGGAACGGCGGCCTGACCGTAGGGAGGATAGTCGTTCAACATTTCCTTGTTGCGCTGCATGTAAACTTCGCCGAAACCGTTAGTGGCCTGGGACTTGAAGAGTAGGAACCAGGCACCCACCGGGCCGTAGCCGTCCTTGAAACGGGTGGGTACGAAACGGTTCTCCATCAGAGTCAGCTCAGCGCCGGCCTCGGCGGCCATGGCGTAGGTGGAGCCGGCGTTCCAAACCGGATACCAGGCGCGGCCCTGGCCCTCGCCCACGGAGCGGGGCCGGAAGATATTCACGCAGCCACCGGCGACCAGCAGACAGGCCTTGAACTTGTAGACGAACAGCTTGTGCTCGCGCACCGAGAAGCCGACCGCACCGGCGACCCGGTTCTTGTCGTTCTTGTCGTTCACCAGCTTGACGATGAAGACCCGCTCCTGGATGCGGTCAGTGCCCAGGGCCTTCTTGGCGGCCTCGGCGACGATCCACTTGTAGGACTCGCCGTTGATCATGATCTGCCACTTACCGGAACGCACCGGCTTGCCACCGTCCTTCAAGGGAGTCATCCCCTTGGAACCGTCGTGGCGTTCGCCATTCTCGTCGGTCTTCCAGATCGGCAGCCCCCACTCCTCGAACAGGTGTACGGACTCGTCGACATGGCGGCCCAGATCGTAGGCCAGGTCGTCGCGGGTGATGCCCATCAGGTCATTGGAGACCATGCGGGCGTAATCGGCAGGATCCTGCTCGCTGCCGATGTAAGTATTGATGGCGGACAGACCTTGGGCCACGGCGCCGGAGCGATCCATGGCAGCCTTGTCGACCAGCTTGACCTTGATATCGTCGCCTGCCGCCTTGACCCAGGGACCGATCTCGTAAGCGGCACCACAAGCCGCCATACCACCACCGATGATGAGGATGTCGACCTCTTCCTCGACCACCTCAGGTTTTCCGAATTCTCCGGTCATTCTGCTACCTCATTGGAATCTTTAGTGATTTGGAATCGACCTGTTCGGGAGCCTACTTCTTGATCAACTCACTGGGGGTACCGGCGCGGAAGCCGTTGACCTGCACGAAGAAGCCGGGGTCCGTAATCTTGGAGAAATCGGCCTCCGGTTTGCCGCCGTAAGGATCGATGGAGCCCTCCGGGGTGGTGCGGATCGGAAATTTGAAGCGTTTCATGGTGCCATTGCGGAACTTGATGGTCCACATGATGGAATCGGTACCGCGCAGAGGTTGCACGGAGGCACCCAAGGGCACGATATCCGCATACGGGCGGGCCTCGATGGCCTGCTGCGGACAGATTTTGATGCAGGAGTAGCATTCCCAGCACTGCTCCGGCTCTTGGTTGTAGGACTTCATGGCATGACCGGTCTCGGAGCCGTCTTTGTCGAGCTTCATCAGGTCATGGGGGCAAATGTACATGCAAGCGGTCTTGTCCTGGCCTTTGCAGCCATCGCACTTCTCAGTACGCACAAAAGTAGGCATGGTGCATTTTCTCCTAAGATTTCGCAGCGACACATCCCACCGCTACGATGGATAATATCCGGCGCCCCGTGGCCTCGTGTGGACCCGAGTCCGCCGATACTCTATGTTAGGAGTCATCCTTGACACTGCGGCTGGTCGTCTCGTCCGTGAAGATTATGTCGCATGGTTTCTATCCAGGGGTCGAAAATACCCGTCCGGTCCGGAACCTGCCGCATAAGAGCCAAAGAAGGTACTGATAGGCTCATAAAGGTGCAAAACAGTTTTACCGTATCGGTCATAAAACCGTTTTATTAGGCAATTCTAATATCGTTATTACCCTTCCGTACCAAGAGGATTCGAGCCGGGGGGGCACAGGAAACATAGGGAGCGATAACGGCGACGGGGATCCCGACAATCCTCGCATGCCATCGGGTCTGACCTCTGTTGGGCTCCATAGCCTGCTGGCTAGGCGTGACGCCGGCACGATCGTGGCCGACCTGATCGCCACTCGATGGGATGATAACCGCGAGTTCGCACCTCGAGGACAAAGCTTGCCGCCCATGTCGAGCGAACGCGTGCGTCCCATGGACGACGAGTTTTTTGCCATTGGGTGCAACTCTATTATTAAATAAAACGACGCGGAGAAACCCGGAGACAAAGGCTCAGCCGGCCAAAAGGGTGGGCTGTGCCTACCCTTGCGCTTACTCGATATTTTCTTTTTTGCCACAAATGAACGCAAATAGACGCAAATGAGCTGAAAAATATTCGGCTAAAGCGATTACCGGAAAATGGTGTACCGGATTAGGCCGGATTTTCGTTCGTATTCAAGGCGGGGCAACCGGCGTATAGTGAACTATGTAACGGTTGCCGCAACACAGAAGACAGACGGAAAGACCACCAAGGACCATGCATCTGGTTACGCTCGGCTTGCTCGTGGTATTCGGCGGACTCACCATTTTGTTGCAAGACCGTACCTTCATCATGTGGAAGCCATTCATTGTCAGCTGGCTGTTCGCGGCCGTCTTTCTGGGCAGCCACTTCATCGGCGAGCGCCCCCTCATCGAGCGCATGATGGGCCATGCGGTGACGATGCCGAGCCCTGTTTGGCGTCGCTTGAATCTGATGTGGTTCTTCTTCATCTTCTTCGGGTTGGCGAATCTTTACGTAGCCGAAAGATTTTTCGCGTCCGAGCAGACCCTGGTCGCCGCCTCCGGTCAGGCGGAGATCGATCTTGCCGCCTGCAGCGCGGTGTTCTCCGAAGAGTTGCTCGCCCTGTGCCGGACCGCTTGGTCACGCGAGGAGGCTTGGGTCGATTTCAAGCTATTCGGTATGATGGGGCTGACGATCGCCTTCGTCGTTGTCCAGACATTCTATCTGGCCCGATATATTTCGGGCTCCCCAAGCCCAGAGGAGACAGACTACCGTGTATTATGCCATCATCGCTCGAGATCGGGCGGGCAGTCTGGAGGCTCGTCTCCGGGCGCGCCCGCAGCACCTGGACCGGCTGCGGCAGCTACAGGACGCGGGGCGGCTGTTGTTGGCCGGCCCGCACCCGGCCATCGATAGCCCGGATCCGGGAGCCGGCGGATTCACCGGCTCGCTGATCATCGCCGAGTTCCCCGACCTCGCAGCCGCCCGGGATTGGGCCGCCGCCGATCCCTATGTCACCGCTGGAGTATTCACGGAGATCACGGTCAAACCCTGGCTCAAGGTCTTTCCGGAGTAAGGCGATTGGCGGAAAATGATGTACCGGATTGGGCCGCATTTCCTTTCGTATTCAAGGCGGGGCAACCGGCGCATAGTGGACTCTATAACGGTTGACGCAACACGGAAAATGGACGAAAAGACCACCAAGATGGTATTTCATTGGACAGAAACCGCCTACGAGCACCTCGAAAAATTCAAAGTCCCCGTGCGAAATAAGGATGCCCCACCGGCTCTCAAGCACGCAGGTGCTTGAACATGAGAGCAAAGCAAAAACTGGGCTCTCGTATCGAGACTTGAAAAATTCCAATGACGGGATTTTTCAAGGGACCCTTCGAGATGCCCGTAATCCGTGTATCAGTGCTTGCGTGCTATCCGAAGAAGCCTTCGGCCCCGTGACGAGAAGGCCCCGCAATGGAAATCAAATGAAGCAGGAGACAGAAGATCACCGTGTCCGGCTCGGAAGATATTTATTTAATCATGCGCCAGATTCTCCGCAGAGAAAATAAAATCGGCCAGAGTCGGGAACACTTTTGGATGGTGGGTTTGAGTCGAGCGAATAAGATTCTCTATATCGAATTGGTCGCCTTGGGTGCTTCCAACATGACCAATATCAAATCCCGAGAAGCCTTCCGCATGGCGATCTACAAGCTAGCGGTTCGGGTGGTCATGGTCCACAACCATCCCCGTGGGAATGGGATACCTTCCGCAGACGGTCAGGATTTCACCGATCATTTCATTCAGGCCGGCAAGTTCCTCAAAGTCGAAATGATCGATTATCTCATCATCAGCCACGAAATCTATCATAAGCTTTGTCGATTCGGGCATCTTCAAAAAGCTTCAGAACAGTAAAAAATGGATTTTTCCTTACATGCTCGAAGAGCGGGCTAGGAAGCCAGGAAGCCAGGTAAGGAAGAAAGACTCAAAGAAAAAGCCATCGAGATGGCCAAGGCGATGAAGGAGGATAACAAGACAATGGAAGAGATCCGAAAATATACCGGACTCTCGAGCGAAGAGATAAAAACCCTCTGAAGGGCACCTTGAAAAATTCAAGGTGCCCGTGCAGGGCAGGGACGCTCCGCCAGTTTTCAAGAACCTATGTGCTTGAAAACTGAGAGTAAAGCGAAAACCGTGTTTTCGCTTCGTGGCTTGGGAAATTCCAAAGATGGAATTTTTTCAAGGCTCCCTGAAGATAGAGGACCTTTGAAAAACCGTATCCCGGCAATCTTTCAGAATCTCCTCTTGAGAACGCCGGGTCCCCGAGCACAGCCCCATATCGGCCCGACCCGTCGATCCGGCCGAGCACATCATGTCCAGAGTTCCGGTCGAGCACACAGGCACAACAACGACCACCGGGATTCCACCCCAATCGGCCATCACCGGCGCCATCCTCGCCGGCGGACGCTCGCAGCGTATGGGGGGTGAAGACAAGGGCCTGGTGCGCATCGACGGTCGGCCCATGGTCGATCATATCATCGGTGCTCTGGCCCCCCAGGTCGGCTCCCTCCTGATCAATGCCAATCGCAACCTGGATGACTACCGACGTTTCGGCTACCCGGTGGTGACGGACATTCGGAGCGGTTTCCAGGGCCCTCTCATGGGCCTGGCGAGCGCCTTGCAGGCCACGGTAACCCGATATCTACTCTGCGTGCCCTGCGATTCGCCGCGGCCTCCCGCTAACCTGGCCGAGACCCTGTACGGGGCGCTGCATGCCTACCGGGCCGAGATCAGCGTGGCCCACGACGGCATCCGTATGCAGCCGGTATTCGCCCTGGTGCGATGGGACCTGCTGGCGGACCTCCTGAGCTACCTGGAGGCCGGCGGCCGCAAGCTCGGCGCCTGGCAAGCTCGACATCGGCTGGCGGTTGCTGATTTCTCGGATTGCGCCGATGCCTTCTGCAATGTCAACACCCGACAGCAGCATCGGATGATGGAGCGGAAGCTGATGAGGGCACCTTGAATTTTTCAAGCCCCCCCACGAGGAGCACTCGCTTGAAAAATTCTAAGGAGTCCTTTGTGGTAGCATCGAAACCCGCCGCCGCGATCGTACCGTATCCTCGTAACGCCCGAAGGAGCCACCTCCATGCCCGAGTCCATATCCCCGGTGTTCCACCGCCTGGTCCTCATGCTGACCATTCTCCGGCGTCTTCTCACCGACTCCCGCTTCGCCGACCGCGTAGTCGAACTGCACAAGGGCGGCAAGACCGCGGCTTCGGGTGCCCGCCGCCGTAAGGCCCCGCGCCTGCGCGAGGTCGAGCCGAATGCAGGGCTCCAGCTGCTGGGAGTGCTCCAGAAGGAGGGGCGTTTCATCGACTTTCTCGAAGAGGACATCGGCTCCTATACCGATGCCGAGGTCGGTGCCGCCGCCCGCATCCTGTATGAAGGCTGCAAGCAGGCCCTGGCGCAGCACTTCACCATCGAGGCCGTACGCACCGAAGCAGAGGGGGCACAGGTGACCTTGGCAGCGGGCTTCGATGCGTCCACGGTGCGGCTCACGGGCCATGTCGTGGGCCAGGCACCCTTCACCGGCCGTCTGGTCCACCGGGGCTGGCGGGTCACGGAGACCCGGTTGCCGCAGGTCGCGAGCGGTCATGATGTGACGATTCTGGCGTCCGCGGAGGTAGAGCTATGAGTGACGCACGTTATGCCGTGGGCATCGATCTAGGAACCACTCATTGTGCCCTGTCCTATGTGGACCCGGAGACCAGCGGGTGGGACGAGGTTGCTCAAGAGCTGATGCCGGTGCCCCAGCTGACGGGCCCCGGTACGGTCGCTGCGCGACCCCTACTGCCTTCATTCCTGTACCTTCCCCACCCGAATGAATTTGCGGCGGAGGACTTAGCGTTACCCTGGATTGAGCGCAAGGACCACATCGTCGGTGAGCTGGCACGTTCCATCGGTGCCCATACCCCTATCCGCCTGGTCGCCAGCGCCAAGAGCTGGCTGTGCCATCCGGGGATCGATCGGCGCAGCGCGGTCCTGCCGCCGGGGGCATCGGCGGATGAGGTACCCCGCATCTCACCTTACCAGGCCTCGGTCCGCTATCTGGAATATCTGCGCAATGCCTGGAACCAGGTCCACCCGGACCATGATCTGGCACACCAAGAAGTCACGGTAACCGTTCCCGCCTCCTTCGACCCGGCCGCTCGCGAGCTGACCGCCGAAGCGGCCCAAACCGTCGGTTTTCAACATCTGGTCCTGCTCGAAGAGCCCCAGGCGGCTCTCTACAGCTGGATTCACGACAGCGCCGGGGCCTGGCGCAAGCAGGTGCGGGTAGGCGACATCCTGTTGGTCATTGACGTGGGCGGTGGCACCACCGATCTATCCCTGATCGCGGTTACGGAGCTGGATGGCGCGTTGGAGCTGACCCGGGTCGCCGTCGGCGAGCACATCCTGCTCGGCGGCGACAACATGGATTTGGCCCTCGCGCATATCCTCAAGACCAAGCTCACCGCCGCCGGGACCGACTTGGATCACTGGCAGCTACAAGCCCTGACCCACGGTTGCCGCCAGGCCAAGGAGACACTGCTGACAGACCCGAGCCAAAAAACCGTACCTGTCGTGGTACCCAGCCGCGGCACCCGGCTCATCGCCGGTAGCATCCGCACCGAACTGACGGGCGAAGAAGTCACCCACACCCTGATCGAAGGCTTCTTCCCCGTGGTCCCGGTGACTGCACGCCCGGCCATCCAGGCACGCACGGCGTTGACCAAGCTCGGCCTGCCCTATGCCCGGGACGCGGCGGTCACCCGCCACCTGGCCGCCTTCCTGAGCATACAGCTGCGGGCTACGGAAGACCTACCCGGATTCGGACCCGGCAGTGGCAGCAGCCTCTTTCTGCATCCGACCGCCGTCTTATTCAATGGTGGCGTCTTCAAGGCGAATCGACTCGTGGAACGGGTAATGGCGGTGATCAATGCCTGGCTGGCGGAAGACGGCGCGGACCCGGCCCGTCTGCTCACAGGGGGCAACCTTGACCTCTCCGTAGCACGCGGAGCCTCCTATTACGGCTATGTCCGGCGCGGTGGGGGGGTCCGTATCCGCGGCGGTACCGTCCGCTCCTACTATGTAGGCGTGGAGAGTTCCATGCCCGCCGTGCCCGGTATGGAACCGCAGATACAGGCCCTATGCCTGGCCCCCTTCGGGATGGAAGAGGGCACCCAGGCCGAGATCCCGCCCCAGGAATTCGGCCTGGTGGTGGCGGAGCAAGTCCGGTTTCGGTTCTTCGGTTCCTCGGTGCGCCGGGACGACCAGGTAGGGGACCTGTTCGAGGATTGGTCCGACGAAGAGATCGAGGAGCTGGAGGCGATCGAGGTCTACCTACCCGCACAGACGCGGGAGCCGGGGGATGTGGTCCCGGTACACCTGCGGGCCTCGGTGACCGAGGTCGGTACCTTGCTGCTGGAGGCCATGCCCCTGGATGGTCCGGAACATTGGAAGGTCGAATTCAATGTGCGCAATCCCGCACCTGAATGAAGGGCGTCTTGAAAAACCGGTAGACCTCCGGATGTAGAGCCTCGCTTTTTGCCAAACCTGTGCCTTTCGATGGAATCGTCGCACGATAACGGGGTGATTGAATAAGGGTGCGGCTCTTTTAAAACGACGCGGAGAAACCCGGAGACATAAGGCTCAACCGACCGTAGGGTGAGCCGTGCCCTCCACTGGGCTTACTCGATATCTTCTTTTGAGTCGAAAAGGTCGGTTCATCCTTGTCAACTTTTCTTGAATACATTTTTGTTCATTGGCGTTTATTTGCGGCTGGTGGGCAATGCCTTGAGGTCCTGGTCCTGGGTCTTGCTGACCAGGGCATTGGCTTGGCACAACAGCGCGATCATATCGGTTGTCCACGGCTGGTTTGAGGACCTCTCAGCGAGAGCGGTTAGCTCACGTAGATGATAGGCATGGCAGAAGGCATGCCAACATGGATAGCGCTGGTAGGCTGACCAGTGATCATGCACGAGTAGGCCAGCGAACGGCGCCAACAAGCCGAAGGTATCCAGGGTCTCGGCCCCACGTTTGGGATGAGGGAAATAGGCGTAAGCCGGTCGGTGCTGAGTACGTATAGCCAGTCCAGGTTGCCATTCCTGCGCAGGCCGGTTTCGTCGGCATGGACCACTGGCGCGGCGATGAGTGCGCGGCGAATCGCGTTGACTGGTGCCTCCAGGCGGGTGGCGGCCACCCGTACGGCGGGTTGGAGGGTGCCCGGTGAGATCCCCAGGCCGGCTAGCTCATCGAGCACCTCGGCGGT
>Ga0056123_1000162_pt1 | contig 13811 bp, 21 predicted proteins | sample WorMetHEROISLAND_3_FD_71122 | JGI IMG/M metagenome (GOLD analysis project Ga0056123, IMG submission 71122) | Marine gutless worms symbiont microbial communities from Max Planck institute for Marine Microbiology, Germany - Olavius sp. 3 HERON ISLAND ...
GCCTTGATCAGCAAAGCCTGTGCCTGCTCCTGTGAGAGCGTTCCCACGTAGGCTTCGTCAAGCTGTCTGAGATCGTGATCGCTGAGGGGCGTGCTGCCCGTTTTGCGGCGCTTCGCCGCCACTCGACCGTTGGCAGCTAATCTTTCCATATCAGACGAGGTATGTCTTGTCACCTCATGATTGTCCCTTTTTGGCATCAGACGCGGAGGGGCTAAACGGTTACGGATGAACATGCCCGATGCTCCCTAGCTCCGGCCCCGATAAACGCTGGCAAATGTCGCGCCGAAAGAAAACCAGGTAATCGGACTATAGTCACGGTGAAGTGCTACCGGCCCAACTATCCATCTCTTGATTTTGCGAACGCCCGGAATTGTACCAGTTCGTCCATGAGCAATCGCTGTTTCAAAGACAACCTTGCCATTCTGATGAAGATACAGCTTCTTCCGAGTCTTTTTGATAACGACTTGCACACTCATGAGTTCCCCCTGTGGGTTTAAATACCAGGTCTTGGCAATGCTCCCTATTTTTCAAGCTGCGCTTATGCCGATTATCATCCACTAAAACCTGACGGCTATTGGGTCGATACGGCGGTTTTGAATTCTTCGATATAGCCGCGTATCTCGGTCGGAACAGCACCCTTTTCGTACATGTGCCGAGCGAGCTCTGCACGACGGTTATCGAACGGAGTACCGCTCCGGAAGTTCACGTACTTGAGTGCGGCCTTGCCGTCCAATACACAGCCAGACGTTCCCATCGCTTCTGCGCCAGGGCATTCGGTGAGTCGAAGCAGTCAATCCGTTGGCGTTCTTTCTGCATTGTTTGAGCAACATTTCCGATCTTTTGCCCTTTCAGATGTCTCTTCAACGCCTCAGTAAGCTTGGCTCCCTGCAAAAGTGGCTTCTTGCACCCGAATCCCGGTTCGAGCAACGGCCGATTCGCAGCTTTCGCCACAACGGCTGCCGCGATCCTGTCCTTGAGCTCATCGGCATATTCAAGGCAGGATGCCACGACGGAATCGGCGGTATGCTCAGATGTTATCGGTGTCGATGTATCATTCGCCACGGCAGCCATGGCATCGGGATCGAACAAATAATTTTCCAACTCCCAACGCAGTAAAACCCGGATATAATCACCGTAAGGACGAGCGGCCAAGAACTCATCATCCCGATACTCCCACCACAATGACCACTTCCGATCGTCGAGAAGGATATCGCGATCGACAATCCCGGACGCCTCGATACCATTCTCTCTGCACCCATCGACCAAGCTGGTAACGGCCTTGCAGCCGCCGCCTCCGGTCCCTGCCTCATAGGAGTCGGTCGGCTTGAACTAGATGGTTTCCCCTCGTTAATGAACCACCGCTTCGCGATAATCTGAAAGTTCTTCTCGGACTCCAGAAATACCACCGCACCGCCACGCTGTTTGAGAACTAGCTTATCCGTCTGCTCAAGCTTCTTGAATGCGCCCATAGTCTCGAACCCTGTCTGCCTAGTGCAGGCTATCCTCGATGATCCAACCGCCCTTGATCAGGCCTTCTTCTTGAATATCGATTGGGAAGGCATCCAAGATTTCGACCAATGTGAGTCGCAGCGATGACGGTCGTTCCGGGTTGTCGGCCTACCTGAGTTTTCATCAAATTGAGCACCTTGCGTTGCCAGCAGATATGGAGATGGACATCCAGCTCGTCCACCAGAATCCAGGTGTTGCGGGTACCGTGGGCACCGATCCGTAGTAAAGAGCTGGACCAGATTCTTCTCGCCGCTGGAGAGTCGATCCAAACGATGGGTTTGGCCGGCACTCTTGACCACTGCCTCCGGCGGAACCCGGCGGATCTTCGTCGCCAAAAATTTGTCCAGGGACCTCTTGAAGACAGTCTCGTTGATAGTCCCGACTGCCGCCTCGAAGCTGCCGTTGTTCAACCACACGAGCCAAACGAGGAGATTGTCCAGAGACGTGGTCCAATGCGTGCTCTGCGCGGCGAACTCGAGTGCCGAGCTGTATCCTCAGTGGTCCGGCTGGGTAATCGGTCGCTCCCCGGATTCTAGGACGGGTGGAATATCTCGATACGCGGGGAAAGACAGGGCCGTGGGGAGACTGAGGGTGGAATTCGCGAAGCCTTCCGGCACCAGTTGGCTTGCATCCATCAGGCTATGCCGCAGGTCCTGCACCAGATCATCGTCTCGATCGATCTCCACCAAACGACCCGGTGCCCGCTGCCGGAAGCCGGTACAGTGCCACTCCTGGACCTCGTACCGATCCAGATCCGCGGAATCCCAGACCTTGAGGAAGGTCTCTTCGCCGAGATTACCGGCAATCAAAGACAGCAGAATACGCTAGTCACTCCTTCGCCGATGGATGCGGGTCAGCACGTCCAGCTGAATCCGGCCTTCTCCCGTGTCCAGGTCCTCACAGTCGAACCGGGAGGGGCTTTTTGCCCCGAATAGACGTATCAGCAAGGCGATACATTCCAGCACCGTCGTCTTGCCACGCTCGTTTTCGAACATGAGCAAAAAAATGTTGCAGGGCCGATCCTGCTTATCGGTGAAGTCGATCTCGCAGGGTGCGCTCCGAAACGGCCCGACCCGATCCAGGGTCAGCCACAAGGGTCGGAACTCGTAGATAGTGATATCGCTCATTCGACCCTCCCGCGGGCGGCTTGTAGACACGACCGGATGTCGTCCGCTGCCGATCCGCACCCCATGGACATGGCGGGCGGGGTACCGGCCTGTGGTCGCAGCAGCATGTCGCCGATGCCCAAGAGCTTCTCCGCGCCGGTCTCGTCCAGGATGATCTTGGATTCGGCTGCCGTTCGCACCGACAGGGCAATGCGGCCCGGTACATTGCTGCGCAAGAGACCGCTGAAGGCCTCCGCGTCGGGCCGTTGGGTAGCCAATACCAGATGGATGCCGACGGCCCGTGCCTTTTGGGCCAGGCGAACCAAGGGTTCTCCGGCCTCGCGGGACTGGAACAGTAGGTCTGCCAGTTCTTCCACGACCACGACGATACTGAGTGTAGATCAATACGTCCTTGTTTACGGCCTTCGGCCAAGTTTACCACTTCGCTTGCTGCAGCTTCGAGGTACGCCGATCCATCTCACCGATCAATTCGGTAAGTGTTTCCAATGTGTCGTCCAGGTCTTCCAGGACTCGCCCACCTATCAGATGCGGGAACTCCGAATAATGGACGAGCTCGACCCGCTTGGGATCGATCAGCACCAATTACGAATCCTTGGGTGGGAGACGCCAGAGTAGGGACAAGAGCAGGGCATGCAGACATACGCTCTTGCCGCTGCCCGTGGTCTCCCCATCAGCAAGTGGGGTGCTGCGGCCAGATCGAAGGAGACGGGTTGCCCGAGCACATCGACCCCGGGCTATACTCTGAGGACCGAGTCGTTCCTTGTCTCACCGGCCCATTCCCGCAGTCGGGCACCCGGCACCATCTTCCAGGAATCACGCGGGCGCGGAACATCCAGGGCCAGAACCCGCGCCTCCCGCTTTCGGTCTTCATCCTCCTGTAGGAGTATCCCCTGACGGATAGATAACCCCAAGTGCAGTCCGAGCTTGTCCAGGCCCCGCTTCACACGCACCGCTAGGTCATAGTCCTGACGGCCTCCATCATCCGCGGACAGACCAACGTCTGTAATCCGCTGCAAGCATACTCGCTGCCTCCGAGACCGCTACCGTCCAAGTCCTCGACGGACGTTGTAGGGATCTACAGGGAGCGGGCAAGGGTGATTCGAAGGCCCCGCAGCTTGGGAGCATGGGGCGTCGCTAGCCCGTGTAGCAAGACTTCGCCGATGGTCCGCTCGTCTTCCGCGTCGGTGTAGAGATCCGCCATTGGTCAGTCCTCTCCGATTAGGTCGGTGACCGCCATCTTCTCGGCCCTTGTATACTCGCCGTCCGGATTGGACAGGCGGTAGGCGCGGTAGACATGGCCACTGATCAGTTGGAGCTTGCGTGCATCCAGCCCCGCATCGGTGGGGAGCACGATAACCTGGACGCGGCGTTCGGGTAATACTGGGTCAGGATGGCCTCCTGATGGCCGCTATCGATACGGGCCAGAGGGGTATCTACCACCACGGGCACCGGTTTTCCGGAGACCTCGTTCAGAGCCCAAAGCAACGCGGTAGCCATGAGTTGCTTCATCCCGGCGGATAGGCTGCCCATGCCGATCGGCTACCCTCCTTTATCCAGATAGCGCAGTCCGAAGTCTTCATCCACCTCCACCCGTTTTCGGTCTGTTGCTTCTCCTTCTCCGCCAGATCCCGTTCCAGCTCCTCGCGCTCGGCCACGTAACGTCATTAGGCGCGTTGCCCCCTGCGGATATCCGGATCGGGAAACTCGGGCTCATCGAAGAGAAGGCCTGGTAGCCTATCCAATAGTAAGTCCAAGACCCGGGCGCAAGCATGGGCGTCGCTACCGAGCACTTGATCCAAGCGCTCGATCGCCCGCTTGACCAGCGACGGATTGAGCAGGAGTGCGATGTCGCGGGGCAATTGGGCCGAGACCCGCTCCCCGATCTCAGCGCGCTCCTCTTGGAGGCGTTCCTTGGTCTGTTTGAGCCGGGCCTCGTCATGGCGGTGAACGAATGCACTCAGGCCCTCGATACGGCGACGGATACGGTGCAGTCGGTTGGTATCGTCCTGGATATCCTGGGCTAGACTCGCCCGTTTCTCATCCAGGGTCCCGCGTTCCACCTCCAGGGCGTGGACTTCTCCTTCCAATCGCTCCAAATCTGCCTTGGTCTGGGGTTTCAGGTCGTCGCGTCGCCAGCGGCGGATGACAGAGATCAACGATCTCGCGCAAGGCATCGATCGTACCGATACCAAGGAGCCGTTCCATCCGAACTTGCTGAAGCTCCCGATTGGCCTCTGCCAGCTCCTGGATCTGCTCGCCGTCGAACAGGAAGAAATAGACATAACCCCAGGGTAAACGGCGATCCAGGAATGCCTGGGACTCATCGTCCTCGAAAGTATCCGTATCGGTTATGACGGTCAGCGCCTCCTCCCCGTTCCAAACCCCATTTTCGATGTGCCAAGCCCGTTCCGCGGTGACCTAGCCGCCAGCCTCCGTCCATACCAGCTCAACGGCGTAGCGGGTCTTACCCTCGCCGCGGGCGCGGCGATTCATGATATCCCACCAGTCATTACCCGCACCGACCACATATTGGTTGACGGTTGGCATACGGGAACATTGGACCGCACGGCGCAGCGGTTCGTCGACGCTGGTGAAGCACAGCTTCAGACTATTGAGCAGGCTGGTCTTGCCGAAGCCGTTGCAACCCATGATCAAGCATATATTGCGCCCAGGCTCTAGGGTCCCGAGGTCGATCTCCTGCTCGCCATAATTAGGAGAACAGATTGGTTAGTCGCAGGCGCTCGAAGATCATGGTACCGGATCGGTCCTATCGGCCTGGCGCACGGCATTCTTCACGACCTTGATGACCTCCTCATCGAGCTGCCGGCGGCTGCTCTGGCTGTCCAGGGACGCATACCGCTCGGAGACCAGCCGGTAAAGGTCCATGGCCCAGATGCTCTGGACCTCGAAGCGGGGGGCCAACTCTTCGATCAAGGCCAGATCGCCGGGCTGATCTTCCGGTGTGATGGTCAAGGTCCCAACCTCCCTTCCGAAGTCGCGTGCAATGGCTAACGCGCTCTCGGTGACATCGAACTCGTCGGTCCATTGCCGCTGAATGTAGGCGATTTCGGTATCCTCGATCAAATGGTGCCCAACGCGCTTTTCCAGGACCAGGAGCCGGCGCAGTATCTCCTTGTGTGCCTCGGAAGTGAAGGGGCCGGGTCCGATGGCTCCGCTGTGCCGGATCCCGTCGCGTTTATTCTTAATCCTCGCGAATCGCCTTGAGCCAATCGCGAAACTCGTTCAGGGGGCATCCAAGTCTCACCCGATTCAATGAACCCCTGCATGGATTTATCTTCCTTGACCACGGTACAGGTCTAGCAGCCAAAAGACTACCGCCGCAGGAGGGGGTGTTCAGGTCCAGGACCACCGGACATTCACCACCACTTGACTGCTGGTATAGATCCAGCATGAAGTCATGGGTGCCCCCACGGGGGCGGGTTGTTCGTATATAGATATTCCCAAACCTCATCGTTCGACTAGGGGCGATTCATGAACCGCCCCTACTTCAATGAGTCCGCGGAAATAGGCAACTGCAAGGGTTGCCCCAACTTCGGTTCCGAGAATGGGGAACCGTGCTCCCTACACACCGGAAACAACGAAGTTACAACACTACCGGAAAATTCCAGAGATGGAATTTTTCAAGGTTCCCTTAAAGTTCCCTTTTGTTTTCCCGGCGGATCCCCGACCTCAGCCGGTGTAGTTGGCTGTCACGAAGTCCCAGTTAATAATCTTCCAGATCTCTTCCAGGTACTTGGGTCGGGCGTTGCGGTAGTCGACGTAGTAGGCATGCTCCCAGACATCGACCGTCAACAGGGAGGTCTTACCTTCGGTGATGGGGGTCGCGGCGTTGGAGGTGTTGACGATCTCCACGGTGCCGTCCGTATTCTCGACCAGCCAGGTCCAGCCGGAGCCGAAATTGGTGGCGGCGGACTGGGAAAACTGATTCTTGAACTCGTCCAGGGAGCCGAATTTGGTATTGATAGCCGCGGCCAGGGCACCGGTAGGCTCACCACCCCCCGTGGGGCTCAGGCAATTCCAGTAGAAGGTGTGGTTCCAGACCTGAGCGGCGTTGTTGAATAGGCCACCGGAGGCCTTCATGACGATTTCTTCCAGACTCTTACCTTCGAACTCGGTACCGGATACCAGGTTGTTGAGGTTGGTCACATAGGTCTGATGGTGCTTGCCATAGTGATACTCGATGGTCTCCTGGGAAATGACGGGCTCCAAGGCGTTCTTGGAGTAAGGAAGTGCGGGTAGCTCATGGACCATGATAGCTAGTCTCCTGAAGTTCTGGGGGTGCTTTGCCGATACCGGGCCGAGATCCACGCTGAAATGCCCGGATTTCAAGCCTGGGCCATATCCGAGTAAATCACTCGGTCAATCAAGCTAGGGATTCTAAATCACGGCCTTTGGTCTTTGCAACCGCCCGGAACCCGTCCGGCCGTTGCTGTGCCGTGTCACCGAGGCCTCGTACGGAGCCGGTCTTTTCCGATGTCACCTGAGCGGTCGACTCGACCGCTTCTCGATCTCGACAGGGCGGATAGGGAATACTCACGCACCTGGCTCCATGAGCCGAATCCCCTCCCCGAAGCTTTTCCGCTCGTGAAGTCGCAATCCGATTTCGTCTCGGCCCCCTTTATGGAACTCCGGTTATCGAGCACCGATGTGCTCGATAAAGGGGCCTCTCATAGCTCGAGCTTTTTCTCCAGGTAGTGGATGTCGGCACCGCCGGTCCGAAAAGCTGCATCCCGCAGGATTTGCCTTTGTAGGCCGAGGTTGGTGTCGATACCGTCGATGACTGTCTCGCGCAGGGCGTTGTTCATACGCGCGATGGCGGCGGAGCGGTCTTCTCCATGGGCGATGAGCTTACCGATCATGGAGTCGTAGTAAAGAGGCACCCGGTAGCCTCGGTAGATATGGGTCTCCATCCGGATTCCGGGACCTCCGGGGGCATGGAATTCCCGGATCCGGCCGGGGCTGGGAATGAAGGTCTTGGCGTGCTCGGCGTTGATACGACACTCGATGGCGTGTCCGTGCAGAACGATATCTTCCTGCTTGTAACGCAGCTTCTTGCCGGCGGCGATGAGGATCTGTTCTTTTACGATATCGATTCCCGTGACCATTTCGGTCACCGGATGCTCAACCTGTACGCGGGTGTTCATCTCGATGAAGTAGAAGCATCCGTTCTCGAACAGAAACTCGAAGGTCCCTGCCCCACGGTAGCCGATGCGGCGGCCGGCCTCGACACAGCGTTCTCCGATCTCGCTGCGTTGCGCTTCGGTAATCCCCGGTCCGGGGGCCTCTTCCACCACTTTTTGGTGCCGCCGTTGCATGGAGCAGTCCCGTTCTCCGAGGTGGATGGCGTTGCCCTCTTGGTCGGCGAGGAGCTGAAACTCGATATGGCGCGGGTTCTCGAGGTATTTCTCCATATAGACCATATCGTTGCCGCAGGCCGCGGCGGCCTCCGCCCGGGTCAGGAAGATGGCGTTCAAAAGGGTGGCCTCGGAGTGCACGACCCGCATGCCGCGACCGCCGCCCCCACCGGCGGCCTTGATGATGACTGGATAGCCGATCTCGCGTGCCAGATCGAGAGACCGTTTCTTATCGTCATCCAGGGGCCCATCGGACCCGGGCACACAGGGGACGCCGGACTTTTGCATGGATTCGATGGCGGAGACCTTGTCGCCCATGAGGCGGATGGTCTCTGGCTTGGGGCCAATGAAGATGAAACCGCTGTTCTCCACGCGCTCGGCAAAATCCGCATTCTCCGACAGGAAGCCGTATCCCGGGTGGATAGCCACCGTGTCCGTGACCTCCGCGGCACTGATGATGGCGGGGATGTGCAGATAACTGTCCTGAGACGAGGCCGGACCGATGCAAACCGACTCGTCGGCGAGCAGGACGTGTTTGAGGTCCCGGTCGGCCTCCGAATGCACGGCTACGGTTTCGATCCCAAGCTCCCGGCAAGCACGGAGGATACGCAGGGCGATTTCGCCTCGATTGGCGATCAGAATCTTCTCGATCATGGGCGCGGGCCTTATTCGATCACGAACAGAGGCTGGTTGTACTCGACCGGTTGCCCGTTCTCGACCAGGATTCCGACGACCGTGCCCTCTTTATCGCTCTCGATCTGGTTGAGGATCTTCATCGCCTCAATGATACAGAGGGTGTCCCCCATCTTGACCTGTCCCCCCTCCCGGACGAAAGGCTCACTGCCGGGAGCGGGAGAACGGTAGAGGGTGCCGACCATAGGTGAACGCACCAAATTCTCTTCCGGCTCATCGTCCGGGGCGGCGGCGGTCGGCTCGGAGATTGCCGGAGGTACCGCTCCGAACGCCTGGGGTGGGAGTGGTGGGTGCGGCGCGGGGGTGGTCGGGGATTGAACGATGGTCCCATGACGACTGATCCGGACCGATTCTTCGCCTTCGCGGATCTCGATCTCGGCGACGTCGGACTCCTGCAGTAGCTCGATGAGTTTCTTGAGTTTGCGAATGTCCATGTTGCTGTCGTTACTTTTGTTCAGCAGCCTGTTCCAACCGATGGATGACCGCATTTAGCGCCAAGTCGTAGCCCAAGGAACCCAGGCCGGTTATGGTACCAGCGGCAATGTCCGAGAAATAGGAATGGGCACGAAAGGGCTCTCGGGCATGGATGTTGGAGAGGTGCACCTCGATGAATGGAATCGCCACGGCAAGCAAAGCGTCGCGCAAGGAAACGCTAGTGTGGGTGAAGGCCGCCGGGTTGATGATGATGAAGGCGACCTCGTCGCGGCCCGCGCCCTGAACCGCGGCTACCAGCTCATGTTCGGCGTTGCTCTGTACCAGCTCGACCTGGTGTCCCGCCGCCGTGGCCTGCCGTTGCAGCCGGGCACCGATGCTTTCCAGGGTATCCCGTCCGTAATGCCCCGGCTCTCGGGCGCCGAGCAGATTCAGGTTGGGTCCGTTCAAAACGAGAATCGATGCCATATTGATCCGCCTGTGATCCCATCCGATGGATCGTAACTCTCCGCTTTTTCATATGAATGACGGGTAGCCGAATGGTTACCCGTTTTTTACCGATAGCTTCGACCGTACGCCAGATCACTTCTCCGGAAATGCTTCGAACGGCAGCCTATTTGTGATCGAGCCGCGTCAGTAGAGGCTCCAGCTGTTCGGTCAGGACAGTCCGACTCACCTCGCCGGCGTGTCCGTAGACCCATTTCCCCCGGGAATCGAAGATCGCGGTAAAGGGCAAGCCTAGCACCCGGTTTCCTATCTGCCGGGAGAGCTCGATGGCGGTCGTGTCGCCGAGCAGGATCAGAAAGCCGACCGGATGCTCGGTCAGAAAGCGTTCCACATCTTTTCGGTTGTCGACGGCGATACCCACGACCTGGAGACCGGCGTCGGCGTGGGTGCGCTGTAGCTCATCGAACAAGGGTAGCTCCCGCAGGCAGGGCGGACACCAGGTGGCCCAGAAGTTAAGCACCAGTACTTTGCCGACCCAATGATCGCTGGCGACTTCCTGCCCGTCGAGGGTCGGCAGGCGAAATTGTGGCAGGGAATCCGGATGATCGGGCCCCGAGTACCGGCCAAGGATCGGTGGCGACTCGATCCCGGATCCTTTATCCGACCACCAGACATTGAAGAAGATGAGCCCGCTACCGAGCGCGCCGATCAGCACCAGTGCGATTATGGGTTTACCACCGGTCATAATCCGGTCCCGCGTAGATGGTCGAGGAGCCCCCGTGCCGATTCGAAGCCGATTATCCGATAGCCACGCAGCTCTCGACCCTTGGTATCGAAGAACAGGATCGCCGGTGGTCCGGGAATCCCGAAGCGCGCCTGCATCAGGGCCTGGTCCTGCGTATCGTTGGCGGTGACGTCCGCCTGTAACCGGACGAAGCGCTCCAACTCGGCGATCACCGTTGGATCGGAGAAAGTATAGCGTTCCAACTCCTTGCAGGACACGCACCAGTCCGCGTAGAAATCCAATAGAACCGGCTTGCCGATACGACCGGCCGCCGCCAGCTCCCGGTCCAGATCCGTGATCGACTTGACGGGCTTGAAAACGACCTGTCGTTCAGACTCCCCCCCCCCACCCAGGCGCAGCCCACGCAAGGGTTGCAAGGTGTCCTTACCGCCCGCGGCAGCGCCCACCAACATCAGTACCCCATAGGTGAGCAGGAAGAAGCCGAGGCCCTTCCACAGCTTGCTCCAGCCGCCCGCGGTGGGCGGCAATTGCCGTAAGGCACCCAGATATACCGCCGAGCAGATCAGCAGCAGCCCCCACAAGACCATGGCGATCGCCGCAGGCAGGATACGCTCCAGCAGCACGATGGTCACCGACAGCAGGGCTACGCCGAAGATGGCCTTTACCGCGTCCATCCAGGGCCCGACCTTGGGCAGCAGCTTGCCCGCCGAGGTACCGATAGCGATCAGAGGGCCCCCCATGCCGAGACCGAGGGCGAACAGAGAGAAGCCGCCTAGCAACCAATCGCCGGTCCGGCTGATGAAGAGCAGGGCACCGGCCAGGGGTGGTGCAACGCAGGGGCCGACGATCAGGGCCGAGAGCAGGCCCATGACGGCCGCCCCGGCCAGGGTCCCGCCCTTTTGGCGGCTACTGACGGCGGCGAGCCTGGACTGCAAGCCGGAGGGCAATTGCAGCTCATAGAGACCGAACATGGATAGGGCCAGGACGACGAAGACCAGGGCGAAGAGACCAAGGATCCAAGGGTCTTGGAAGGTGGCCTGCAGGTTGGCACCGAACAGACCCGCAAGCACCCCGACGACGGTATAGGCCAGCGCCATGGCGAGCACATAGACCAGGGATAACAGGAAAGCCTTGCGGGTGGTGATGGTCGCACCCTGACCGATGATGAGGCCCGAGAGGATGGGAATCATCGGAAAGATGCAGGGGGTGAAGGCCAGCAGTAGACCGAAGCCAAAGAACAAGGCCAGGGTCGTCCATAGGTTACCGCCGGCGAGCCGGGCCGCGATGCGGTCGGACTCGGCCAGCGGCTCCGGGGCCTCCGGAGCCACCGCCAGGACCGGATCAGCCGCTGTCTTCCGGGTTGGGGACGAAGCTATACCCATGGCTGCGGTCGCGGCAGGCAGGTCCAAGACAACCCGGCGGGTGACCGGGGGATAGCAGATCCCGCGCTCGGCGCAGCCCTGATATCGCACGACTAGATCGAGCTCGGTCGCCTCCGGCGTGTTGCGCACCAGGGGTATCGGCAGGTCGATGCGGTGACGATAGAGGGCGACAGCACCGATGGTACCGTCCGGACGTACCATACCGGGCTCGATCTCCGCGGTTGGCAGCTCGTAAGGGCCCAGAGTAACCTGGGGGTTGTCCGCCAGGGCGATGCGCAGTTTTTCCTGGCATAGAAAGGTCCCATCTGCTATGCGCCAGGTGAGCCGGAGAAGATCCGGGGCCGCAACTTCGGCGGTGAATCGGAAAGCCTCTTCCGTTGACGGTATCTTATCTTCCACTCCAAAACCCAACAGCCGACCAAGACCGGTGCCGGTAGCCGGTACCGCTGGCTCGGGGTCTTTGCCGAGGACCGGCACCAAAACGGAGGGAGGGAGGGACTCGGTCTCGGCGACAACTGACTCGGGCAGGTGGATCCGAAGGGTCTGCTTGTGGGGGGGGTAGCAGACCCCGGCATCGGCGCAGCCCTGAGATCGAGTCTCCAACCGCAGGTCGTTGCCGGTACCCGGCCCACGCTCGATAGGGACCCGGATATCGACGCGACCGCGGTAGATCGCCACCTTGCCGAAGAATTCGTCCTGCTTGATCTCGGTGGCCGGTGGCCTCTCGACATCGCCGGTCCCGATGCCGGGGGTGTCGCTGCGGAAACCGAATTTGTCCCGATAGAGGTAATAGCCGTCGGCAATGTTCCAGGAGACCAGGAGGGTCTCCGGGGCCGACGCCCGGCCCGAGACACGGAAGGCTTGATCCGGCGGGAGAAATGCGCCTTCACCTGTCGCGACCGCTGCGGCGATGAGTAGCGGCAGTAGCAATGAGCTCGAAGATCGGGAGATCAAGCATCGCTTGCGGTGCATCTGTCTATCCACCAGAGATAATCGGGCAAGCCTTGGATCACGGGAATGGCGATGATTTCGGGTAGCTCGTAGGGGTACAGCTCGCACAGACGTGCACGCAGGGCCTCAAAGCGGACGCCGGTAGTCTTGACGAGCAACAGGGTTTCCTTATCCCGTTTCAACTTGTCCTGCTACAGATAGACGGATGTGAGTGCGGGCAAATAATTGACGCAGGCGGCAAACCGTTCCGTCACCAGCCCCTCGGCGATCTCGGCCGCGGTCTCTTCGTCCGGACAGGTGCAGAAGACCAACAAAACCGGCGGACCGGTATATTCATCACCTATGGATTTTCCTTTCCGGCCCGAGCCCGATGTCGGGACGACCGCATAAGGGCACTTTGCGACTTGAAAAATCGTAGGGACGCGATTCTTTAAGGACCCCATAATATACCTGTTGCACGGCAAATGTTTGCCCGGTGGATCATGCCATGGAGGGTAACATCTGGCCCATGAAGGATCGGGAGATCGAGATCCCTTCAAGGTACCCACAAGCCTTCCGGATCGAGGAATGCCGCCATCGAAGGATGGTACGGAAATCCGGTAGGCATCGGAAAAACGGCCGATTTCCAACCAGGCACCGGCATCGAGCCGGTAGGTCTCCAATAGGTGTTCGGCCGGATCGATCAACCGGATGTACGGCACGCCATAACGGGCATATCAAGGCATCTTGACCTTGCGATCCTTAACTCTCCGTGGAAGGGGATAAGGATTTCACAAACCCAATCGGGGACCACCTCGAAGCGGTGTTCCATTTTAGGGGGCGAAGACATACGCTCACGCCGCCAGCCGGCGAGATCCGGTACACTCACCTTGAGGTTATGTTTGAAATGGATTTCAGGCTCACTCAGAATCCACCAACCGCCGCCCCCCATGACCCTTCCGGAAAGGGCCGAATAATTCGCCACCAACGCCGAGCTGGCAACCACATGCGGGATGGAGTGCCATGGTTGCGCGTGGACTTGCCCATCCAGGGGTACCCGGTGAGACCCCAAGGCCGGCTCGCTCATTGAGCACCTCGGCGGTGCGCTGGTAGGGCAACAATTGGTATTGGGTCATGTAGACCACAAAGGCCAATACGCTCGGTCCGTATG
>Ga0056123_1000163_pt1 | contig 13787 bp, 9 predicted proteins | sample WorMetHEROISLAND_3_FD_71122 | JGI IMG/M metagenome (GOLD analysis project Ga0056123, IMG submission 71122) | Marine gutless worms symbiont microbial communities from Max Planck institute for Marine Microbiology, Germany - Olavius sp. 3 HERON ISLAND ...
GAGGTGGCAATCGATCCGGCCCGATTTAGGATCGAAGGCCACGTCAACAACCTCCCAAGGAGCCGGAAGGCCGAGCGCAAGGGGAAACAACGACAACGGGTCCATGATGAAAACCTCCGATATTTGGCCTGGCGACTGATCCGAGCCTACAGGAGAAAAGATGGGCACAGAGTAGGCTTGGAGCGGGCTACCCGACGCGATGGGAAACATGGCGCTACCCACACCAAACGCAAGAGAGCCTGTTTTTGGGAGTTTATTCAGATTAGCAAGAGCGCGTTCCAAGATACGCATAAGAAACTCGACATGATCATGGGCATGCCCGGCGCCCAAGCTGAAATGAAACCGGAGGACATCGAAGGTCGGATAGGTTTTGAGATAGAACAGAACGAAGAACAATTGTTCTTCGGGACCGGAAAAAGCCCTTGGCCGACCTCCAGTAGGGAGACGTTTTATTTCTTTTTTTTGTATCTCTCTTCTTGAATTTCTTGGTAGACAATAGAAAAATGAGATACGAGCAAATCGAATTTCTTCCGGCTCATTCCGATAACAGATTTTATTGTTCGATCGGTCGTGGAATTTTTTCGTAGATCGTGAGCTTAAATTTCCATAATAATTATGGAGTCTTATATTAATTAAATATAATGGGAATTCAATTGGTACAAGTCTAATATAATCGCATCGTCCAGATGACGTGATCGTACCCGGAGCTTAAGTCATGCCGCAGCAGCTGACATTCGCCCAAGTCGAGTAGACCGCCAAGAAGAAGGTGACGCGCCACGAGCGTTTCTCATGGAGATGGAGCAGGTGATACTGTGGTCGGAGCTGAAAGCGCTCATCAGGCGGTTTACGAAAAAAAAATCTCCATTGCGTGCGATAATTATGGCTCTTTGTTAAGTATGAAAAGTTACCCTGGATGACTCTGAACACTATTCCTATAAACCAATCTATTTGTTGGGTCCCTGATAACTGCTTAGTGCGCGGCTTCCCAATTGTCTCCCAGGCCCACATCGACTACCAAGGGTACCCGAAGCTCCGCTGCGGCTTCCATCTCCCGGCGAATGCGTTCTGCCGAGGGTTCCGTCTCGGTCTCCGCGACCTCGAATACCAGCTCGTCGTGGACCTGCATAATCATCCGCACTGCGGGCCGTTCCTCTTGAATCCAGCGGTCCACCGCGAGCATGGCCCGCTTGATGATGTCTGCAGCCGTCCCCTGCATCGGGGCGTTGATGGCAGTACGTTCGGCACCCGCCCGTCGGCTCTGGTTGCTGTGGTCGATGTCGGTCAGATACAAGCGGCGACCGAACAGGGTATCCACGTACTTATCCCGGCGGGCTTGGGTGCGGATATTGTCCATGAAGGCTTCGACGCCCGGATAACGCCGGAAGTAGTGATCCATGTACTCCTGGGCCGCTTGACGCTCGATACCGAGCTGGCGGGCTACGCCGAAGGCGGACATGCCGTAGATAAGTCCGAAGTTGATGGCCTTGGCGGAACGACGTTGGTCGCCGGAGACGTCCTGCGGCGCGATGCCCAAGACCTCCGCAGCAGTGGCGCGATGGATGTCCAGACCCGCTGCAAAGGCGGCCAGTAGGAACTCGTCACCGGAGAGGTGGGCCATGATGCGCAGCTCGATCTGGGAGTAGTCCGCCGCCAGGATCCGGTAGCCGGGTTCGGGTATGAAGGCCTGGCGGATACGGCGCCCATCCTCGCTACGGATGGGAATATTCTGCAGATTGGGGTCGGAGGAGGAGAGACGACCGGTGGCGGCCATCGCTTGATGGTAGCTGGTATGCACCCGTCCGGTGGTCGGGTCGACCATCTGCGGTAACTTGTCGGTGTAGGTGGACTTGAGCTTCGCCAGTCCCCGATGTTCCAGAACCAGTCGCGGTAGCTCGTGTCCCTGGGCGGCAAGCTGCTGGAGTACGGATTCGGAGGTCGACGGGACTCCCTTCGGTGTCTTGGCGATCACCGGCAGCCCCTGCTGCTGGAAAAAGACCTCGCCGATCTGCTTGGGTGAGCCCATGTTGAAGCTGTGTCCCGCCGCCTTATAGGCCGCCTTCTCCAGCTCTTGCATGCGCACGGCCAGACCGGCACTTTGGGCAGCGAGCGCCTCCGTATCGACGCACACGCCGTTGCGTTCCATACGGGACAAAACCGAGATCAAGGGGACTTCGATCTTCCGGTAGAGCTCGAGCAAGGAGGGCTCCGCCCGGAGCCGAGGGAAAAGCTCCCGGTGCAGGCGCCAGGTGATATCCGCATCTTCGGCGGCATAAGGACCGGCTTGCTCCAGAGGGATTTGATCGAAGCTGAGCTGCTTGGCACCTTTGCCCGCGATGTCCTCGAAACAGATAGTTTCCTGCTCCAGGTATTTTCTCGCCAGAGAACCCATATCGTGGCGGGTAGCAGTACTGGCCAGTACATAGGATTCCAACATGGTATCGTGGACGATCCCCGACAGGTGGATGCCGTAGTTTGCCAGCACATTCTTATCGTACTTGAGGTTCTGGCCGAGTTTGAGCCGATGCGGGTCCTCCAGCAAAGGCCGCAGGCGCGCCAGCACCCAGTCCCGGTTGAGTTGTTCCGGTGCCCCCGGATAGCCGTGGGCCACCGGGACATAAGCTGCCCGGTACGACTCGACCGCGAAGGATAGACCCACGAGCGTAGCTTGCATGTAATCCAGGCTTGTGGTCTCGGTATCGAAGGCGAAGCAATCCGCGGCTTCCAACCGCGCGATCCAGGTCTCGAAGGCCTCCTGCGAGCACACGAGCTCATAGTGGGTAGCCGGTCGACTACTCGCCGGTTCGGTGTCGGCCTCCCCTCCCAGGGTCGCCAGCAGGCGTCCGGACTCGAAACGTTGGTACCAGACACGCAACCGCTCCCGATCGGGCGAGGTCGGTATCAGGTCCCGAGGGGCAAAATCCAGGGGCACGTCCTGCTTGATGGTCACTAGGACCCTTGAGCGCGGCAGCTGATCGAGGCTTGCGCGGAGGTTTTCTCCCACTCGTCCCTTGATCTTGTCCGCATGCTCGATCACGGCGTCGAGGCTGCCGAACTCCCCGATCCACTTGATCGCCGTCTTGGACCCACACTTGGGAACCCCGGGAATATTGTCGCTGCTGTCCCCGGTCAGGGTCAGGTAGTCCACGATACGCTCCGGTGGAACACCGAACTTGGCGATGACCCCGGCGCGGTCGAGCCGGGTATCACTCATGGTATCGATCAAAACAATGCGGTCGTCGACCAACTGGGCCAGGTCCTTATCACCGGTAGCGATCAGGGTGTCCCTATCCTCGGCCGCGGCTTGTACGGCGAGCGTGCCGATGACATCGTCCGCCTCCACCTCGGGGACCACCAGTAGCGGCAACCCCAAGGCGCGGATGGTCTCGTACAGGGGCGGGATCTGCTCGCGTAGATCTGCCGGCGTGGGTGGTCGATTGGCCTTGTAAGCGGGAAAGATTTCGTTCCGGAAGGTCTCGCCGGCGGTATCAAACACCACCGCCATGTACCCGGGTCGGTAGTCCGCCATGAGCTTGCGCAACATGTTGAGCACCCCGACCGTCGCCCCGGTAGGCTCCCCTTGCGAGTTGGTGAGCTTGGGTAGTGCATGGTAGGCCCGGAACAGATAGGAGGAGCCGTCGACGAGCAGAAAAGGAGAGTATTTGTGGGGGGTTGACATCGATCCGAGCACGGGCGGCTACGAAATAGGTTTCGTGCCGACAAGACCTAGCGACTTGCCCTCAAGGGCACCTTGAAAAACCCAAGCTGCCCATTCGGTTCAGGGATGGACCGCCAGCTTTAAAGCACGTGAGTGCTTGAAAATTCGGAGCAAAGCGAAAGCTGCGTTTTCCTATCCAAACTTGAAAGATTCCATGGAAGGAATTTTCAAGCCTCCCCCAAGTCGTCTGAGATCAGCAGGGTCAGCGGCTCGATCTCACGATAGACCAGGGCCAAGGGAGACTGGCGACTCAAGGTCAAAATACGGGTACCGGACGGGTAAATGACATGATAAGTTTGCAGTAGATGGAGATCGCCACTGTCTGCCAACAGATCCATGACAGCCGCAGACGCCTGTTGATCTTCGGTGCCGAACCGGATGACCGTATCGGCAATTCGGATCTTGCCGGGACCAAGCGTGACCGGAGGTGGGTCTGTTGTGTGGTTGGATAGAAACAGCGGGCGGAGGAAGGCCTCCACCTTCGACGTCAAGATCAGCCCAATCTGATCTTCACCGAGCAGCCACGCCAGATCCCGTTTTTCGTCGAGGTGCTTGTCGTGATTACCAAAGGCGGTTGCCCAACCATGGAAATAGGCGGCATAACGGCGGATCTTGCGTACTGAAACCATGCGATCGATGCAACGAGAAGAAACCTGTCCTGCCGAGTTACGGACACCTTGAAAAATTCAAGGTACCCGCGCGGGGTAGAGATACCCCGTCAGCTTTGAAGTGTGCAAACGATTGAAAAATTAAGAAAGTCGAAATCGCCTCTCAACTTTGTGGCTTGAACAGCTCCAGGGACGGAATTTTCCACGGTCCCCCTAATTCATGCGCATGGTAACCGATTCCGGATACGGGCGCAGTGACTTCCGACTCCGGGCCACCCCGCTGACACCCGCTGACCGGATACGGCAGGAAGCCGAACAGTCTCCGGCTGCGGATCCGCATCTATTTCACCACGATATAAGACTCTCCCAATCCCAAGGATGCGAGTTGCCGGGAAAGATCGCGTGCGCGTTTACGGGAATCGAACGGCCCCACCTGAACCTTATACCAAGGCGTCTTTTTACCGCTTGCCGTATGTATCTCGATCCGCTCGCCGATATGGCGTGCCAAACGACGGCGCATACGCTCGGCATTCTCACGGTTGCCGAAGGCCCCCACCTGTAGGTACGGCAGGGACCTGGGTTGGGCCTTCTCATCGGCCACGGTCACTGCTTCACGGGCCCAAGTCTTCGCCCAACTCGGCTTGTCCCCGGCTACGAGGGAATCGCTTCGCCGGTCGGATTGCGGGCGGCTAGGATCGATGGTCCTGACCTCCACCCGTGCTGTTCCCTTGGCCACCATGCCCAGCTTATGGGCCGCCGCATAGGAGAGATCGATGATCCGGTTACCGTAGAAGGGCCCTCGGTCGTTGATCCTGACCACCACGCTCCGACCGTTGGTCAAATCGGTCACCCGGGCATAGGTCGGCAAAGGTAGGGCCTTGTGGGCCGCGGTCATCGCATACATATTGTAGCGCTCACCGCTGCTGGTCCGGCGGCCATGGAACTTCTGGCCATACCAGGATGCGATCCCCCGCTCCACATGACCCTTTCCGCTAGCCTTGGTATAATAACGCTTACCGTAGACGACGTAGGATTTGGGATTGCCATACCTGCTCTTGGGCTCGACCTTGGGCTGTGCGTCTACAAAGGTAGATGGCGGTGGCGGATCGCTCAGTGCTTTATCGCCGCTGGCGGAGCAGCCGAACAGCAGCCCCACCAGCCAGAGCAGGCACATACCGGCCCAGGAATTTATAAGGCGATTGTCGGAAAATGGTGTCCCGGATTGGGCCGGATTTTGGTTCGTATTCAAGACGCGGCGACCGGTGCCTAGTGGACTCTGTAACAGTTGCCGCAACACGAAAGACAGACGAAAAAACCACCAAGATGATATCTCATTGGACAGAAATCGCCTGAATAGCGGTCGCCATCGGTCGATTCGCTTCACGATTGTTCCTATTGATCTCGATACCTGCCTGGAGTAACTAGCCGCTCATCCCCCGCTACGTATCGGGCCTGGATCTCGCGCCCGAGCTGGTACACGGCCATGGCATAGAGATTACTGTGATTGTAACGGGTAATAACGTAGAAATTTTCGAGCCCCAGCCAATACTCGGGTTTCGGGGCCATAAGACGGATCAGAGTTACCCGTGCCGATTCGGGTAGCACCCCATTGACGAGGATACCGGCCGCCGCCAACCGATCGCGGCCGATTGTCGGCCTGACCGGTTGCTTCCCCGCCGGTGTAAGGCCTCTGGGCGCCCTGCGTCCAGACTTGGCGGCAAAAGCCACCGGCTCCCCGGTCCGCCAACCATGTCGTGCTAGGTAGTTACCAACGCTGCCGATCGCATCCGCCGTGCTTCCCCGGAGGTCGCGCTGGCCGTCACCATCGAAATCCACGGCATAGGCACGGTAGCTCGAAGGGATGAATTGGGGCAGACCCATGGCACCGGCATAGGAACCTTTTACGGCCAGGGCATCCAAGGCTTCCTCCCGTACCAGCAATAGAAACTCCGTAAGCTCTTCAAGGAAGAAATCCGCTCGCTTGGGATAGGAGAAACCCAGGGTACTCAAGGCATCGATCACCCGATGTCGGCCTAGGTTACCACCGTAATCGGTCTCGACGCCGATAATGGCGGCGATGATCCACGGCGGAACTCCGTAGGCGGTCCGGGCACGTTCAAGCAACGTTCGGTTCCGGTGCCAAAAGGCGACACCCTTTCGGATCCTTTCATCGGTGAGGAAGATGGGTCGGTACTTGTACCATGGGCGGGCCTCATAGGGGCGACGCATGGCGGCCACGATCTCCCGGCTGTAAGTGGCCTGCTCCATGAGGGCGGTTAGCTCGCGCCGGTCGAAACCCCGATCACGGACCATTTGGAGTACAAAGCGTTCGGCACCGGCACGATAGCTGGCTGGCTCCTGCGCCGCCGCGGTCAGGGATACCAGGGCCATGAGCAGCCCATACCGGACAAAGATCGATAACATTGTGGTTCCTAAAAGGATGTACGAAAAGTTATGTCCGGTTTATTACTCCGGCCATGAACGGATAATCCTACCCCTTTGTTGTATCCGGTATAGCGGGCACCGTGAAAAATCCCAGGGAGACCATCTTTCAAGGTTCCCTTTACTCGGCAGCGACAAGATTGGAACACTACCGATCGGCGATCATACGGGAAAGTCCGGCATCTCGACCAAGTGCCGCAGCAATTCGGCCACCTGGTCCGTATCCCGTACCCGGTAGTGGGCAGCGCTGGGCTGCTCCTGGTCGGAGACCAAAATTCCCAGGCCACGATCGTGCACGGCTCGGAAGGCGTCTTCGTCCGTGATATCGTCACCCATATAGATGGGTAAAACTTCCGGGCCGTCCAATCCCAGCTCCGAGAGCAACCAGCGTACCGCCCGGCCCTTATCCCAGTCGATATCCGGTAGTAGCTCGATCACATCCTTACCACCGGTCAGGTGCAGTCGCGGAAATCGTGCTTGTACGTCCCTGACGGCAGACTCCACCCGGTCCGCGTCCTCGCCGGCCATACGCTGGTAATGGACGACTATGGCAAACCGTTTGCGTATCAGATGTACTCCGGAAATCGCCTGGAGCTCCGTGGTCAAGTCCACCGTCGCCCGGCTCAGGTCGTCCAGGGCGTCGATGCCTTCCGGAAGCTCCAGGCGCAAGTCCGGACCCCGGATCTCCATCCCGTGGCTGCCGGCATAAGTAATCTCCGGGAGTCCCACTAGCCGCGACACATCTTCGCAGTCACGGCCGCTGACCACCACCACCTGGGCCATTCGGGCGGCATTCCGTAGAATCAGGTGCATAGCCTCGGAGAACCGGGTATTCTCCGGCTGGTCGTGAACGGAGGGTGCTAGGGTCCCACCGTAATTCAGAAATAGCGCCGGACGCTTTCCCGCAAGCTGCTGCGAGACCCAGGCCCGATTCGTCAAGAGCCGAGGGAGTCTGTGCCCTTTGCCGGCACCGGGTCCGGCCACATCGACACGACACAGGTCCCGGACCACGAAGTCCGCACCATATTTCCGCATCTTCTGTTCCAAGCCCCCGCGGTCGACGCCGATCACGAGGGAGAGACGAGCGCGCTTACCGGCAGTAATCCCGACCAGGGTATCTTCGAACACGGCCGTCCTTGCCGGTACCATGTCCAAGCGGCGCGCGGCTTCCAAAAAAATATCCGGGTCCGGCTTGCTATCCAGATCCAGATGCTCGGCCTCTATGCCATCAATGTGAGTGTCGAACAGGTCGGTAATCCCGGCCCGGCTCAAGATCAAGTCACAATGTTTGCTGGCGGAGACCACGGCCGTCTTGATACCCGCCTTGCGCAGACGGTAGATCAGGGCAATGGCGCAACCGTAGACCGCTACTCCCTGCTCTTCGACGATTTGATCAAAGATCAGGTTCTTACGGCTTCCGAGACCACATATGGTCTCACGGTCCGGAGGATCGTCGGGGTCTCCTCGGGGCAAGTCGATATGGCGGGCCAGAAGAAAGTGCTTGATGGCTTGGTAGCGGGGCCTACCGTCGACATAGCGAGAATAGTCGTGGCCGATGTCGAAGTACCTGTAGTCCTCACCCTCCCGGGAGGAGCGCTCGCGCAGGTAGGCATCGAACAGGCGCTTCCAGACACTGGCCTGGAGGTTGGCAATGCGGGTAACGACGCCGTCCAAGTTGAAGATCGCGGCACCGATTTCCTCCTGCGAGATAGTGAACTCAGGGGCACCCATGGCACGGGCCTGTGACGTCCGTCAGTTTCATCGCAGTCGCAATCGCAGCCTCGGGTCGAGGGTACCCTGAAACATTCAAGGTACCCGTGCGGTGTAAGGATGCGCCACCGGCCGTCAATCACGTAACTGATTGAGAAATTGCCGGGACGCGATTTTTCAGGGTGTCCTTGGGAGATTTCACGATTTACCGGGTTACCACCGGAATGGAAAATTGACCGCCGTTGACCCAGAAATGGACCAGAATGCTAGCGGCGTATCCCAGTGCGATGACCGGTGTCCACTTCAGGTGGCCGAAAAAGGTATACATACCCCGTGCTTGACCCATCAGGGCCACGCCGGCAGCCGAGCCGATGGAGAGCAGGCTGCCACCCACCCCGGCGGTGAGGGTCACCAGCAACCACTGTCCCATAGACATATCGGGTTGCATCGTCAGCACCGCGAACATCACCGGGATATTATCCACGATCGCAGACAAAATCCCCACCATTACATTGGCCGTCGTAGCCCCCCATTCCACATACATCACTTGCGACGTCCAAGTCAGGTAACCGATGAAGCCCAAGCCTCCGACACACAGGATAACCCCGTAGAAGAACATCAGGGTGTCCCATTCGGCACGGGCGATATTCTTGAAGACATCGAAGGGCAACATACCGCCGATATCGGGTTGATTGTGATCGGTCTTGAGGTGTCGATAGTTAGCCCCCGGATTGAAGGTCCTCTTAAGGTAATATCCGAATAACTTGAGGTAAGCCAAACCGGTCATCATGCCTACCATGGGCGGCAGGTGGAAGAAGTTGTGAAAGCTGACAGCAGTAGCAATGGTACACAGAAACAGGACCATGATCCGCTTGGCGCCTCGTTTCATGGTGATGACCTCACCGGAGGCCGCCGGCTGCTCGGCAGGCACCGCAAAGTGCATGATAGCCGCCGGAATCACCCAGTTGACCACGGAGGGGATGAACAACAAGAAAAAGGTCCAAAAATCGACGACTCCCTTTTGCCACACCATCAGTGTCGTGATATCGCCGAAGGGGCTGAAGGCACCGCCGGCATTGGCCGCCACCACGATATTGATGCAGGCAATGGCCACGAAGCGCGAATTGTCGCGGCCCACTGCCAATACCACTGCGCACATGAGCAGTGCGGTCGTGAGATTATCGGCTACCGGCGAGATGAAAAAGGCGAGTACTCCCGTTAGCCAGAAGAGCTGGTGGTAGGAGAACCCGGAGCGTACCAACCAGGCACGCAGGGAGTCGAACACCAGCCGCTCGTCCATGGCATTGATATAGGTCATGGCCACGAGCAGGAACAGAAATAGCTCGGAATACTCTAGGATATTATGGCGAACGGCCTCTCCCGCGGCATGAGGAAGGCCATGGTGCGCATAGACGGCTGCGATCATGGCCCAGATAATCCCAGCCGCGAGCAGTACTGGTTTGGACTTACGCAAGTGAGTGAACTCCTCGGACATCACCAAACCATAAGCCAGGATGAAAATCGCCAAGGCGATGAAGCCCACCGAGTGCCTAGTGAGATCAAGGGGTTCCCCACCGCCGGAAGAGGCCAACGTAACCACTGGAAATAATAGGCCGACCAAAACTACGAACGTTAACCCGGCGGCCAAAAGCTTCTTCATGTTTTCCCCCTCCGAGCAGAGTAATACTTGAGAAAAATTACGGTGCTCGATTTGTGGTGGTGTACTCCCTGCTGAATCTTTATTCTTCCTTGATGGACAATTGTGAGAAGACTCCATATCGAGCTCCACCGAAAAATTCAAGGTGTCCTTGCGGAGCTCAGGATATCCCGCCATTCTTCAAGCTCGTCAGTGCTTGAAGAATGGGAGCGGAGCTAAGGCGATTTCTGTCCAATGAAATACCCTCTTGCTGGTCTTTCCGTCCGTCTTCCGTGTTGCACCAACCGTTACAGAGTCCACTAGGTTTCGGTTGCCACGCCTTAAATACGAACGAAAATCCAGACCAATCCGGTATATCATTTTCCGCCAATCGCCTAAATATTCTCGTTCCGCGACTTAAAAAATTCCTGAGACGGACTTTTGCAAAGTCCCCTCAAGATGCCCCCGGCCCTTCGCGCAGACTACTGAACAGCAGTAACCCCACACCCAAAGTGATGGCGCTGTCGGCAACATTGAATGCCGGCCAATGCCAATTGCCCACATAAAAATCGATGAAATCGACCACACGCCCAGTGAGTACACGGTCGATCAGGTTTCCCATCGCCCCTCCGATGACCAGTGACAGGGCCGCAGCCATGAGCCGCTCATGAAGATCGAGTCGCAGCAGCCAAATCACGAGCAGCGCGGACATCATGAAAGCAAAGCCGGCGAAAAACCAGCGCTGCCAGCCCCCAGCATCGGCCAGGAAGCTGAAAGCCGCCCCCTCGTTATACATCAGGGTCAGGTCGAGCAGGGGAGCCACGGGGCGGGGACGATAAGGATCAAGGAGGCCTACAGCCAGCCACTTGGTCGCCTGGTCGAGCCCGACGACCAGCACGGAGAGCCGCAGCCAGCGGCCCATAGCCGGGTTGGTGATCCGTTTCATCAAGCTATGCGTCGCTCCAGAGAGAAAAACTACAAAAATGTCAGGGAACCTTAATTGTTCAAACCCTATGCACCAGGCCGGATTTTAAGGCACTTTCAAGGTGCCCATTAAGGTGATTTCCGGAAAATAGTGTACCAGCTTGGGCCGGATTTTAGTTCGTATTCAAGGCGTGGCAACCGGCGCCTAGTAGACTCTGTAACGGTCGGTGCAACACGGAAGACGGTCGAAAAGACCACCAAGATGGTATTTCATTGGACAGAAATCGCCTAAGCAATGCTTTATACCTCGACTCCCCGACAATCCAACCGGATGCGGGCCGATCGGAAACACCGGTCGGTATTCTGCGACCATCCACCCGGAATACGCAAGGCGATCGATATCCCTGTGCTATCGAAAACCGAACGGCTCCCTAATATACTCCGAGTTTTTCCGCACGCCGGTCTGGATCTCTCCTTAATCTCAGGGCCGGGCAAGTTGCTATATTAACGAGGCTTGGAGGAAACCTTGGATCTTCCCGAGGTGCCCTGGAAATTCCATGAAACGGGGCGACGCGTGAACCGGTTGTAAGCATCACCCGAGTATGAGGTCCAGATGCCATGTCCTCCCACTTCGATCTGCAACGGGTCCGAATCGCGCTCATCGGTCTCGGCTATGTCGGGTTACCGCTGGCCGTCGAACTCGGTAAACGTTATCCGACGGTAGGCTTCGATATCGATGCGAACCGTATCGCGGAGCTGCGGGCAGGGTGGGACCATTCGCTCGAAGTGGAGCCGCAGGAATTACAGGCCGCCGAGCGGCTGACCTACACCGGTCGCGCCGACGACCTGGCCGACCGCAACCTGTTTATCGTAACGGTTCCCACGCCCGTAAACGCACACAAACAACCGGACCTGAGACCCCTGGAGGCGGCCAGCCGCACCCTTGGAACGCTCTTGAAGATAGGCGATATCGTGGTCTACGAATCGACGGTCTATCCCGGCGCGACGGAAGAGGTCTGCGTCCCGATCCTAGAGCAGGTATCCGGCCATACCTTCAACCGGGATTTCTTCGTCGGCTACAGCCCGGAGCGCATCAATCCCGGGGACAAAGAACACCGGCTGATGGATATCAAGAAGGTAACCGCGGGCTCCACCCCCGAGGCCGCTGACTTCATCGATGCCCTCTACCGCAGCATCATCCCCGCCGGCACCCATCGAGCCGGCAGCATCCGGGTCGCCGAGGCGGCGAAGGCTATCGAAAACATCCAGCGCGACGTCAATATCGCACTCATCAACGAGTTCGCCCTCATCTTCGACCGCCTGCGGATCGATACCCAGGAAGTGCTTGCGGCGGCGGGTAGCAAATGGAACTTCCTGCCCTTCAAGCCGGGTCTGGTCGGCGGACACTGCATCAGTGTCGATCCCTACTACCTCACATACAAGGCCCAAGCCGTGGGCTACCACCCGGAGGTCATCCTCGCCGGTCGGCGCATCAACGACAGCATGGGTGCCTTCGTCGCCAACCGCATCCTCAAGCTCATGACCCAGCGACATCTGACGGCACGGAATTGTCGTGCACTGGTGCTAGGTCTAACCTTCAAGGAAAATTGCCCAGACCTGCGTAATACCCGGGTAGTCGACATCGTGCAGGAGCTGGCCGATTATGGCATAGCCGTGGATGTCCACGATCCCTGGGTGGATCCCCGTGAGGCCGAGGACGAATACGGCATCGTACCTGTCCGGGATCCCCAGCCGGGCCGCTACGAGGCCATCATTTTGGCCGTGGCCCATCGCCAATTCGGGGAGCTGGGGATAGAACGGCTGCGGACCTGGGGTCGCCCCGACGCCGTGATCTTCGACATCGAGCACCTGTTCCCGGCCGATGTCGTGGACGGTAGATTATAGAGCAGCTTGAAAATTCCAAGAGGTCACCTTTTCAGACAGCCTCTAAAAACGGGTATGTTCGATTCGTAGTGATTAGGTTTCCGGCCAAACCTCCGCTCTTCAACGAGATCATCGCAGGATCACCCGATATCGGATACCCACCGAAGAGAGCAAGTACCGAGGATCCATGCTTGCTTCCCTATCTCCCGCAGGAAGAAGGGCTTCGGCCGCCGGAATTCCGATGAAACAATAGCAAGACCGCTAGGATGAGATGCTCCCCGGACACAGCAGTATAGGGGGCCTTGAATTTTCCGAGGTCCCCCTGCGGAATTACGGGCAGGGCTACCGAATGATAATTCGATTTAGTGATTTCAGATGTTTAAAGTACGTAGAGGAACTGAAATAGTTGCCATCAGTTACCCATTGTGAGAACGAGCAGGATTTTTATGGAAATTTCAGGTAATTATTCAGAACCTCTTGCCAAGAAGTAGTCTATGCGCGCACCCCAGAACCATGCCTAAACAGAATTTCCTAACCCATTCTCCAGAAAGCCCTGACGACGAGCTGAAGTGGCTGCGTGAACGGGTTGCGGAGCAAACTGCGATCATTGAGCAGATGCCTGAGCGCATTCAGGAACTCGAAGCACGTCCGGCTAAGGATCGCCACAACTCTAGCCCGCCACCAGCCTCAGACTCTCCGTTCACGAAGCCACCACCACGTTCGCGGCGCCAACCCAGCGGGCGCAAGTCCGGTGGACAACCGGGTCGGCGCGGCGTCCCCCGCTCCTTGGTCGATGTCCCCGATCAGTGCGTGATCATCCCGCTGACGGGGACCTGTGCGGGCGAGCGCGGCTGCACCCAGATCGCCA